>JAEIGA010014104.1_pt1 | contig 12152 bp, 8 predicted proteins | sample 9270691 | NCBI WGS metagenome assembly JAEIGA01 (sample SAMN17057246, study PRJNA624740) | gut metagenome | biome: biome; isolation source: fecal sample | host: Bos grunniens | place: China: Xizang | collected 2019
AGCCTTTTGTGGCAAACCTAATTCTTCCTGCAATTTTTTCTTATTGACAGCCTTGTTTCCAATTTCATCCACCGTGAAATTCTTGAAAATTAGCGGGTCGGTTTCGGGATTATAAACATCACAGTCAATTCCGTTAACAATACCTGTGAGTTTATAGGTAAACATACTTAAAATACCGTCTAAACCGTGAGAGAAGTATGGGTCCAAAATTTCTCTCGAATAGGTGGGCGAAACGGTTGTTACCTTATCGGCACACTGAATTGCACCCTTCATAAAGTTAACGCAATTATCATAATCCACAAGACTTGCATTTTCAGCGGGAAGACCTAAAACATCCTCGGTGAGTTCATAGCCATACTTACCTTGGTATTGAATATTATGAATTGTAAATACCGTCTTCATCTTGCTGTAAAGTGGATCAAAACGGTAGAAAGAGTTAAGATAAACCGGAATTAACGCAGTTTGCCAGTCATTACAGTGGATAATATCGGGTGTAAAACCGATGTGAGGTATCATTTCAAGCACTGCACGAGAGAAAAAGGCAAAGCGCTCTGCATCATCGTAATGACCGTAAAGATTATCGCGCTTAAAGTAATATTGATTATCGATTAAATAGTAAATAACGCCATCCAAATGAGCCTCGAAAATGCCACAATACTGTCTTCTCCAAGCAACCGGAACGGTAATGCTTGTAACAAATGTCATTTTTTCTCTTAATTCATCGGAAACGGTACCATATAGAGGCAAAACGACTCTACAACCGATAAGTCTTTTTCTAAGGGCTTTAGGAAGCGCCCCTGCAACATCGGCAAGACCGCCTGACATGGCAAAAGGATAGGCTTCACTTGCAGCAAATAAAACTTTCATTGTTTTCTCCTTAAACTGTTTCGTTCTTGTTTATAAATATTCTTCTGTCGGGAGTGGCTTTAATTACCATTCCTTCGGTGACAGTAACATTTTTATCGGCAATAACACTTTCGAGATTTGCGTTAGCTTTAACTGTTGTTTCCTGCATTAAGATGCTATTTTCAACGACTGCACCCTTTTCAACCTTAACACCACGACCCAAAATACTGTTTTTAACCACGCCATCTATAACACAACCATCACTAACCAAGGAATTTTTAACCTCGGAGCCGATTCCGTAACGTGTGGGCATATCATCACGAATTTTGGTGTAGATAGGTCTTTCACGATTGAAAAGTTCTTTACGAACGTTTCTATCAAGAAGGTCCATATGAGCCTTATAATAGGTTGCTGTTCCGTTCATAAGGGTTATAAATTCCTTATGCTCGTAACCCATAATTTTGAGTTCATTAACCTTATCGGCCAAAACATCTCTGTTAAAGTTTTGCAAATCTTTTTCCACAGCATCCAAAACCAAATCGGATAAAAGTTTGCGTCCGATAATGGTGATACCGATTCCGTAATTTAAAACATTTTCGTTGCCGTTATCAAAACAAAGTTTTGTTACAACCGAATTATCATCAAATTCCAAAATCATTGCATCGTCACGGTTAGCAGGAAGTAAACCATTATGATATATAACCGTAATATCAGCTTCGTTTTTAACGTGTTGTTGAATTGCATCGCCGATATCAACATTTGCCAAAACATCGGCAGCGCAAAGAACAATATAATCACTATCGCAACGGTCAATAAAATCGATAGCAGCATAAAGAGCATCCACTGTACCCCTAAAACGTCTTACATCGCTTGACATATAGGGAGCCAAAATGTGGATACCGCCACTTTTACGGTCCAAATCCCAATAAATTCCGTTGCTTACATGGTCAAGCAAAGAACGGTAGTTACCTGTGGTAATTAAGCCAACATTTGTAATTCCTGCATTTACGAGATTAGAAAGGGTAAAATCGATAAGGCGATATCTACCACCGAAAGGCACCGATGCCATGGAGCGTTTTTCTGTTAATTTTTTGAGTAGTTTGTCGTTTGCATTAGCAAAAACTAAACCTGAAACTGCTGATGCTCTCATACTTCTTCGCCCTCCTTAACATCTTCTACAATCATTTTGTTAGCGCTGATTTTTGCGTTTTTACCGATATTCAGGTTAGCGCCAACAAGGGTAATTCCCCAGCCTTCATTACCAACAACCTGTGGGTCGCCACCAATATCGGCATTTTCTCCCACAACAACATTTTCGGCAATAATAGAATATCTAACCTTGGCGCCCTTCTTAATTACTGCACCGGGCATTACAAGTGAATATTCAACACTTGCACCTTCCTCTATTGTTACATTTTCAAAAAGAACCGAGAAATCAACATTTCCGAAAATTTCGCAACCTGCAGTAACAAGAGAATTTTCAACCTTTGCATCATCGGAAATATATTGGGGTGGTTCGCTGTTGGAACGAGAATAAATCTTCCAGTTTTTATCAGCCAAGTTAAGGTCAATATTGGGATTTAAGAGGTCAAGGTTTGCATCCCAAAGAGAATCAACCGTTCCAACATCCTTCCAATAATCATTAAAACGATAAACCTTAAGTTTTTCCCCTGCATCAAGCATCAAAGGAATTATATTTTTACCGAAGTCATTTGAAGAATCGGGATTTGCTTCATCGATGGTTAAATAATGTCTCAACTTATCCCAGCTAAACACATAAATACCCATTGAAGCCAAGGTGCTCTTAGGGTTAGCAGGTTTCTCCTCAAACTCGTAAATTGTGCCATCCTCATAAGCGTTCATAATACCAAAACGACTGGCTTCTTCAAGGCTGACATCCAAAACAGCAATAGTACAAGCCGCATTATCTTCTTTATGCTGTTTAATCATCTTGGAATAATCCATTTTATATATATGGTCACCAGATAAAATAACAACATATTCAGGATCGTAACGCTCAATAAATTCAAGGTTTTGGTAAATTGCGTTAGCAGTACCTTTATACCAACCTTCACCCGATAAACCTTGATAAGGGGGTAAAATATGAACACCGCCGTTACTTCTGTCAAGATCCCAAGGTTTACCTGAACCTACATAATCATTAAGTTCCAAAGGTTTATATTGGGTAAGAATACCTACGGTATCAATACCCGAATTAGTACAGTTTGAAAGTGGAAAATCGATAATGCGATACTTACCACCATAAGGCACAGCAGGTTTAGCTATTTTGCTTGTAAGTACACCAAGACGGCTTCCCTGACCTCCTGCGAGTAGCATTGCTACTGTCTTTTTATTTTTCAAAACAAACATCTCCCTTTTTATGTTAGACTTTATTCGTTTTAATTTGAAGTTTTGCGTTTTTGCGGTGATTTAAAATAACTAACCGACATTGGAGGAATATCCAAACTAATAGAATAATCGTATCCGTGCATTGGTTCTTTGGCTGCTTTAAAGCCTGAACGCTTGGGCTCGGTTTTACCACCGTATTTAACATCATCGGTACATAAAACTCGTTTGTAACTACCCTGTGCAGGAACACCTATTTTATAGTCTGTCCTACCCACAGGCACAAAGTTGCACACTGCAATAATCTCTTCCCCTGCTTTATTTTTTCGTCGGAAAGCGATTATACTTTGGTCGCTGTCATCATTGGAAATCCACTCAAAGCCTTCCCAAGAATAATCAATTTCCCAAAGTGGTGAATTTTCTAAATAGAATTTGTTCAAATCCGAAACAAATTTCTTCATATTTCTATGGGGTTCGTACTGTAAAAGCAACCAATCAAGTTGTTGTTTATAGTTCCACTCGATAAATTGAGCAAACTCCTGTCCCATAAACAAAAGTTTTTTACCGGGGTGAGCCATCATATAAGCATAGAAAGCTCTTAAGGACTCGAATTTTTGCTCGTATTCTCCCGACATTTTACCTATCATTGAACACTTTCCGTGAACAACCTCATCGTGGGACAAAGGCAAAACAAAGTTTTCGGAAAAGGCATAGAAGAAGGAGAATGTCAAGCAATCATGATTATGCTTTCTGAAATAAGGGTCAAGGGACATATACCTTAACATATCATTCATCCAACCCATATTCCATTTAAAGTTAAATCCTAAACCACCGTCAAAGGCGGGTTTGGTAACCATTGGCCAAGCAGTAGATTCTTCGGCTATCATAAGAATACTTGGGTCGGTTTCAAAGGCAGCTGCATTAACCTCCTTTAAAAACTGGATAGCTTCTAAATTCTCATGTCCGCCGTAAACGTTAGGAATCCACTCCCCATCCTTACGGTTATAATCAAGATAAAGCATAGATGCTACCGCATCAACACGAATTCCGTCGATATGATATTCTTTAATCCAAAAGACGGCGCTTGAAATCAAGAAACTTTTAACCTGAGGTTTGCCGTAATCGAAAACCACGGTTCCCCACTCTTTATGCTCACCTTTTTTGGGGTCTTCGTATTCATAACAAGGCGCACCATCAAAATGGAATAAACCGTGCTCGTCCCTCGGGAAGTGGGCAGGTACCCAATCCAAAATAACACCAATACCATTTTGGTGCATTATATCAACAAACTCTTTAAACTGTTCCGGGGTTCCAAAACGGGATGTTGGAGCAAAATAACCGGTAACCTGATAACCCCAAGAACCTTCAAAAGGAAACTCGGTTATGGGCATAAGTTCCACATGAGTATAATTCATTTCCTTTAAATAGTAGACTAAATCTTTTGCTAAATCAACATAATTAAAGGTGTTGCCATCCTCATATCGTTTCCAAGAACCTGCGTGTATCTCATAAATATTAACCGGAGACTCATAAATATTCCTATTTTTTTTGGATTCTTGCCACTTTTCGTCACGCCACTTATAATCATCAAAATAAATTTTAGAAGCGTTTGCAGGAGCAGTTTCAAAATGACGGGCATAAGGGTCAGATTTCAAAACCACTTTTCCCTCACTGTCTTCTACTGCATATTTATAAGCATCGTAAACGCTCAAACCACTGATTTGGGTTTCCCAAACACCGTAGCCGATATTGTTCATATAGTTTACAGTGTTATTCCAACCGTTAAAATCACCAACCACCGAAACCGACTTTGCTTTAGGTGCCCACACTCTAAAAATTACGGTATTTCCATTTACAAAGGAGCCTAAAATTTCATAGGCATTTTTTAATATTCCATTTTCAAAATTATTGAGCTTTTCCCACATTTTAATACTCCTTTACGATAAAAGCCTATTATTTACTTTATTATACCAATTTTAAGTTCCTATTTCAAGGCGTTTTTGTGAAAAAACCGAAACGAATTTAAAAGATTTATTGCCATTTTTGTTAAAATTATACAAAAACCGACACTTTTTCCAATATAATAAGTTTTTTAAACAAAAAAACAGCAGACATTTGATGTCTGCTGTTTTTAATTTAGTTTAAGCTTCGGGTTCAACTATTTTCTTAACCTTGAATTGTTTTGTAGCATAAGCATTAATTTCAACTTCAAGTTTTTTAGTGTTTGCATCGATTTCCTTTTTGAAATCTTCATCAGCAAGAGTATGTCTTGCGAAAGAATCAAGGTAATCTACGAAATAATTATCGGCCATAATATCACGTTTTATAATAAGTTCATAGCCATTATTAGCACTGTTTTCTACAACTTGAGGAACATCAACTTCATATTTTTCATAGGTTTTAAAGTTTGCATCCTCAAAACTTGTTCCCTCTGCACCCGAAACGGTTGCATAGGTATTAACCGGTGCATCATCATTTTTAGAAATATTAGCGATTTCTTCTTCGCTCATTTCATTGTGAGCCTGATAAATTTGAATAAAGGTTTTTTCACCTTTTTTAATTTGAGCAGCGTACTCATCTAACCTTCCTTTTGCTGCAGCCTTCTCTTCAGCAGTAGCATCGGTTTCATAAGTGATAGAAATTTTATCTAAAAGAACATAATTTTTAGTTATCTCGGTATTAACCTTATCCTCAGCAAGTTCTTTCTTACCACCCCTGCCGTAAAGATATTGGAAGTAAGCCTCGTTATAATAACTGTCCTCAGTGAATTTTGCATAAGTATCACGGCTTACACCGTTTGGCTCATAATAAGCAGAATAACCGTAGTAATCCCACATTGTGGTAACGTTTTGCTCAGCCTCTGTTTTCAAATCATCGGACAACTTAACTTCGTTTTTAGCGCATAAAGATTTGTAACTTGCAATGTCTTTTAAAATTTCAATTGCTCTATCTTCTACCCAATCCACAAAGTTTTTCTTGTCAATCTTTTTGGAATAATAGTTAATTTCTTCTTTTTGCTGATCAGCAGTTAAAGATTCGTAAACCTTTTGTTTGCCCTCAATATTTGCATTTACAAGAGCGCACATATAGTAAGCAGATGTAAACTCGTTGTCGCCAATAGTTACGGCGATTTCGTTTTTCTTGTGAAGACAACCAACTAATGATAGTGAAAGTATTGCCACCATCACCAAAGCTATAATTCTTTTTACAATTTTCATTTTAAATTCCTCCGAAAAATTGCTTAATAATAAATAATTATATACTATTTTAATTTAAAAGTCTATACTTTTTTTATTATAATGCCTTGCCTAATTCGGCAACAAGCTGAGACATTTTTTGACCTTTATTAAGTTTAACTGTATAAACCGGTTTTGCGGCCGCATTAAGCATAAACCGATTACCAAAATATTCGGTCAGTTTATGCACCGTTTCGGCTTCAATAGAATTAATATGCAACACAGCAGTATTGCCCACACTTGTAATCTCTGCGATTTTAGCGTTTGCAGCCTTATTACGCAAGATGGCAATATCAATAAGTCCTATAACCGATTGCGGTGGGTCTCCAAAACGGTCGCAAAGTTCATCAATAACATCCTCGGCATCTTCATCACTTCGGATATTTGCAATTCGTTTGTAAATTCCGAGTCTTGCAGACAAGGATTCAATATAATTTTCAGGAATATGAGCCGATACATTAAGGTCCACCGTACAAGGAATATCATCTTCAACTGGCGCGCCATTTTCTTCATTTACGGCTTCGGAGAGAAGTTTTAGATACATATCATATCCTACCGATTCCATATTTCCGTGCTGGTCAGCTCCTAAAATACTTCCCGCTCCCCTGATTTCAAGGTCACGCATGGCAATTTTGAAGCCCGAACCAAACTCGGTATATTCCCTTATTGCTTCGAGTCGTTTAGATGCCACATCACTTAACTGCTTGTTTTGACCAAAGCAAAAATAGGCATAGGCTCTTCTTGGTGAAAGGCCAACACGCCCCCTTAATTGATGCAACTGGGAAAGTCCCATTCGGTCGGCATCTTCAATAATCAAGGTATTAGCATTGGGAACATCCACACCCGTTTCGATAATGGTTGTGGAAACCAAAACATCAATTTCACGTTCTAGAAGTTTTTTCCAAATAGATGTCAGTTCATCCTCACTCATTTTTCCGTGAGCAACGCCAATATTCACATCAGGCAGCCTTTGTTTTAATTTTGCCGCACAACGTTCAATTGTTTCCACCCTGTTGTGCAAATAATAAACCTGCCCACCACGGCGAATTTCCTTATTTATCGCATCAATAAGCAAACCTTGATTGTATTCTAAAACATAGGTTTGAACGGGATGTCGGTCACCGGGAGCCTCATCGATGCTGGACATATCCCTGAGTCCAGACATTGCCATATTAAGGGTTCTCGGAATCGGCGTGGCACTAAGGGTCAAAATATCCACAAAAGGATAAAGTTCTTTAAGCCTTTCTTTTTGAGCAACACCAAAGCGCTGTTCCTCGTCAATAATTACAAGACCGATATTTTTAAATTCCACATCCTTAGATATCAGTCGGTGGGTGCCGACCACCATATCAACACGGCCGTTTTTAAGGTCTTTTATAATTTTTTCCTGCTGTTTCGGAGTAACAAAACGGTTTAAAAGTTTAACCGTTACAGGCATTTCTCCAAAACGACGGATTATTGTGTTGTAATGTTGCATTGCAAGAATAGTTGTGGGTACAAGCAAGGCACATTGTTTGCCTTCGCTTATACATTTAAAGGCTGCTCTCAAAGCCACTTCGGTTTTGCCAAATCCCACATCTCCACAAAGCAAACGGTCCATAGGAACATCTCGTTCCATATCCGATTTGATTTCGTTGATACAACGGAGTTGGTCTTCGGTTTCGTCGTATTCAAATCTTCTTTCGAAATCGTTTTGAAGGTCGGTATCAGGGCTGAAAGCATAACCTTTAACCGACATTCTTTTGGCATAAAGAGCCGTTAACTGTTTTGCCATATCCTTTACGGCTTTTTTAACCCTTGTACGAGTCTTTTGCCACTCGACACCACCCAAACGGTTAAGTTTAATACCACCGTTTTCCGAAGCCGCACCAATATAACGAGATACTAAATCAAGTTGGGTTACGGGCACATACAAAACATCGGTTTTAGCATATTTAATTTTAATATAATCCTTTGTAACACCATCGTTGGTGATACGATTTATACCATCAAAGATACCAATTCCGTGTGCCTCATGAACAACATAATCACCACGGTGTAATTCATCTAAAGAACCAATTTCTTTTGCGTTTTTAGGTCTAGTTCTCTTTTTCTTTAAATTTTCACCCAAATAACGATGGGTAACAAGCAAAAACCTTTGCGAAGGAATTTCAAATCCACCCGAAATTCCCCCTGTAATTACCGTAACGCCCGATAAAATTTCCTTTGGTGTTTCAGAATAAATCGAGGCTATACCCCTTCGGCAAAGTTCATCATTAAGTACCTTGGCAGCCCTCTGTTCGCCTGCCAAAACAACAACCTTTCCACCTTTAGAAAGGATATATTCAATATCTTCTAAAAGAACATTTATATCGCCACTCCAAGGGGTTGAACCCTTGTAATTGAAGTTTACAATGTCCTTAATTTTATATTCATAAGAAGTTCTTGGAAAGTTTTCTAAAACCACTGCATTTTGGGTTTTATATATAAGTTCTGCTTGATTTAAATAAAGTTTCGCAGTTTTGCCGGACAAAATCCCCTCTTCCAGGAAGCTTTCTACATCGGCCGACTGTTGAATCTCAATGGATTTAATACGCTCAGTTATATTACCCGACTCACATACATAAAGCTGACAGTCACTAATGTAATCAAAAATTGTTTCACCTTTCGGGTAAATAAGCGGTAAATAACGATCATCGGAAACGGAAATGCCGTTTTCCAAGGCCGAAATATCATCGTTTAAAACCTTTAATTGCTTTTCGCTTAATTTTTTCTCACCGTCAATATAATTTCTTAAAATCACAGCCAATTTTTGGGGAGCAATTAAAATTTCTTTAGCAGGAGAAATCCCGATTTTTTCAATTCTTTCCCCACGGCGTTGAGTTTCGGTATCAAAATATGAAATTGTATCAATTTCATCACCCCAAAACTCAATTCTAACAGGATTTTCGGCAGTTATGGGGAAAATATCAAAAATTCCACCCCTTGTCGCAAACTGTCCCTTTCCTTCACACTGTTCGCTTCTCACATATCCTGCATCAAGAAGTTTTTCGGTTAATACCTTAATATCAACCTCTTCTCCCTCGCAAAGTAAAAAACGTGATTTTGCCAAAATTTCGGGTGGTACAGTATACTGTAGCGCCGAATCCACCGAAAAGCACACAACGTCAAATGCCCCATCTGCAAGAGCAGATAGGGTGTCGGTTCTTTTGTGTTCGTATTCTTTTGAGTGACCCGTCAAGTTTTGAAGACAATAATCTCTAAGAGGAAAATTCACTGCATTTAGTCCCAAAGACTTAAGGTCGGCAGTAATTTTAAGAGCCGTCGCCTCATCACTTGTTAAAACAGCACCTTTTTTATTGGTCTCAAAAAGTGTACTCTTTATCACAACCGCTTTGTGAACATCCGAAAGACCGGTACAGGCCACAGGCAGCCTACCTGCCTCAATATCCTTTAAAAGCAGTTTAAAGTCAGGGTCAGAAGATAGAATTTTGTTTAAAAACTCCATAAAATCCTCATTTGCTGTATTTATTCATAGCCGAGTCAATGCCTCGCTTAATAATCTCCTCAATGGCTAAAACCGAGTTTTTAAGGGCAGTATCCAAGGCCTCCTTGTCTTCTTTCGGGAATTTGCCAAGGACCCAAGCGGCCAAATCATAATCGGGATGTGGTTTTTCGCCTACGCCGATTTTAACCCTCATTATATTATCGGTTCCAAGCAAGGCAAAAATATCTTTAAGCCCGTTATGGCCGCCGTGACTGCCCTTTCTTCTGAGTCTTATCTTACCCACCGAAAGAGAAATATCGTCCGAAATTACAATTATATTTTCAGTAGGGATTTTGAAAAACTTGGATATTTGAGAAACGGCAGTACCCGAATTATTCATAAAGTTTTGGGGTTTGGCCACCAAAATCCTTTTACCACCTATTTCACACTCACCATACAAGGCCTCCATTTTGTGTTTATTGAACTGACCCTTGTTCTTTTCCATTAAAAGGTCGGCCGACATAAAACCTACATTATGCCTTGTGTTTTCATATTGAATTCCCACATTTCCAAGACCTACAATCAAAAAATCATAGGTCGCCTTTTTGAAAATCATAAATACCTCCAAAAGCAAAAAACAGCAGTAAAATACTGCTGTTTAATTATAATATTAAATCCTATTTTTGTAAAGTGTTTTTTAAGACTCAAACCCCACCAAAACACCGCCTCTTTCGGCGTAAAAACTGCAAAGACCGCCACATGTGGTAATTAAAATATTGCTATCAGGATATTTTTCCAAAATCCGATTCTTAATAATGTTTGCATTTGCTTCATTTTCGCAATGGGCAATTCGCAACTTTCCACCCTTAAACCCTTCTTTAAATATACTGCCTACAATGGTTTGCAAGGATTTATCTTTTCCACGGCATTTATGCAAAGGATTAAGGTGACCGTCATCGGCTTTACCCACAATTCTGATTCCTAAAACACCGGCTATTTTTGCAACAGCAGGATTAACGCGACCGTTTTTGGCCAAATTATTAAGATTTTCCAAGATAAAATACAAGTTGGTATGATTTTTATATTCCTCAATTTTAGTAACAATTTCTTTAAATTCCAAACCACTTTCAGCCAATTCGCAAAGTTTCTCGATTATAAGTTGCATTTCAGGACCGGTGGACAAACTATCAATTACATATATATTGCCGTCAGGATTCTGCTCTAAATAATCATCGGCAGCACTTTGGGCAGCAGCATAACTTCCCGAAAGATGCTTTGTAATGGTAAGGGCGAAAACATTTTCCTCCCCTTTAAAAGCCTCAGACCAGTCAAAAGCATTGGGGCAAGAGGTGGAAAATCTTTCACGGCTTGAGTACATTGTATCAATCATATCCGATACATTTAAATCGGGATTATCAATATATTCCTTTGTTTCAGAAATGATTTTTAATGAAACAAATTTATAATTTACGTCCTCCAATTTATATACATTAGACGAAGAATCTGCCACTATTGTAATTTGCAAAGCAATACCTTCTTTTTTAAAACTTTATAATCGGTTTTTCAAAAACCGATGTCGAATACATTATAAACTTTATCGTTTACCTTGTCAAGAGTTTTTAAAAAACTTATCACAAGTTTTCTGCCTTGACAAACATTTTTAAATATTGTAAAATATTCCGCGAGGAGGAATATTTATGTTTGATTCTCAAAACAGTGAACTTTTAAATTCCATTAAGGATTTTAAAATGCCACGGTATAACGAAATTCCAAATGTTGGTTTGTATCTAGAACAAACCGCAAAATATATTGGCGATGCTTTGGCTCCCCTTTTTCCCGGTGCTTTGACCGGCTCAATGATTTCTAATTATGTTAAAAAGGGTCTTGTTAGCAATCCTGTGAAAAAACAGTATGACCGCGAACAAATTGCATATCTTATATTTATCGCAGTTGTTAAAAACGTTATTTCAATGGATGACATTAAACTTTGTATTGACATTCAAAAGAAAACCTATACTGCAGTTGATGCCTACACCTATTTTGCCGAAGAATTAGAAATGCTTATTTCCTATGTTTTTGGCATAAACACTACTTTAAAAGAAACCGATTCGCCATCCTCTGACGAGAAGCGAATGTTGCGCAATATTATCATTACCGTAGCCCACAAAATCTATCTCGAAAAATACTTTAAATTATTAGAAGAAAAAAAATAAAATTTGGTATTGACAAACGGCGACTTGTTCGTTATAATATACGAG
>JAEIGA010014105.1_pt1 | contig 12152 bp, 9 predicted proteins | sample 9270691 | NCBI WGS metagenome assembly JAEIGA01 (sample SAMN17057246, study PRJNA624740) | gut metagenome | biome: biome; isolation source: fecal sample | host: Bos grunniens | place: China: Xizang | collected 2019
CACACACGAAGCGGTTTTTAAAAGTTTAAGGGTTAAAGTTTAAGGGTTAAAGTTTTTGTCTACTAAACAAATAACTCGTTTTTTCGTTACACTCAAGGAACTTCTTGTCTACTCGTCTACTTGTTTACTCGTCTACTTGTCTACTAATTAACTTGTCTACTCGTCTACTAATCAATCATCTGTGGGAGAAAAAAATATGGAGCTACGATGTGCGTGACATCATAGCTCCATATTATGTATTGTTTATGTGTGGTTATTTCTTCTTGAGTGCGCGCCACATGCAGTATGCGCCGAGCAGTACGAGAGGCACTGAGAGCAACTGGCCCATATTGAGCAGCATGTCTGCCTCGAAAGCTTCCTGATCTTCTTTGGTCAGTTCGATGAAGATGCGTGCCGTGAAGATATAGAACAGGCAGAGACCGAAATAGAATCCGCGGCCGATGAGTGTATTGCCGCCGTTGTTCTGGCCAGCAGCCTTCTTCTGCGCCTTGAAGTCTGTCCTTACCGCCGCTGTGGTTTTCTGCGGCGATGTCTTCTTATAAATGACATACATTATCACTCCGAGTATGGCGTATGCTATAGCCTCATAGAGCTGTCCCGGGTGTCGCGGTATGCTGTCTACACGCTCAAAGATGAATGCCCATGGCAGGTCTGTCGGCTTGCCGATTATCTCTGAGTTCATAAGGTTGCCAATGCGTATGGCACACGCTGTGACTGGCGTTGCGATGGCAATAGCGTCGATGAGGAAGAGCAGCGGCAACTTCATCTTACGGCTGTAAAGGAGCAGCGCAAGCATGAGTCCGAGCGTTCCGCCGTGGCTTGCGAGTCCTTCGTAGCCAATGAATTTCCAGTGTCCAGACGCAAGCGAATCGATGACGCCCTCACCAAACAGCTTCACTGGTATGAACATCTCAAACCATCCTGTTGCGGATGTGAGGAAATAGTCAGGCTGATAGAACACACAGTGACCGAGGCGTGCGCCTGCCAGAATGCCTATGAAGCAATAGATGAAGAGCGGCTCGAACTTCGCGTCAGGTATGCGTTCGTCGCTGAATATCTTCTTTACATAGAAGAATGCCGCCATGAGTCCGACAAGCCAGCAGAGCGAATACCAGCGCAAGCCTATCGGCCCGATTTGGAGTGCCAGCAGGTCTGGGTTCCAGAGGATGTATGAAAAATGTTCCATTTTTCGGATTAAGGATTAGGGATTAAAGATTAAGGATTGATGGATTAGAGATTAGGGATTAAAGATTAAGGTTTGATGGATTAGGGATTAGGGATTAAAGATTAAGGTTTGATGGATTAGGGATTAAGGATTAAAGATTAGGTTTGATGGATTAAGGATTAGGGATTAAAGATTAAGGGTGAGGATTATAATCTCCATTTTTCAATATGGACAGACGTAAAGCAGACAATTGTTTAGAGATTGTAATTAGTTGTTGCTCAACATAGTTGAATTCATCTTGAGTTATGTATCCTTGTTCTAAAGATAATTCTAACTCACAAATAACTTCTGTCAGCGAGCCAAAAGCAATTTCAATAAATCTTACTTTTTCTTTTGCGGAGAATCTTCCAAATCCTTCTGCTATGTTGATAGGTATAGATGTGGACGCTCTGCGAATCTGAGTACATAATGCAAAACGTTCATCTGAAGGGAACTTCTTTAGCAATTGATTTATATAAGTAACTAAAGTCTTAGATTTTTGGTAAACATCCAGTTTCCTAAAATAAAACTGTCCCATTCTATCAATCCTTAATCCTTAATCTCTAATCCTTAATCCAAAGAACTACACATTGAATCTGAAGTGCATGATGTCGCCGTCCTGCACCACATATTCCTTGCCTTCGATGCCGAGCTTGCCAGCCTCCTTTATGGCAGCCTCTGACTTATACTGTATGTAGTCTTCGTACTTGATAACCTCAGCACGGATGAATCCCTTCTCGAAGTCAGTGTGGATTACGCCGGCACACTGCGGAGCCTTCCAGCCACGCTTGTATGTCCATGCCTTCACCTCCATCTCACCAGCTGTGATGAATGTTTGCAGATTGAGCAGCGCATAGGCTTTCTTTATCAGACGGTTGACACCAGACTCCTCAAGACCGAGCTCCTCAAGGAACATCTGCTTGTCTTCGTACGACTCGAATCCTGCGATATCCTCTTCTGTCTTAGCTGCTACAATCATCATCTCTGCGCCTTCTTCCTTAGCGAGAGCGTCAACGCGCTGTGTCCACTCGTTGCCTGTGCTTGCTGCTGTCTCGTCGACATTGCAGACATACAGCACTGGCTTTGATGTCAGGAGGAAGAGGTTGCGTGCAGCATCCTGCTCTTCCTTGCTCTCGAATGTCACTGTTCGTGCATTCTTTCCTGCAAGCAGAGCGTCACGATAGGCTGTGAGCACAGTAAATTCTATCTTTGCATCCTTATTTCCTGTAGACGCAATCTTCTGTGTCTTAGCATAGCGAGCCTCAATGGTCTCAAGGTCTTTCAGCTGTAGCTCTGTGTCGATAATCTCCTTGTCGCGTATCGGGTCGATTGATCCGTCGACGTGTGTGATATTCTCGTCGTCGAAGCAGCGCAGCACATGTATGATGGCGTCAGTCTCGCGTATGTTTCCGAGGAACTTATTGCCGAGTCCTTCGCCGCGTGACGCACCCTTCACGAGTCCTGCAATATCAACTATCTCACATGTTGCAGGCACGATACGTCCTGGTTTTACTATCTCTGCGAGGCGTGTCAGACGCTCGTCTGGTACGGTTATGACGCCTACGTTAGGTTCTATCGTACAGAAAGGGAAGTTTGCTGCCTGCGCCTTTGCGCTTGAGAGGCAGTTGAAAAGTGTTGACTTGCCCACGTTAGGCAGTCCTACAATACCACATTTTAATGCCATATATTATTTTTTCTTTGATTTTTTTTAGAGAGTCTAGAGTTTCTAGAATATCTAGAGAATCTAGAAAATCTAGAGGATATAGAGGGTCTATTTCTTTTTATATACTGTTCTGAGCAGGATAAAGTTCACGGGCACTGCCACTGCCATTGCCACAAGCGCTGCAAACTCTTTCGGGATGCCTGCCCATAGCGCCAGAGCGAGCACTGCCTGCTGTGTCAGATAATTGACGATGTGCGACCCGCTGAAGCCTGCCAGGCGTTTCCACGATGGTTTAGAATGGAATGTCCAGTAGCTTGTGACGATGAAGTTATATGCAAACGACACAATGTATGCCACGGTGTTGGCAACGAACTCATTAATATACGGGATGAGCAAGAGATACACCCCGTACTGTATTGCTACTGCTGCTCCGCCGTTTATGCAGAAGCGCAGCAGCTGTCCTTTCTTTGTGTCGCTGTTGAGCATGGGTTATTTAGATTTTCCAGAGAGGCTAGAGGCTCTAGATAATCTAGAAAATCTAGAGAGCCTAGAGAGTCTAGAGGATCTAGAGGGTCTAGAGATTCTAGATAACTATGATTTTCTTACACACTCCATACTGTGCCGTCGGCAGTGTCCTTTATGACGAAGCCTGCCTCTTGCAGAGCATCGCGCAGACGGTCAGATGTTGCCCAGTCTTTTTCTGCCTTTGCCTTGGCACGCATCTCGAGAATCATATCTACCGCCTTGCTGAATGCTGCCTCGCGTGCTGGGTCGGCAGAGTCAGCCGCTGTTTTCAGTCCGAGGAGGTCTTCTATCCACAGATGCATGGTCTGAGAGAGTGTCTCAAGGTCGGCAGCAGAGATTTTCGCCTTGCGGTCGACGAGGATGTTCACCTGTCGGCAAGCCTCAAAGAGAAGACTGATAACCTCTGGTGTCTGCAGGTCGTCGTTCATTGCATCGTAGAGTTTCTGCGGCAGAGCCTTCACAAACTTCTCTATCTCAGGCTGCGAACCCTTTGCTGGCTGTATGCGCTGCAGATCCTTGAGGGCAGTCTGCATGCGTGACAGTCCCTTCTCTGCTGCAAGAAGCGCATCGTTTGAGAAGTCGACAGTGCCTCTGTAGTGTGCAGAGAGGATGAAGAAGCGTATGGTGAGCGGTGCGAACGGCTGTGTGAGCAGTTCGTGCTGTCCGGTGAAGAACTGGTCGAGGGTGATGAAGTTGTTGTATGACTTGCCCATCTTCTGTCCGTTGATGGTTATCATGTTGTTGTGCATCCAGTATTTCACCTGCTGGTGTCCCATGGCAGCCTGCGCCTGTGCAATCTCACACTCATGGTGAGGGAATATGAGGTCCATGCCACCACCGTGTATATCGAACTCCTCGCCCAGATACTTGCGTCCCATGGCGGTGCACTCGCAGTGCCATCCAGGGAATCCATCGCTCCATGGCGACGGCCAGCGCATGATGTGCTCAGGCTGTGCCTTCTTCCAGAGGGCGAAGTCAGCCTGGTTGCGCTTCTCGCCTACTCCCGCCAGTGTGTCGCGGCTGGCATCTTTTACGTTCTCGAGCGAACGGCCTGAGAGTATGCCGTATTTATAGTCGTTGTTATATTTCTCTATGTCGAAGTATATTGAGCCATTTGACTCATAGGCATAACCGCGGTCAAGAATCTCCTGCACCAGCTGCTGCTGCTCGATGATGTGGCCTGTAGCGTGCGGCTCGATTGATGGCGGCAGCACATTGAGCTTCTCCATAGCGCGGTTGAAGCGGCGTGTGTAGTGCTGTGCTATCTCCATCGGCTCAACCTGCTCCAGGCGTGCCTTCTTCGCAATCTTGTCTTCGCCTTCGTCAGCGTCGTGCTCAAGATGGCCTACATCGGTGATGTTGCGCACGTATCTGACCTTGTAGCCCAGATGCTGCAGATAGCGGAAGAGTATGTCGAATGTTATTGCAGGACGTGCGTGACCAAGGTGTGCGTCGCCATAGACAGTAGGGCCGCAGACATACATTCCGACATTAGGAGCATGAAGCGGTTCGAAGCGTTCTTTCTGGCGGTGCAGAGTATTGTATATGAGCAGAGTCTGTTCCATAATTATGAGATTTATAGCGTATTATGCGTTTTTTTTGTCAATATCAGATGCAAAGTTACACATTTTTTATTTATTTGTACCAATTTCTGAATAAAATATGTAACTTTGCATGCGATTTTCATTACATCAACACAAACAGCAGCTTGCTCTTAAAGCCTGATAGGCAGGAAACTGCACACAACAGGACTTGAATGCAAGGCATTGCAAACAATAGAATTAAAACATATTGCAAAGATTATGGCATATACAAGACTGACAGCCATGGAGGCTGCACAAATCATCAAGAACGGCAATACTCTCGGACTCTCTGGATTCACTCCGGCAGGAGCACCGAAGGCTGTGACACGCGAACTGGCAAAGGTTGCCGAAGAAGAGCACGCTGCCGGACGCGAATTTAAGGTTAATCTGCTTACCGGAGCATCAACTGGCGAGAGCACCGACGGTGTTCTGACACTTGCTGATGCTATCGGCTATCGTGCACCATACACTACCAACGGCGACTTCCGCAAGGCTGTAAACAAAGGTCTGGTGACATATAACGACTTGCATCTGAGCCACATGGCACAGGAGATACGCTACGGATTCTACGGAAAGGTTGACGTGGCTATTATCGAGGTGTGTGCAATAGAGGAGGGAGAAGATATGTGCAAGGCGTATCTCACATCGGCAGGAGGCATCTCGCCTACTGTTGCACGTCTCGCCGACAAGGTGATTCTCGAACTCAATGCGTTCCACGACCCAAGAGCTGGTTTGCTGCATGACGTATATGAACCGCTCGACGCACCATACCGCCAGCCTATCATGATATCAAAGGTGACTGACCGTGTCGGCAAGACATACGTTGAGATAGACCCTAAGAAGATTGTGGGCGTAGTGGAATGCAACATTCCTGACGAGGCACGCGGATTCAAAGGCGAGGATCCTGTGACAACACAGATTGGACATAACGTGGCACAATTCCTCGTAAACGACATGAAGCGCGGCATCATACCACCAGAGTTCCTGCCGTTGCAGAGTGGTGTGGGCACTACAGCCAACGCCATACTCGCTGCGCTGGGCACTGACCCGCAGGTGCCAAACTTCAACATATACACTGAAGTGCTGCAGGATGCCATCGTGCCTATGCTGCTCGAGGGACGCGTGAAGGACGCATCAACCTGCTCGCTCTCTGTAACTAACGAGTGTCTGAAGGAGGTTTACGACAATATAGACTATCTGAAAGACCACCTTGTGCTGCGTCCGTCAGAGATTTCAAATCACCCTGAGGTGATACGCCGACTCGGTGTGATTGCCATAAACACTGCCATCGAGGTGGATATCTTCGGCAATGCTAACTCTACACACATCTCAGGCGTGAACATGATGAACGGTGTGGGAGGCTCAGGCGACTTCGAGCGTAACGCATATATCTCAATCTATACTTGCCCATCAACTGCTAAGGGCGGACTCATCTCGTCTATCGTGCCTATGGTTTCACACCACGACCATACAGAACACGACATCAATGTCTTCGTGACAGAGCAGGGTGTGGCTGACCTCAGAGGAAAGAGCCCAATACAGCGCGCTCACGAGATAATCAATAATTGCGCTCATCCTGACTACCGTCCGCTGCTCCACGAATATCTCAACATCGCAACAGGAGGACACACACGTCACTGCCTGCCTGCAGCATTCGCTATGCACGACACGCTTCGCCGCAAGGGCGATATGCACCTGACAGACTTCGCTGAGTATGTGAAGTAAAACATTGGGACATACCGAGCCGCTAAGTCGGCATGACAATAAACACATGCTACATGACAATTTATGGCATACGTAGCATGAGAATAAAACAGCGGGTGGCAAGAAATGAATTCTTGCCACCCGCTTTGCTTTTGCTACCGTCCTCCCCACGCCATAATGCTGCCAGAACAGCATATGCCGTTTTTCCTCACACGATGGTTTGCGGAGCACTGCCAGACAAGAGAGAAGCCTCCCCTGCCCCAGCCTGCACATACCAGGCTGTGTTCTGCTACATTCTCGTGAGCCTGTATTTTGTTGGCGACACACCTGTCGATGCCTTGAAACATTTGCTGAAGTATTTCGGGTCAGCAAATCCGCAGGCGTAAGCCACATCATTGATAGAGCGGTTAGGGTCATGCAGCAGCAGACAGGCATGCTTTATCCTTGCCTCACGAATCATCTCTGACGGTGTGACGCCGAGAATCTGCTTAAGCTTATGATTGAGATGGCTTCGGCTGACGGCAGCATGCTGCGCCATCTGGTCGATATCTATGTCGGCATTGCTAATGTGCATGTCGATGTATTCCACTATGCTCTTTATGAACTTATCGTTCTGCGGCTCTACACGCACATTCTCCAGCAGCTGCATTCGATACTCCTCATGCTCCTTGTCGGTCTGCGTCTGATTGTGATTAAGCAGCTGCAGATATGCGTCGAGCGTCTCACGGTGTTTCTGGTCGAGCTGCTTGACATATCGCCAGATATACATAGCCGCAATAAGTATCAGCACCACAATAAGCGCCATAAGGAACTGCGCCAGCGATGTCTCCTTGAATTTCGGTGTCACTATCACCTTCACATTGCGCTCTGTGCCCATCCATTCGCCCGAGGAGTTGGTTGCACGTATCTGCAGCAGATACTCACCAGGCTCCAGATTATGGAACACCATGTCATGCGCCTGTCCGAGATACTGCCATTCTCCCAGATTATCGCGCAGCAGGCGGATAGCATAGTTGAGCTTATTAACATCGCCATAGTCGAGCGTAGCAAAACTCAGCGAGAGTGTTCGCTCGTTCTTTCCCAGGCATATCGTGTCGCTATCTACCGTCGAAGTGATGACTATCGGCAGTCTGCTGGCCTGCTGCCCAGCGCCTATCTCACCGAGATACCTCATATCCATGGCAATCGCACCATCGAGCACACCGCATATCCATGTGCCATCGGCACGGCGAACAGGGCTGCACTCGGCAAAGTCGCTTCCTTTGATAAAGAGTTTTGTTGATGCTCCGGTAGGCAGCGGCTTGTCTGGATGCCACTCTATCAAAGTATTGAGCGCAGTGACCCACAGCGTTCCGTCAATCTCTGTGATTGACTTCGGATAGTTTGACGGGAATCCGCTGGCGGTGTTATAATGTCTGAATGTCAGTGTTTCGGCAAAGATATTGTCTGACGTGAGCAGGTCGATGCCTTTATCCTGAGTGCATATATATATCTTTTCGTCAGTTGTCTGCATCACCATCTTCAGCAGTGTGCTGCCCAGGCTCGACGGGCGTCCAGCCTCTTTCTGGTGGAGCATGATGCCTTTGCCCTGCTGCAGACGCTTTACCGGCAGTCCGATGTTATACACAGCGAGTCCGGCTGATGTGGCAGCGATGATTGCATTGTTCTTTGTCGTAATGATGTTGCGGAATTTCACCTGCGTGTTTGTCATCTTCTGCACAGCATTCGGTATGGCGCTGAATACCGGCTTATCTTTGTCAACGTCGCTCACGCATATCAGTCCTTCGCGGAATCCGCATGCCCACACTCTGCCGTGCTTGTCTTCTGTTAGACTGATGATTTCGTTATCGTGCAGCGCAGAGTTCTCCTTCCGGTAGTTTGTTATCTCGTATGCTCCGCCTGACTCTCTGAGGCGGTATAGTCCGTGCGGCTTTGTGCCTATCCATATAGAGCCGTGCGAGTCTTCGAGCATAGCATAGGCAAGCGACAGGAATGCTGTCGGCGTTTGACTGATTGTGCCGTCGGGTGCGAGATATCCCTCCAGCTGGTTGCTGCTGTCGTATATGGCAATCTGTTTGTTCACTCTGTTAGCCACCCATGTGCGCTGCTTGCTGTCGAGCATGGCGCATCGCATAGGCTGCGTCTCGTTTTCGAGACGTGTGTATGTCACTGGATGGAACGATATTCTGACCAGATGGCGATCGTAGAAATACCACACATTATCCTGATTGTCCTTGAATATCATGCGTGCACGTTCAAATCCTGGCGCATCGATGTCTGTCCACTGCCATTTCTTTCCGAAGCGGTCAATATGGAACGTATTGTCTGGAACAACACCGACATACTCGCGGCTGGTAGGCTTGCACTCACCTTTGCTGTATATGTATCTTCCCTTCGCTGTTGTCAGCCATGCCTCGCCGTCCTTCACATTCACATCAACATTGCCACTGCCTTCGTCGATAATGACTTTTGATGTCTTCCCAGCATTAGCCGCACTCACCGCTACGGCTATGCCGTCGTCGCAGAGCAGAATCATCTCCTTGCCTGTAACAGGTCTGATATTTCGCACGACAAACGTTCTGCCGTGCTGCTCCTCTATATTCTTCTGCACATCATGGAATACAAGCGAGCGAGTATTAAACATATAAACACGGTTTTCCATCACACACCACAGATTGCCGTTGCCATCGGCGTGCATGCGGTCAATATCGTCGCTGCCGATGTTTACGCCCTCGGCCTCTGTCGGACGGAAGCTGCGCAACCTGTATCCGTCAAAGCGGTATAAGCCGTCGCAGGTCGAAAGCCAGATAAATCCAGCCTTGTCCTGCGCCATGCGGTCAATCTCCTGTATGTTTGATGTCGCATCGTCGTATGTCTGCACCTCATACACTGACTGTGCATAAGTGCCAACACACCATATGGCGAGCAATAAGTAAAGTATGAGTGTTCGTAGCATGTGCATAGTATCGTTCGGTAGATGATACCTGGTTAGTTTTGATAGTTAATGTCTTATGTCATGCAGCATTGCATATTACGCTGCCGACTCACATCGGTGTGCTGAACAATACGTTCCTATACGGCCGAAAGGTGTCTCGCATGCCCTTCAGCATGTCATTTGCCTTCGTTTTTACTCATAACACACCTGATTTTAATGCAAAGATAACGACTTTTTTCTATTTTACAAAAAAAAGATGTAAATTTGCAGTGAATTATTGCCAAATAACTGAAATAGCAGAACTTGGCGCTGCGCTACGCTGCCACAGCGCAATGCATACACCGCCAAACCTGACACGTATACTTCTGACCTGACAATGAAAGAAACGAAAAACATAACCAGTCTCGACGAGTGCAGAATCATCACCCTGCCGAAAATTACCGACCCACGGGGCAATCTTACCTTTGCAGAGGAAAACGACACCGTGCCGTTTGATATACGGCGCGTCTACTGGACTTACGATGTGCCAGGCGGAGAGTCGCGCGGCGGACACGCTCACAAGCAGCTCTACCAGTTGCTCGTAGCCACAAGCGGCTCGTTCATCGTTGTTCTCGACAACGGTGTAGAGCAACGCCGCATCCTGCTCAACCACCCGTGGCAGGGACTCATCATCACGCCGGGCGTATGGCGAACACTCGAAGATTTCTCTTCGGGAGCCGTATGCATGGTGCTGGCTTCTGAACACTACACCGAAGACGACTATATCTACGACTATGATGAATATAAGGCGATATACACACCATGACCAGGAGGCATGGGACACACTCGTCCGTAACGCCCGTAACGCCACATTCCTCCTCTTCCGGAAGTATATGGACTACCATAGCGAGCGGTTCACTGACCACTCGCTGCTCTTCTATGACAGCAAGGATAATCTCATAGCCGCGCTGCCAGCAAATGAGGTGATTAACGGGAACGCTGTCCGTATGCTCATATCCCATCAGGGACTGACATACGGCGGACTCATCATGCACACCCGTCTGCATGCCGAAGCGGTAGAGGAGATATTCGCACTCATCATCAGCTATATGCAGCAGAACGGCTTTGCGGCGCTGCGCTACAAGCCGCTGCCGCACATCTATCATGCTCATCCCTCTGAGGAAGACGAATACTGGCTATGGCGCAACGGGGCGCAGCTCTCTGCCGTCAGCCTCTCAACCACCGTCTGTCTACGCCACGCCTGCATAGCAAGCAAGCGCAAGCAGACATACTGCAACAAGCTTGCAGCGCAAGGATATACCGTCAGCTACACCACACCGCTCGCCCGCTTCTGGCCGCTGCTCGAAACAAATCTCATGAGCAGCCACGGTGTGCGTCCTGTACATACGCTTGCCGAAATAGAGCTGCTGCAGAGCCGATTCCCTGACAGCATCGTATGTGCTACAGTCCTCTCGCCCGACGGCACTGTCGTAGCAGGAACTGTGCTCTACATCACGCCACACGTCATACACACACAGTATATCTCTGCATCAGAAGAGGGCAAGCAGACCAACGCCATGGACTTCCTCATGCTCTCCCTTATCCGCCGCTTCGCCAGCGAAGGACAGCACGACTACCTCGACTTCGGCATCAGCACCGAACATGCCGGTACCATACTTAACTCATCCCTCTGCCTCCAGAAAGAAGGTTACGGCGGACGCTCCACTCTGTATAAGGAATATGTGATGGAGGTGTAGCAATCGCCTCCGCAGAGTTTGACGAGTGGAAGTAATGAAACCTATGCCTTACTATAAATCTTGAATTTTATATAGAATGAAAATAAAGACAGTGATAGCGGAATGTACCGCATACGACTTTAAGCTGATGCTTGAAGAGAAAAAGCCTAAGAGCTGGTTGAAGAGCGTAAGTGCCTTCGCCAATGGCTTGGGCGGCTCACTCTTCTTTGGCATAGATAATGATGGCAGTGTCAAAGGACTTGATGACGTACAGCATGTCTGCGAGACCACCAGTAGCAAGATTCGTGACTATATGGATCCTCTGCCAGAGGTAGAGATGATTCCCCTTGATGTAGATGGCTTACATATCTTGCAACTTAAAGTCAGTGCAGGGCATTATACTCCGTATTACTACGTCGGCGATGGTCAGCGTATAGCATTCGTTCGTGTTGGTGATGAAAGCCTTCCTGCTACAGCAGAACAGATGGTTCGCTTAGTATTGAAAGGTTCCAACAAAACGTATGATTCACTTTATACAGACTATAAGGCAGAGGAGTATTCCTTTACTATATTGGCAAATACTTTCAAAGACCGCACCAAACAACAATGGAATAAGAAATATCTCTTATCGTTTGGATTGATAACTGAGTCTGGGAATCTAACGAATGCTGGTGCATTGTTTGCTGATGATTGTCCATTATGGCAGTCTCGCTTATACTGTACTCGTTGGGACGGAACAGAAAAGACTGATGCCATTAATGATGCTGAGTTTACAGGCAATATTCTTATGCTGCTTCGTGAGGCAATGAATTTTGTCAAGTCA
>JAEIGA010014106.1_pt1 | contig 12152 bp, 9 predicted proteins | sample 9270691 | NCBI WGS metagenome assembly JAEIGA01 (sample SAMN17057246, study PRJNA624740) | gut metagenome | biome: biome; isolation source: fecal sample | host: Bos grunniens | place: China: Xizang | collected 2019
ACCTCCACAAGCCATTCGTGAACTTCATTATCCGTGGTGCACAGAGTGAAGGTTGGAAGAAGGTTGGTCAGCAGTACAACGGCGGTTATGGCTGGAGTGTACTCACAGAGTCTTCACTCTACAACAGTATGAGTACATGGGGTAGCAACTACCTCGTTGCCAACGTATGGTACACAAGCCACTTGTGGACACACTGGCGTTATACACAGGACAAGGAGTTCCTGAAGAAGGCGTTCCCTGTAATGTGGGATTGTGCCGAGTTCTGGTTCCACCGCCTTATTGAGGACCGCCGAGTTTATGACGGTACATTTGTTGCTCCTGATGAGTTCAGTGCCGAGCAGCACGGAAACGAGAAGGAGGACGGTACAGCTCACGCTCAGCAGATGATAAGCTACCTGTTCCAGAATATTGCCGATGCTATTGAGATTCTCGGCGCCGATGAGCTCGGTCTTTCTGCAGCTGATATCGAGAAACTGAATACCTATCTTGCCAAGACTGACAAGGGTCTCCACACCGAGACTTATGATGGTAAATGGGGTAATCCTTTCAATGGTGTGAAGACCGGTGATGTATTGCTCCGCGAGTGGAAGTACTCTCCATACTCAGTAGGTGAGAGAGGCCACCGTCACATCTCGCACTTGATGGCTCTTTTCCCAATGGACCAGATCACTCCTGAGAGTGAGTACTTCATACCTGCTGTTAACGCCCTCAAACATCGTGGTGACGCAGCTACAGGTTGGTCAATGGGTTGGAAGGTTAACCTCTGGGCGCGTGCACAGGATGGTGACCATGCACACATCATCATCAAGAACGCATTGAAGCACTCAACAACTTACGGTACAGACCAGGGTCAGGGTGGTATCTACTACAACCTCTTCGACTCACACGCACCATTCCAGATTGACGGTAACTTCGGTGTATGCTCAGGTATCGCCGAGATGCTCCTGCAGAGTGCACACGGTTACATCAACATCCTCCCAGCAATGCCTGCAGTATGGAAGAAGCAGGGTACTGTAACCGGTATGAAGGCTATGGGTAACTTCACAGTTGACTTCAACTGGGTTGACGGCAAGTGCCAGAAGGCTACTATCACAAGCAACGCCGGTGCAGAACTCAAGGTTCGTTGCAATGTAGCAGCTATGGAGATTGCCAAGGCTAAGGTTACTGTAAACGGTGTAGAGGTTGAGGTTGCTGTTGATGCCAACGGTATCGCTACTATTCCTTGCGCAAAGGACGATGTTGTAGAGATTGACTTTACAACAGAGACTGCAATTGCTCCGGTTGTTGCAGGCAATGCAAAGGGCGGTGTAATCTATGACCTCAGCGGTCGTCGTGTAAACGATACACTTGAGGGTCATGTATACATCCAGGACGGTGTAAAGAAACTTGCAAAGTGATATAAAAGGCATATTGCATAGCAAATAAAGTCCCGAAGGCAGCTGCCTTCGGGACTTTATTTGCTATTGGATAGTGTATGTTTGTTGATATCTGTTTTTTGAGGAAAATTTATGTTTATGTTTGTTTGTTAAAATTTTTAAATAAATTTGCAAGTAGTAGTTCATTACATAACACAATGAATCATTATGGATCCGATAAGTATTGCTCTTGCCGTAATCAACGGTTGGAAAATTGGAAGTTTTATAGGTAAAATGTTCTCTACTGAACATGCGCGTGATTTACAATTGGCGTCAGAAAACATTGATAAATTTGAAAAAAACAACAATCCGGCATTCTTGAAAAAAGCGATAGATTGCTTTGAAAGAGTTGATGAAAGTGACAAAAAGTATGCGCAGTGTGTCGCTTTCAATGGAATCGCATATTGCTATTATATGCTTTCGGCGCTATCTCTTGAGGGAAAACGATTTGATGATGCTTTGTCATATCTGAGTATGGGAGAACGTTACCCTGATAGGATAGTTGCGATAGAGACTACCTTTCTTACATTGAACAGTAGCGATATAGAGGAACTACAATCTGGGGTTCCTCAAACAAAAGAATTGTTCAGGAACTTTAGACAGGAGATTCTTGTTAAGAAGGCTGAAGAGGAAGAAAGAAGACGCAAGGAAGAGGAGAATAGAAGACGTAATTCTTCATCCTCCTCATCATCAGAAATTAACTGGAAGACAGTTGCTGTCTGTGCAGCTTTGACATTGGTTATCGCAGTTGCAGCTGTGTTGGTTGTACTTTTTGTATAATCTTTTCTCTGTAAAAAACAGCGAAACGATAGGTCTATATAAGGTGTTTTTTAGGAATTCAAAGCCTCAGGTATTATTCCCTTGAATAACAGGACCATGCTGCTTGCATAATCTTGTTCTTGAGCAGCTGTGGGTAGTCGGGGTTGTCGCGGAGGAACTTCTCTACTGCATTGCGTGCCTCGTGGCTCCGGTGCTCCTTCAAAAGTGTGCGTGCCCAACTTTGCGGGAAGAAAATATCACTTGTGCGCTGTATCTCCTGCATTGCCTCAAGTCCAGGTCTTATGTATTTCACAGCCTGTGCGGTGCGCGTGTGGTGGCACAGGTATCCCAATGTCCTTAATGCCCAGGGTTCAATGCGACGGTTCTCGGCTTTGAGAAGCGAGTGGAACAGTTTCTCCTGCTCTTTGGTGTCGGCATCAGTGGCGCGTGAAATGAAATCGAACTGGCGCAGACGGTCGGGGTCAGTGATTCTTTCTCTCTGTGTTGCAATAATACCTTTTTGTCTCTCCGGGAAACGCAGAGCAAGTTCGTATGCCATGTTCGTATAGTCGTTTTCATTGAGCAACGGATTACTCCTTTGTTCCCAGATGTTGTAGATTTCTGCGCATGCGGCCGGCGATGTGGCTGCCGAAATGAGAGTGCGCATGAGCTGTTGGCGGCACGATGCAAGAGGATGCTCCCCGGCAACTTTCAGAAGGCGGCTCTCGTACTCTGTACCACATTCGACAAGCGGTTCATACAGGTAACTGCACAGAGTCGATGCTATCAGTGCATTCCTTTCGTTTTTTAAACCTTCGGCTAGTGATGCAAGCCATTTCTCGCCACTCAGTGCGCCATGCTGGTATCCCTCGTGGAGGTTCATCAGTTGTGCCTGACGGCACACGTCATCATTAATGGTGTGCCAGTTGGCAAGCATCCATTCAAGGCTGTTGTTGTCATATATGAAATAGCCGTAACCTTTGCCGTCGCTGTTGGGGAGTATGTATTCAGCCTCCTGTTCAAGCGGTATGCGCAGGAGTGTGTCGGTTATCTCTATGTTGATATGGCTACGCTCTTTGCCGATGAGTGTAGCGCTGAATTTCTGTTGCCATAACAAGGCTCTCCCATATGGGTCACGCTGTCTTACTATCAGTGTATCGTTGTTGATGCTCATGGCTATGTGTGGCATGCCGCGTCTGTTTACCCAGGTGTCGCTGAATGCAGCCAGGTCGGCGTCGCTTCTTTTGTCAAGTAGTGCGATAAGGTTATCCCATGTGGCATTGCCGTAAGCAAATTCCGTGAGATATTCATGTATCCCTTCTCTGAAAGCCTCTTCACCCATAATTTCAACAAGTTTTTCGAGCATTACAGGGGCCTTGTCATATATGATGTTGTTGTATATGAGTCCGGCATTGCGCATGTTGTCAAGCGGTTGCCTTATGGCTGTGCCGCCTGTTGTGCGGTCTTCACTGAGTGAGGGGGTAACAATGCTTTTGAGCCAGCTGAGGCGGTGGTTGATATCGGGGAACTGGGGCTCGGTCATGCGTGATGCAAAGTAGTTGGCGAACACCTCCTTTGTCCACACGTCATTGAACCACTGCATTGTTACCAGGTCGCCGAACCACATGTGTGCTGTCTCATGTGCTATGAGTTGCATGCGGCGCAGTTCTTCATCGGCTGTCGGGTGCTCGCCAAGGAACAGCTGTGTGTCGTTGTATAGTGTTGCACCGGTGTGTTCCATGCCGCCGTACTGGAATCCCGGGAGTATAATGAAATCGTACTTTGCAAAAGGGTAGGGGACTCCGGTGTACTCTTCCATCCACTCGAGTGCGTCGGCTATCTGACCGAATATTACCGGTAACTGTGCTGTGCGTTTGGGGTCTGTCTCGCGGTAATAAGCAGCAAAAGTGTGTTTGCTATCGCTGTATGTCTCTTTCTTGAACTCGCCTGCAACGAATGAAAACAGGTATGTGCTAAGCGGCTCTGTGGTGTTGAATATAATTCTTCTGCGATTGTTCCCCTCGCTTTCCTCGGCAACTGAAGTGTTTGATATTGCGCACCAGTCGGCAGGGACCTCCAATGTCAGGTTGAATGTGGCCTTAAGGTCGGGCTGGTCAAAACATGGGAAAAGGGTGCGTGCCCTGTCGGGGACAAGTAACGTGTAAAGGAACTCTTCGTTGCGGTTCAGTGACTGCTCCGCGGGTGTGAATGCCACCTCAATGTTGTTGTGCCCTTTCTGCAGTGATGAAGCAGGGATTATTATATGCTCGTTCCTGAGTTCGAACTCGGTGGTTCTGCCGTTGACAAACACTTCTTTTACACCGGTAAGTTCGCGGAAGTCAATTATTGTTTCCTGTGGGCTGTCAATGCTGAAGCTGATTCCGACGTTTCCCTCTACAGCCTTGTCGCGATCTTCAGGAATTGAGAAGAATAGTGTGTACTCAAGTTTCTTTATGCAGCTTTTGCGTTTCTGTGCCAATTGCAGCGATACACCGCTGTCATATAATGCCGTCTCGCTTGGGGCAATAGAAGTACACCCTGCAAGCGTGAGTGCTGCAAGGGCGAGTGTATATAGTCGTGTTCTCATGTTCTTGGGTATTATTTTCTCTCAAGTTCCTGGAGTTCCTCCATCTTTTTGTTTGCAAGGAACTCGTATACTCCGCAAAGGTGCTCGCGTACCTTGCCATGGCCGAATTCGTATACCTTTGTAACAAGTCCGTCAAGGAAGTCACGGTCATGGCTTACGCAGATGAGTGTGCCGTCAAAGTCCTGGAGTGCCTGTTTAAGTATATCCTTTGTCTTGAGGTCGAGGTGGTTGGTGGGCTCGTCAAGGATGAGAAGGTTAACGGGCTCAAGCAGCAACTTCATGAGTGCCAGACGGGTGCGTTCGCCTCCCGACAGCACCTTCACCTTCTTGGAACTTGCCTCGCCGCCGAACATGAATGCGCCCAGCAGGTCGCGGATTTTGTTGCGGATTTCGCCCTTGGCAACATCGTCTATGGTCTGGAAAACGGTGAGTTCCTCGTCGAGCAGTGAGGCCTGGTTCTGTGCAAAGTAGCCTATCTGCACGTTGTGTCCCAACTGCAGGCTTCCCGCGTGCTCGAGTTCCTTCATTATACACTTTACAAGTGTTGACTTACCCTCTCCGTTGCGTCCTACAAAGGCAACCTTATCGCCTCTTTCAATAGTGAGTGTAGCGCCCGAGAATATCTGCTTACCGTCAAATGCCTTGCCCACACCCTCCATTATCACCGGGTACTGTCCCGAACGTGGCGATGGCGGGAACTTCAGGCGCAGCGCCGATGTATCCTCCTCGTCAACCTCTATTATCTCAAGTTTCTCAAGCATCTTCACGCGGCTCTGTACCTGCAGGGTCTTTGAGTATGTGCCCTTGAAGCGTTCAATGAAATCCTTGGTCTCCTGAATCATCTTCTGCTGTTCCTCCCACTGCTTCATCTGCTGCTGGCGGCGTTCGGCGCGCAACACAAGGTACTGCGAGTAGTTGACCTTGTAGTCGTATATGCGTCCCATGGTGACCTCAATGGTGCGTGTGGTGATGTTGTCCACGAACTTGCGGTCATGGCTTATGACAACCACAGCCTTGCCGTTGTTTATGAGGAACTCCTCAAGCCAGCCGATAGACTCTATGTCGAGGTGGTTCGTGGGCTCGTCGAGCAACAGTACATCGGGGTTGCGCAGAAGCATCTTGGCAAGCTCTATTCGCATGCGCCATCCGCCGCTGAACTCGCTTGTCTGGCGGTTGAAGTCGGTGCGTTCGAAACCGAGTCCAAGGAGTGTCTTTTCGACGTCCTCCTCGAAATGGGTCATGTCAATAGCGTAGAACTTTTCACTCTTTGTGGCAACCTCTTCAATGAGTGACATGTATTCGTCACTCTCGTAGTCGGTGCGTATCGCAAGTTCGTTGTTCAGGCGGTCAAGCTCGGCCTCCATTTCGTAAAGGTGCGCGAATGCCTGTGATGCCTCCTCGAAGACGGTACGTCCGTCCTCGGTCATGAGGTGCTGTGGCAGATAGGCAATGACCGTGTCCTTGGGTGCCGAAACTGTACCGCGTGTGGCGTTGCGCACACCTGCAAGAATCTTCAGGAGAGTGCTCTTGCCGGCACCGTTCTTGCCCATGAGGGCAATGCGGTCCTTCTCGTTGATTACAAATGAAACATCACTGAACAGCGTCGTTCCGCCAAATTCTACAGCCAATCCGTCTACCGATACCATATGATTAATGTGTTGTTTTCTATGCTTTGGTTTTCGTTATTTATAAAAGTTACGCGAAGATAGGCATTTTGGAGGGATAAAATGGCATTATTTTCTCATATTGTTTGTATGTAGGAACTTTTGTGCTATATTTGCGGCAGATGTGCGGCCGTCGGGGCGTGCACATGTTTTTTCGATTTAAAGACCTTTTCTATAATTCACTCGGTGCCGTGGGGCGGGGGTGAGTTGTTTTTTTTTTGTTTAACCTTTAAATGGTTCAGTTATGGAAAAGGTTTTCTATTATGAGTGTGTTGTCCGTTGCAAAGCCGACGGAAAGTTGCTGATGAGTGCAGGAGTGGCCGATGCTGTCATTCGTGCCCGGGAGGAGCATGTCCTTGGGCTTGATGGCGTGACGCGCTACCGCGAATTGCTTTCTTTGGGCGCTTTCTGCGAGGAGCAGCGTCGTGACCGTGAGGCGATGAGTGCCTACATGGAGGTCGTTGACCATATCATGACGGATAGGCGTCTGCACATGCCAAGAGGCGCACGCCGACGTCTCTACGAGCAGGCCGCCGAAGGACTCATGCGCCTTTGCAGCAGCCCCGATGAGGTTGTATGGGAGATCTGTTCACAAGAGTGTGACAGGTGGAGGAATGCTGTCTGATATGAATAAAGCACCTGCGCAATTGCGCAGGTGCTTTATTCATATCAGTTATTCCTCTTGAGGAGCATCGGGTATTGTATTCTCCTCGATTATTTTCAAGGCTTGAGCTTCATGCTCCTGGTCGACAATCACATACACATCGCCGATGTTGGGAGCGTATTGCGAAATCACAGCACCCACGGTCTCGTCCTTGATTATACATGGAATCGCATTGGCATCAAGCAATCCCTTTACCAGCTGTGCCTGCCACACATTGCCTTCAAAGACCTTGACAAGTCTCTCTTCGTTTGCTCCGTTCATAATTACCTCCTTCTTTTAATGTTCAACAATATATATTGTCCCTTTGTTGGGGGTATATATACAATGCTTCTGCGGCGAATTTACCCAATAGTGGAATAAAATCAAATAGTAGGGTGATATTTTAATTATTAAAATTTCTTAAAAGCAATATAGGTTCGTTCATATTCTTTATTTTTGCAATAAAGTGAAAGTACACTGCGCGTACTATGCGCAGCCTATTGACTGATTAATTAAACATTTTGTATATGATAGACGTAAAAGCATGCCTTAATGAGGCTGAAGAGATGATGCAGATGAGCATCATGCACCTTGAAGAAGAGTATTCTCACATCCGTGCCGGAAAGGCCAATGTTCACCTTCTCGACTGCGTGAGAGTAAGCTCTTACGGTTCAGAGATGCCTTTGAACAATGTTGCGACAATTACAACCCCCGATTTGCGTACAATCGCCATTAAACCATGGGACAAGAATATGATTGCCCCAATCGAGAAAGCCATCATCGATTCACCAGTAGGTATCATGCCGGCCAACAACGGCGAGGTTATCATTGTTGCCATTCCTCCATTGACAGGTGAACGTCGTCAGGCTCTTGTAAAGCAGTGCTCTCATGAGCTTGAGACAGCAAAGATAAGCATCCGTAATGCCCGTCGCGATGGTATCGATACATTGAAGAAGTCTGTAAAGGACGGAACTCCCGAGGACGTTGCGAAGGACGGCGAGGAGAGCCTGCAGAAGATCCACGACAAGTACATCAAGAAAGCCGAGGAGATTTTTGCAGCGAAGGAAAAGGAAATCATGACAGTCTAATCCTCCAGGGTAAGCAGTGCAGGGTACAGTAATAAAGAGTTCGGGCAGTGTCTATGGCGTGCGCGCTACTGACGGCACGCTTGTCGACTGCAGGGTAAAGGGTAACTTCCGCCTCAAGGGCATACGTAGTACCAACCCCGTTGCAGTGGGTGACCATGTGCTGTTCGATGTGCGCGAGGACGGTACAGCATATATTGTGGAGATACTTGAACGCCGCAACTACATTGTGCGCAAGGCATCGAACCTCTCGAAGCAGTCGCACATCCTTGCCGCCAACCTCGACCTCTGTTTCCTTGTGGTGACAGTAAGCCATCCGGTAACGGCAACTACATTCATCGACCGTTTTCTGGCGGCAGCCGAGGCATACCGCGTGCCGGTTGTGCTTGTCTTCAACAAGACCGATATCTATAGCGATGCCGAGTGCGAGGAACTTGAATATCTCACTGCACTCTACGAGAGCATCGGGTACAAGTGCCTGCACACAAGCGCAGCCCAGAACAGCGGCATCGAGGCACTCAAGGAGATGATGCGTGGCAAGGTGTCATTGCTTGCCGGCAATTCCGGAGTGGGCAAATCGAGCCTTGTAAATGCCATTGCTCCCGAAATCGCAGCCCGCGTGGGCGAGATATCAAAGACTCACGATACAGGTATGCACACGACCACGTATACCGAGATGTTCGAGTTCATGCCCGAGAGTTATATAGTGGACACTCCGGGAGTCAAGGGATTCGGAACCTTTGATATGGAGATTGAGGAGATATCGCACTACTTTGTGGAGTTCTTCAAACTCTCCAAGGATTGCCGCTACGGAAACTGTACGCACACCCATGAACCCGGATGCGCTGTGCTTGAGGCACTCGAAGCCGGGCGTCTGGCGCCTTCGCGCTATCAGTCCTATCTGAGCATGCTCGAGGATAAGGATGAGGGTAAATACAGGGCTTCGGAATGATATAAACGAGCTTCACTAAAAAGGCTCTTTTGTCGTTACGCTTGCCTTCAAAATCCTCATTTACTTCAAGTAAACTCCGGTTTTGGAGTCTTCGCAAGCCTAAAAACAGCTCTTTTTATTCAAACCTCAGTTAACGAAAACAGGCTACGGAATTCCGTAGCCTGTTTTCGTATATCTGTACTATCTTAGTAAAGAGCCTCGTACTGGCCTGCAATCTTTTTCCAGGTATATTCCTCTTTGGCAAGTCTCTTCATTGGAGCACCGTCAAGGTCATTACTGTTTATCAGCTTGGTCAGTTCCTCGGCGTTGTTGTAATAATACGCCTGACCGAATGTCGTCTCGCGGTTGTATACAACATCATAGGCAAGTATCGGACACCCGAAGAACATTGCCTCAACAAGTGACGGGTTTGTGCCGCCGGCGCTGTGTCCGTGTATGTACATCCTGGCATTCTTTCGCAGCACGTAAAGTATCTCAAGGTCGTATATGCTGTCAGCAATGACAATATTGGCATATTTGTCCTTGTACTCCTCCTTGAGCTTGCGGCTGTATCCGTTACGGTCCCAGTTGCCAATGAAAATCAGTTTCTCGTTGCTTTTTGCAAAAGTCTCCAGTGTTATGTGGCAATTGTTCTCAGGTTCAATTCGGCACACACTCATTGAATAGCCGTTACCCTCCAGACCATATGACTGCAGAATCTCTTTCTCGCGTTCAGGTTTTACATTCTTCAGTATTGCGTGGTCGCCACCGTATGTTATCAGTGTGGTGTCCTTTTTGTAGAGTTGCTTGGCATAGTCCTGTATGCCCTTATTGTCGGTGATTATGACATCGGCATAGCGCACCGCCAAGGACTCCGATGTCTTCAGAACCTTGCGTACCCAGTTCTTCCATTTAGCACGGCGGTGCTCAAGGCCGTCAATGTTTACGATAATCCTGCTGCGGCACAGCAACTTGAATACCGGCATGAAGATGCATCCCGAAACTCCAAGTATAAGTACGGCGTCGTAGCCTCTGAGGCATCTCAACATCGAGATTATATCATAGGGAATGCTGTGTGCACCGTTGGCGTGTAGTGGTATGTACTTGAGCCTTGCCCCATTGTACTCCTTGGCTTTTGATTTTATGTCCTTGCTGCTGCAGAATACGGTATACTGAACATTATCGGAACAGTTCTCTCCGATAATATTCTCAACAAGAGTCTCGAATCCTCCGTATTTTGCAGGTACTCCCTGCGTTCCTATTACAGCAACCTTCTTCATCAGTAATTTCATGCCAGCCCTGTCAGGACTTGCTCAGTCATCTTCATCGTTTCTCTCTCGCTGAACTTGGCAGAGCATTTCTGTGCATTCTTTGCCAAAGTTATAAATAAATCTTCATCTGTAAAAATTTCTTCAACACATTGTACTATTTTCCCGATATCCTGTACATCTATCCTGTATCCGTTTTTCCCGTCCTCAACCATCTCTGCAATACCTCCTACTGTGGGTACAATCACCGGCAGCCCGGCCGTCATTGCCTCGAGTGCCGTGAGCCCGAAGGTTTCGATGAAGAGTTCCTTGTTCGACAGATTCAGCACCAGCGAGGCCCTGTTATAGAACTGTGCCACATCGTTCTGTCTTGGATGAATGACCAGGTTACCCGGAACCTCAATTTTGCCCGCTTTAAGGTATGCCTCAATATTTGCGCTGTCCTCGTTAAGTACCAGTTCAAATTTGAATTGCGGCAACCTGTGGGCCAGTACAATGAACTCGTCCGTGCCCTTGTATCTCTTCAGCGACCCCAGCATCAGCACACGCTTGTCGGCAAAAGCCCTTGTAGCATCCGGCTTAAGCCTTTGTGCGAATTCCTGCTGCAGGCTGTTGGGTATTGTAGTTACACGTCCGTTGTAACCGAGCTGCATTTTCTGGTATTCCGATACGCATATGACCTCATGTGCCAATCGTTTCATGAACCAGGCCAGCAGGCGGTAGAAACGGCTCTTGGCCTTAGCGTTTTCGTGATAGTGGTACAGGACCTTTTTGCCCGTGAGGCGTCCCACAAGTGCCGGGCCCACAGGGAGTATTGTGTTTATGTAGAATACCACATCGCGCCTGAACGTGTAGCGTAGTGCATATATGGAGATAAGAATCTGTACCCATGCGTAACGGAGTGTCCTTATCAGGATGTTCCTTGCAAAGCGGTAGTCATACTGTTCAAGGACTATGTTCTCCAATCCTTTGAGCTCGTCAAGCACACCCCCGCGCGAGGTGTATAGCTTTATCTCATGTCCGTTTGCAGCAAGACCCTTCAGCACCCCCTTCAGCACCTTGGGGCTCCCGCTGTAGTCATTGAACAGGTGAAAGCAGACTATGTTCATTTTCTGCTACGTATTATTTTGGCAGGAACACCTCCTACAATACTGTATGGTGGTATCTCCCCCCTTACAACTGCACCAGCGGCAACAATGCAACCTTTGCCGATGACAGTTCCATCAAGAATTGTCGCTTTTGCTCCAACCCAGCAATCTTCCCCGATAACTATTCCCTTTCTGTTTACACCTTGTAATCGTATAGGCATTTCGGTATCCTTGAAATTGTGATTTTCGGAGTGTAATGATACGTAATTGCCGAAGATAGTATTGTCTCCAATAGTAATGCCGCCAGCGCATCCGAAGAAACCATGTGTTCCCAATCCTACATTGTTCCCTACCTTAAGTCCCTTTCCAATTTCCTTGAACGTACCGCTACACTCTATGCATGTACTTTTCCCTATGGAAACATTTGTACCCATAACAATACCTTCCAAACTTAATGCATCAATATAGCAATTCCTGTCAATGGAGAGATTTTTGCCATACTTGATTTTACTTTTACATTTTATTTTGGCAGTAGGGTGTACAAAAGCTCTTCTCAGGTTTTGAAGTTTAATTATTGCAATCAGTGACATGGCACTCTTTTTTGCGAGAAAAGAGAGCAGATATGTTACGGGAATCCTATCGTCAAGACAGAAATCCTCCCCTTTGATTCTGCTGATAAGTCTGTTGATTATTGATTTTTTCTTCATTGTCA
>JAEIGA010014107.1_pt1 | contig 12152 bp, 16 predicted proteins | sample 9270691 | NCBI WGS metagenome assembly JAEIGA01 (sample SAMN17057246, study PRJNA624740) | gut metagenome | biome: biome; isolation source: fecal sample | host: Bos grunniens | place: China: Xizang | collected 2019
AAGATAACCAAGCTGACAGGCAAGCAGGACACATCCACAGGCACTACAGGCGCAAGCGGTGTAGGCGGTGGTGGTGGCGTAGGTGGCGGTGTAGGCGACCTAGGCGACCTGCAAGGCATCAACGATCTAATTGACGGTCTTTCGATACCCGATGAAACCACAGCAAGTTGGAACGGTTGGAAAAAGGTTGTAGCCGATGCACTTGACCTGCTGTTAACTGTCGGCAAAACCGTGATAGACGATGTACTGTCACCACTTCTTGGGCTTGTAACAAAACACATAATACCTACAGCCTTTGACATCCTTGGCACTGCTTTAAAGAACATCGTTGACCTTGCGACAAGTTTTCCTAAATGGCTGTTAGACTTGTTCAACAACGGTGACAAGAATGTAAAGATTGATGTTGATGACAAGTTCACGCCTAAATGGAACGAAATAAAGAAACTTACAGATGTCACCATCACCATACCTGTAGGGCTTCAAAAGAACTTCGGTAGCAATAACAACACCGTAGCTGATTGGATAGTCAACAACAGATACTTGGGTGATCTAAAGATATATGTTGGTCTTGCTCAAAGTTTCGGCAGTGTAGCCAATTGGCTATCGAACAACAACTATATAGGCACTGTCACAGCAAGCGTAGGTCTGAAAAACACATTCACAACTGTTGGTCAGTGGATAATCGACCACAGTTTAATGGGTACAACACTTCAAATGCTTGTAGGTCTGAAGAACACCTTTACTACGGTTGGGCAATGGCTTCTTGACACCAAGTTAATAGGCGGTGTTGCAAACGGCTTCGGGCAGGTTGCCGATGGCGTAATCAATTTCGGTGTCAAACTTATTCAAAACTTTGGCGCAGGGCTGACTACTGTGGGCGATTGGTTAGCGTCCATCATGGGCAAGAAACTGACAGAAGAAGTTGATGTCAAGGGAAACCTTAAATCGGTAACCAAGGACAAGAATTTCAACAGCACCATTAGTGGAATGATCGCCAAGTTCACCAAGCAGAAGAATGGGCTGAATACTACCAAGAAAAAGACCCTTAGTGGCATGATTGCCAAAATCACCAAAAAGACCGATGCCCTTTCAAGCAATGATAAGAAAATCGGTGGGTTCACTGCTGTCATTGACTACTACCAAGAAAAAGGTAAAAAGAGGACAGACCAATTAAAAAATGTATATGGCAATGCTAAAGGCGGTGTCTACAAGAACGGCAGATGGCAACCTATTCAGCGGTATGCTTCGGGTGGTCTGCCGAACGGCTCACAACTGTTTTGGGCTAGAGAAAAAGGGCCGGAGTTGGTCGGCACACTAGGTGGACACACTGCGGTCATGAACAATGACCAAATTGTGGCATCAGTATCTAACGGTGTTGCAAGGGCAATTGCAGGTATCCATTTCAAGATGGTCGCACCAAGGGTCACAGGCGCAGGTGCTATGGCTAGAACAAGCGCACAGACACAGAACGCCACTTCTGACCCACAGATGATTGCATTGCTCACGCAGATTCTTAAAGCGATCAACGCACAGGATACAAGTGTGTACCTTGACGGTGAAGCAATCAAGAACAATGTAGTCAAGCGCATCAACAACCACACTAGAGCCACAGGACAGCTAGAGTTAATCGTGTAAGGGGTGCAATATGTCAATACTAGTATTATACGCAGGTGATTCATCCACCTTGACAGCAAACAATAAACTGCCAAGCCCTTCAAGGCTACAGGTATCTGTAGAACAGATTTGGTCAGAGGATACAGGCAGAGCGCAAAGCGGTGCTAACCAAGCCAAGATGATAGGATCATCACTGACTTCAAAGCATACCTACGCAATAGAGTGGGCAATGCTTGAATACAGCGACTATCAGAAAATATCAGACCTTCTGCCTAGGGGGTTCTTCTATTTCGGCATTGGAAATCCTACCACACCGCCAAGCGACCCAAGCAAGTATTATCGTTCTGAAATCAGCTACGAAATCATACAGGTAGGCACTACAAGGTACTATAAGAACATCGCAGTGCAGGTGATTGAACAATGATAACAAAGAACATAAACGGAAATAATATAAGTTCGGGGTTCATATCACAGATACAGAGCGATTCCCCGAATGTCATAGCAAGGCTTTGGTACAACAATTCTGAATTGCTGTGTGACATCGTAGACATAACCGTAGAAAAAGGGTCATGCGGTCAGCAGAACTTCATGGTAGGCGATGTTATCGGTGATATGCTCACTGCTACGGTTAAAGACCTGTCTACAGACATCAAGGGTGAAATAATCGAGTGCCATATTGGTGCGCTTGTAAACGGCTCATATGAGTATGTTTCACTTGGTCGATTCAGAGTATCAGAAGTCAAGAAAACACGCTATGAGAGCCAAATAACGGCTTATAGCACCATAGTAGCAGACACAGGTACAAGGCTTGATGTAACAGGGCTGAACAACCCAACAATAGCGCAGATCGCTTCAAAGGTGGCAGGTAAACTGAACTGCACAGTGACCTTTGACATAGGCATAAACACATCATACCAAGTAGGGGCACAACTTGATGGGCTGACCTACTACCAAGCATTGCAGGTCATTGCGATCTGTTGCGGTGGCTATGTAGTCAATACAAACGATGGCAATGTCAGAGTACACAGGTTCAGTACTACAACAAATCTGAATGTCAACACAGGCATGATGGTCAAACTGCCGGAGATCGCAGAACAATCGTACAAGGTCGAAAGCGTTGGCGTATTGGTATCAGAAGCCACGACAGACAACAACGGCAACCCTGTTGATGAAATATTCTATTCATACAACCCCGACTACATCATCGTCACCAAACAGGGCACAGACTACTACCTTAAAGCAAGGAATGGTCAACTGATACTTGCCAATCTGAAGCCCGAATCAGCAGATGTGTATTTCTCCTGTCAGTACATGACGGAGCAGATGTTCAAGAACAACATAATGTCCATAAGGGGCTATGAATACTACCCTGCAACTATCGGGCTGACGCTAGGCGACCCTAGACTAGAAGGGTGCGATGTGCTGAATGTGACCGATGTAGATGGCAACACCTACACAGTGCCATGCCATAAGGTAGTGCATAAATACACAGGCGGTTTCACATCCGATATAACAAGTTGCGAAGCGTCTGACAAAGCCAATTCTGTTGGCACAAGTTTCCCTATCACACAGCGATTTGAGACACAGGCAAGGCAGATAGGCACAGCACAGGCAACAGCAGACAATGCCTACAAGATAGCAGGTGACACCAACCAATACTTTTGGTTCACAGGTAGCGGTTCAGATACAGGCGCACATATCACAGAGACACCACAGGCACAGTTTATTGCTGACCCACAGAACGGTGGTGGCAACCTGCTTGCGAGGTCAAACGGTGTTGCTATTCGTGACGGTCTTGAAGAACTAGCCATATTTTCAGCAGAGCAGTTGAGAATAGGCAAAACAGACGCACAAAGGGCGGTGGTCAATAGCGGTTCAATGGAACTGTACAACAGCGATGGCGACAAGTATTTTGAAGTGTCACCCGATGGTATGTCGTGGGGCGCAGGTAACAATGTAGCAAGTACACAGTATGTTGATGATGCTGAAGCAGATGCCAACACCTACGCTGATGGCGTAGCAAGTACCGCACAAGCAAACGCAGAAAAGGTCGCTACAAACTATATGTATGTGGCTAGCAATGGCACATTGAACATAGCAAGTGCCGACCCATCAACCGCCACAAGAAAAGTGGAAATATCATCAAGTGCGGTCAAAGTGCAGAACGATGCCAATAACCATGCCGATGTAACAAGCAGTGGTCTTACAGTATATCAAGGTGGAAACGATGTCGCACAGTTCGGCAGTTCCGCAAGGATAGGAAATGCTAATGACTTCAACCTAAACATTTCAAGCGGTGGGTTCTCTTTCAAAGAAGGGTCGGCTGAAAGGGTAAGCATAAATGCAGAAGCAGATTCAAGCACTGTCATGGCTTCAATGGTGTCATCGGGCAATGCGTCTACAGGTGCGCTTGTCTATGCTAATGACCTTTCGGGAACTGAACACAACGCATATGCGAAACTTGAAGCAGGTGGCACAGGGAGTGCATACTTGACAACTGCTCCTGTTGCAAGTGTGCGGTTAATAAGAGATTCGTTAAGTGCTACCGCTTATCTTGAAGCAGACTACGACAGCAACAAGAGCGCATATATAAGAGCAAGTGCAGGTTCATCAAGCCAAAAAATTGATATAAAAGGCGACACCAATGTTGCAGGAGACCTTACTGTATATGGTGAACCTGTGATGTTGCGGAAGGTTTCTAAAAGTTCTGTATCGTCATTACCTACAACAATAAGCAGTTCAGCAATAACAGAACATATGGAGTGCATACACAGCGTACTGTCAAATCCATCAGCGCAAACAGGTGATTGGACAGTTTCTACATCGAACGGAAGTCTGACTATATCGGGTTCGATAAGTGGCACTACAAACATAACGCTATATCTCGCAGTAGCAAGCGTATAGGGGGTGATTGAATGAGTGTAACAGGAACATTAATAACGGAACTAGATACCTTTACAGGCAATCCGTCTAATACCACATACCTGCCTATTGATAACGGTTCAGCGACCTATAAGATAGACGCTAGATCGCTAGCAGGTGTATTGGAAATAACCGCTTCATCGGTATCTTCTTTACCGCAGACAATAAGCAATGCAAAGATAACCGCTAATATGAAAGTCGTACATTCTGTACTTTCAAATCCATCAGCGCAGACAGGTGATTGGACGGTGACAACAAGTGCAGGTTCAGTACAGATAACAGGTTCGATAAGCGGTACTACCGACATCACGCTATATCTTTCAGAGTTAAGATAGGGGGTAAAAAATCTATGAAACGCAGTAATTTCAACGCCTTCACATTCGGGGGGGGGTATCTCGCAGAAAGGAGGCAAGGCACTGGTATAGGCTTGTCTCCGAGACTCTCGAAAGGGGGTCAGAGGCGTTAGGAGGTGACTCCTATGGCTGTTAGTACGATAAAGCGCACAAGCACAGGATTTGAGGAAAGACAGGTTGATTGGTCGGTAACAGTTCCTGCAAATGGGAACAACAACACGAACCTAAAAACCTTAATAGATGCAGACCTTCCAAGCGGAAAAAGATTTCTCGCAATCACAGGTTTTTCCACTAATGATGTTTCGGTGGTGATGATTGCGTGCAGGTATGCTAATTCGAGTTATTCACTGCAAGTAGTTAACATTTCTGCATCTTCAAGAACAACAACGGTCGGAGTCCGGTATCTGTGCGGATATTAAACAGCCATACGCCGAGCAATACATGGCGACAAGTACAATTAAAGATTCACTTAGTTCGGTCAAGAAACACGATATGCAGACATCTGTTGATTTATCGTCATATACATCAACTTGGTACACTTGCCCATCTGATGGATATGTCACAGCATCGTGCGGAAGTCAAAGCAACGCAATTGCGGTCGCACGAATAGCGGGAACTACGATAAGTACAACATTCAGCATAGGTGGTTTTGGTAATGGCTCATACGGCTCATGGTCTTGCTTTGTCAGAGCAGGTATGAAAGTACAAACAGCAAGGGTCGAGAACAACGGCACAGTTCTTTTCAGACCGCTTATGTAAAAGTGAATCACCAGTGCCATAGGACACTATGGCTACATCAACAATTAAAGCGACAACAGGAGCATATTTAACAGTCGATGCGTGGGGGAACAAGATACAGGACGGAATGTGCATAGTGATGCGACAGGGAAACACCTGTCGAGTGTATATAAACTTCCGAGCAACAACCACGATTACCACCACTGACGCTATTGTTACCTTGCCAAGTGGGTATCGCCCACTTGGTAACTACGGATTGGCAGGGATGCTCATATCTTCGGGTGTTGTTGTACCATACTATGGGAAAATAGGAAGTAATGGTGTGGTAACTCAACAGGCAGGTTCAACGATATCGGGTGGTCTCCTTGTTGGCGAATTTCCGCTTGCATAAAGGGACATCTTATAAGAAAGGACAACTAATGAAATTGGATAACAGGACATACGACATACTGAAGTATGTCGCCTTGATAGCCTTACCTGCCTTGCAGGTGTTTTGGCTGACAATCGGCAAAATATGGGATATATCCTATACAGTAGAGATAGGGGCGACCATCGGTGCGGTCGCTCTTTTACTTGGCACGCTTTTGGGTGTCAGCACTTCTACCTACAGGACAGAAAAGGAACAGGACAACTTCAATCACGATATGTTCCTTGACATGATAGACGAAACAGAGGTGGACGAGTATGAAGATACGGAAAACCTGCCCGAAGAATAACAGGTATTACATCAGAACTGTCACAGGTGGGCTTAATGGTGCTGTCGCAGGTTCACCGACACAGCCATATGCGAACGTATTAGATAACTGTGTTGGGTATGCCAATGGCAGGTTCAACGAAGCATGGAATGACCCCGATCTAAAGGGCATAGAAAAGCCATTCCATGCGCAGTTGACCTGCAATGCTGAAAACTTTATCGAGAGAGCCAAAAGACAGGGCTTGAAGATTTCCAAGAAGCCTGTTGTTGGTGGCATCATGGTATGGCAGAAAGGCAGAACGCTTGGCGGTGGTGATGGCGCAGGTCATGTCGCTTTTGTCGAAAGGGTATATGATGACGGTACGATCCTAACAAGTGAAAGCGGTTGGGCATCGTGGGCGTTCAAGACGGTACGCAGAGACAACAAGAACGGCAGATGGGGGCAGAATTCCCTGTACAAGTTCAGAGGTTGCATTATCAATCCAAGCGTCAAGAATGTCGTCACAAAAGCACCAAAACTGACGGTAGACGGTGTTGGTGGTATGTGTACTATCAGAGCAATGCAGAGGTTCTTCGGCACAGTACAGGACGGTGTTCTATCGGGTCAGAGGAAAGCAGAAAGCAAGTATTATCCGGCTATCAAGTCAGTAGAATACGGCAGTGGCGGTTCTCCCTGTGTCAAGAAACTACAGAAATGGCTTGGCATGACGCAGACAGGCGTGCTAGATGAAAAGACCATCAAGAAGTGGCAGAAGAAGCTGAAAGTGTCTAGCGATGGCATATTCGGTGCAAATTCCATGCGTGAATGGCAGGAATATCTGAACACCCATGACAAGGCGGTGTATCCCCAAGTAGCAAAGACTAACGGTGACAAGATAGCCGATTGCGCCTATAAATACGCCTATAAGACCAATACAAGCAAGGCAGATTATCCAAAAGGTTCGCCTGTACCTGCGTACAAAGAAGCACTTGCGAAGGTATATCCAAACCATAACAAGTGGAGTGACGCACCATCGAAGGGTGCAAGCTGTGATGTGTTTGTCGGTACTTGCGTAAGGTCAGCAGGTGTAGACAAGAACTTCCCAAGGGGACTAGACGAACAGATTGACTACCTGCCAAAGTCAGACAAGTTCAAGCAGGTAAGCACCAAGAATGTCAAGAATGGTGACATCATAGTTTACGCCAAGAAGGGCGGTGGTGCGCATATCTGCATCGTATATAACGGTAAAATCAAAGAAGCCGGATACAAACATTATTATCCTAAAACCACCGATTATCTGAAACAGCGGTTATCCACCAAGGGTAAAAAGTGGCTGAAAGTTTATCGTGCGAGGTGATGACATATGGATACGACAACAACTATAATCATTGCCGTACTTGGCAGTAATGTGATTGTCGAACTGATCAGAATACTAGCTGAAAAAATCGGCAAGGACACACCCGAAAAGATCGCATTAAGGGCACTGTGCGAAGATAGACTAGGCATACTTTTAAGAAGTTGGCTACACAGTGACGAGCGTTTAGCAGACGATTGGCGCATCATAGAAAACCTGTACAACGGCTATCACACCCTAGGTGGGAACGGTGAGATCAAGAAACTTTACCTAGAAGCAAGCGACTTGAAAACTACAGAATAGGTCGCTCAAGGGGCGACAAGCACCCTTTTCTCTCTCATATACGCATTAAAGCCCTTATCACCAAGATAGGGGCTTTTTTGCGTGTTTTTAATGTATTTAATTTTCCTACTGACCGATGAAAGCATTGAAATTTCAATGTGTTTAGAATTTGATATTGTACTGATTTTTTTGAGCCGTTTATTTGCGATTTAAGCGATTTTTTTATACAATGTCGATATATTATACCTGCCTTTTTTCAAACATCTGTGCGAAAACTTGTACTAACACGGTGCTACACGACCGTAATATGGATTTAGTACAAAACCGCAACCGCTTGCCCTTCAACGGTTACAACGATTTCCTTGACTAGCTTTCGCCAAAAGGAACGCCTGTGTTCAGCGTCTAATTCATAGTATAAATCCTTCCAATTTGAGACGAAATTTTGCGTTTTAAGCGATGGTGTTTTTGCGATTTCGGCTATTTTTTTCTGAATTTCGGCTGACCTTGCTTTATATTCGTCTTGGTCTATGTTGCCAAGCAGGTACATTTCATTCAATCTTTTAAGGCGATCCTTGTACTTTTGGGGGTTCTCTTTCTTCTGTTTCGGCTTCATTGTGACATTGACTTTGTAATCTTCTTCTATGTTTTCCAACAGCCATTTTTCGGTCTTGGCTTCACTGACAGACCGTTTCATATCGCACTTGTTAACAGGGTGATTGTTGCACCTGTAATAGTGGTATCCGTTTGCACTGAAGCCACCCATGCGTCTGCCACACAACGGACACCGAACAAGCCCTGTGAAAATGTAGGTGCGTTTGTCTGATGCGTGCTTGACATTTCTTTGTATCACCGCTTGCAGGTCATCCCACTTGCTTGGGTCTATAAGCGGTTCGCAGTATGCCGTATTGCCCCTGTATTCGCCTTTTAAGATGGGGTTACGCAAAAGGCGTAATAATGATTGATGGTCAAATGTAGTGCCGTAGAGGTCATTTAAATGCCTTGTAGTGCAGTGTGCTGATTGATGAAGCAGGTAGTGATCTATGGCTTCTTTCGTTATGTGTATGTTGTCGCCAAAGGCTAATTTTTTATCTACTATCTTATAACCGAACGGAACTTTGCCACCCAAGACCTTGCCCTGTGCTATAAGTTGGTCTTGTACATCTTTTATCCTTTCGCTTGTTCTGTCAGCTTCGTCTTGGGCTATAGACAGCTTTATGTTCACATACAGGCGACCCGAAGCGGTGCTTGTATCGTATTCTTCATTTATTGCTTTCCAATAGACCTTGTTGCGGTCAAGTATATCCTGTACCTTGTAGTATTCTTTGATATTTCTGAACCACCTGTCTAACTTGGTGAACAGGATCATATCGGGCTTCACCGTTTCTACATCGTTAAGCAGTTGTAGCATTGCAGGGCGTTTGGTGTACGGTTTCCTGCCGGAGATGCCTTCATCACGATATTCGCCTAATATCACATGGTCGTGCTTTTTACAGAATTCGGTCAGTGCTTCATGTTGCGCATCTAATGAATAGCCGTGTTTGGCTTGTTCTTCACTTGATACCCTTTCATAAATAAAGACCTTCATTTCCCTGCCAACCTTTCTATCAGCTTATCCTTTTCTGCGTCTGTCATCTTCATACAGTAGAACATGATACGCATAAGGCGTGGGTCGTTTTCTATTTCTTCAGCGATTATATCTTGCGGTAGCATCACCACTGTCTTTGTATGGTCGGTCATCAAATCTTCTGCTGTGCAGTTAAGGTAGACGCATATGCGGTCAAGCATAGCAGGGCGTGGCATGGCTTTGCCTAGTGCCCACTTGCTGACGGTGGTGGGTGTGGTTTTCAGATGCCTTGCAAGGTCGCTTTGCGACTTGTTTTTAGCAATCAGCAGGTTAGTCAGATTGTATGAGAATATTTCCTGTGCTGTTTTCATGGTTGTACTCCTTTCGTGTGTTTTATGTACTTCAAATAATACAACATCTTGTAACATAAAAGCCAACAATATGTTGCAATTTAACCTTAAAGTGATAAAATAGTATTGATAATTAATACTTTAAAGTTAGATAGTAAAGGAGTTTGATATGTTTAATAGACTTATGAACGATAAAGAAATCAATGTTAAGGTAGGCGACCGTGTATCGGTGCAGGGTTACAAAGGCGTAGTCACAGATGTACACCACGGCATTGAGACCGAATGGAACGGTACAGAATATGTAGAGGTTGCAGGTTCAGAAAGCACCACAGTACAGGTACACTTCGATGAAGAAAACAACTACGGCATCGCAGAGTACGGACAGTACCAAGATGGGTGGTACGGTGGCTATGTAGTCACAGAGGTTTGCAGGTTGATAGATTGGGGCAAGTCAATGTACGGTGGCTACTTCGCAAACCTGTACAACGGTGAACTGTTTGGGCTTCACACTGACACGCTGAAAGACCTGCGCACAGAACTTGCCAAGTACGGCTTCAAGGCAACCAAGGAAACAAGGTTTGACAACATCTAGAAAGGAGCAAGTCATGAGAAAGACAGTAGCCAAGATCGTACACAAGGGCACATACAAGATAGTCTTTGATGACAAGGCGCAGTACAACCCTTACACGATCTACCACGAATGGTATGACCAAGGCAAGCACAGCAAGAAGGTTGAGACATACGCTGATATGTACAGTTGTATGTACCACATCACGCACTACATCATTGATGAAAGTTTCTTCACAAAGAACAGATAACCTTTAACAGACCGCACACAGGCGGTGCGGTCGATTAAGGGCTATCCCCAAGGGAAAGGAGTTAATCAAATGGCAAGGATAGAAAAGCAGGTAACGCTGACAGGTGACTACAGTTTCACACGCAGAGCATATGGTGGTTTCCGTGATGAAACTGTAAGCATCTACAAAATGGTAGATGACGAAGGCACGGTCTATGTATGGAAAACCACAGGGCATCTGATGAAGGAGACCATATTAGGCAAGCCGGAAGATGAAAGCAGAGAAGTAGACACCTACTTCCCACGCAAGGGCGATGTATTCATCATAAGGGCTACGGTCAAGGGCGAAAGCGAATACAAGGGTGAACCGCAGACCGAGATAAACAGGGTAGTGGTCAAGGAGATTGTCAGCAAATACCAAGAAGCAGTTGTAGAAGCCAAGGCTGAAAAGCAGAAGCAGAGCATAGACCTTGAAGCAGGTGACCGCATTGTAGAGATGTTCTACAGGACATACAAGAAGCACTACGCAGATTGCGAGACCGTAGAAGGATCGTATGACGATGAATTCCGCACTATAAAAGTCATAGTCAGAGCAGGTCGCATGAAGCCAAGCGGTGTTAGGGGTGAACACTTCAAGGGCTATGAACTTGAAAACGAGGAAGGCAAGCGCACCACCTATCGTGCAGTAAACGAAGAAAACGCACTCAAAAGGGCGCATAAGGAACACCCGAACCACACATGGGAATGTGTGCATATCTACGACTACAGAGCGGTTCACAGAATTTGGTAGGAAGGAGTAAGAAATGAAAAAGATCAAGATTTCACGGCACGCATTTGGCGTAAAGAAGTTTTCGGTACTGTTCAACGAAGAAACATTTATGCTAATCAATTGCTTTGGGCTAGGCATTTGGGTGTTTAAGTAGAAAGGAGACCAATATGTACGGAGTAAGGACATTCTTTTGGACAGGCGACATGAACACCTACAGGTATGGTGTCATGGACAATCTGACCAAGCGTGAAGCAGAAATGCTTTACAACGCAATCGAAGCCGATGGCAACATCACCGAAGTATCACTGCTGAAAGACGGTGAAACAATCATGCTGAAGGATTGCTACGGTTGCGAAGGCACAGTAAAGGAGTAGAAAGGAGATAGCAATGATCGCATTACCTACAAGAAATGGGTGGTTCGTGTCTTGGTACACAGGTGAGGTCAAGACCATCAAGTACAACAAAGGCACAACCAAAACCATAAGAATGAAAGACAGCTACGAAAGTACAAGCAAAGACAAGGTCATGCAGAAAGTCGAAGAACTGAAGGCGCAGGGCTTTGAAATCGAAATGGTCACAGAGTGCATTTTCTAGCGAAAGCAGACCACACCCCGAAAGGGGTGTAATGCTACCACAGGCGGTTGGTAGTCCGCATAGCAGAAAGGAGAGTGAATGATTGTACTAATCAGAAACAAGCATAATGGCTTGGAACACATCGAAAATCATGTCATGGCGA
>JAEIGA010014108.1_pt1 | contig 12152 bp, 13 predicted proteins | sample 9270691 | NCBI WGS metagenome assembly JAEIGA01 (sample SAMN17057246, study PRJNA624740) | gut metagenome | biome: biome; isolation source: fecal sample | host: Bos grunniens | place: China: Xizang | collected 2019
CCTGCAGAATAGTTGAAGTTAAGCATGAGATCCTTAAGATTCGACACAGGCTCGCCCCATACGAAGGCATATACGATGCTCCACAAAGCAAACGGTATCAGAATCCTCACAGCTCTGCGGCGGCAGAATTCACCCGTGCTGTAATGCAGAGGAAACTGAAGATAGCTGGAAGCAATGATGAACAAAGGTACGCAGGAACGTACGAATGAGTCGAAGAATGAGGACCAGAAGGCATCGGTTTCAGTTAAAATACGTGAGCCTTCACCCCCAAGATAAAAAGGCTCGGTCGCATGAACCATCATTACCATAAAACACGCAGCGACACGCATCCAGTCCACCCACACAATGCGCTGCTGCGAAGAGTTCAATTGATTCTTTTCCATTCAGTTCAGTATTTTTGCCAAATTTAGGCTTTTTCATACACATTGCAAAAAATATTATTCTCCCGTTTTTTGATAGATAATTCGGAGATATTTTGTAATTTTGCGAGGATTATGTCCTTAATAAAAACGAACATGGGAAAAGTCATAGCAATAGCGAATCAGAAGGGTGGAGTCGGCAAGACTACCACCGCAATCAATCTGGCTGCATCGCTGGCCGTACTGGAAAAGAAGGTATTGATCATTGATGCCGATCCACAGGCCAACAGCACATCCGGACTTAACTTTTCTCCGGACAACGATCAGAAAAGGACATTGTACGAAGTGATGATCGGCACGGTAGATATCCGTGATACATTGGTGCAGACAGAGATAGCTGACCTGCATCTGATTCCGTCACACATCAACCTCGTAGGAGCCGAGATAGAAATGCTTGAAGATGAGCACAGAGAGTCAGTCCTCAAGAAGGCTCTTGCCATTGTCAAGGACAGTTATGACTTCATCATCATCGACTGCTCTCCTTCCCTCGGTCTCATTACAGTGAACTGCCTCACAGCAGCAGATTCGGTAATCATTCCGGTTCAGCCTGAATTCTTTGCTCTGGAAGGTCTCGGAAAGCTTCTCCAGACAATCAGACTCGTCCAGGGCAAGCCTAATCCGGCTCTGACGATCGAAGGATTCGTGGTGACTATGTTCGACGGCAGAACCAAGGTACACAATCAGGTTCTTGGAGAGCTCAAGGAGCATTTCGGTGCCATGGTCTTCAATACCATCATCCAGAGAAACATCAGATTGAGCGAGGCTCCTTCTCATGGAAAGCCTATCATCCTCTACGATGTGATCTGCAACGGTACCACAAATTATCTTAACCTTGCAAAGGAAGTGCTTGAAAGAAACGGCATTGAGGTAAACAACTAAAAAACAAGAAGATGAGCAAACAGCAAAGAGGTTTGGGTAAAGGTCTCGGCGCGCTTCTCGGTGGAGGCGCTGATCTGAGCCAGATCAGACAACCTGTCGGATACGTAAATAAGGAAGTCGTAAAGAACGACGAGCCGCAGGATATTTCCGACATACTCAGGGTACCTATCGACATGATAGAGCCTAACCCATACCAGCCGAGAATGTCTTTCGACCAGGAGGCCTTGGATGAGCTTGCCGATTCCATCAGGACTCTCGGTCTCATTCAGCCTATCACAGTAAGAAGAAAGGAGGGCGGAAGATACCAGATCATCAGCGGAGAGCGCCGTTTCAGAGCCTGTCAGCAGGCCGGAATGGACATGATGCCTGCATATATCCGCGACACCAACGATCAGGGCATGCTGGAAATGGCCATCGTCGAGAATATACAGAGAGAGAATCTTGACCCTATCGAGGTAGCTCTCAGCTATCAGAGACTTATCGAGGAATGCAGCCTGACTCAGGAGCAGATGGCGGTAAGAGTGGGCAAGAAGCGTGCTTCTGTCACAAACTCGCTCAGACTCCTCAAGCTCCCTGCAAAGATCCAGCACGACCTTAAGGTAGGTCTTCTCAGCGTTGGACATGCCAAGGTGCTTCTCGGAGTGGACGATGTCAAGCTTCAGGAATATCTTTGCGACCTTGTCATCAAGGAAGGAATGTCAGTAAGACAGCTCGAGGAAAAGATCAGGAAGATGGCTCAGCCTAAGAAAGCGGAAGGACAGGATATGGGCAAGGAACTTCCTGAGGAATATTTCAAGGTCCTTGAGATCGTAGGCAGGTATTTTGAAAACAACATAAGCCTTAAACGCGCCGAGTCAGGTAAGGGAACCATGACCATTCATTTCAATTCGGATGAAGAGGTCAGGAACTTCCTCAAGGCACTTGAAGACTCTAAATTCTGATATGGGCAAAAGGCTTGTCAAATACATAGTTGCAATTATAATCTGCCTTACGGCATTCTCTGTACGCAGTTCCGCACAGTTCAAGGAAGAGGCGTTCACCCAGAGCTACAACAGCGACTCTACAGCTGTTGCGGACTCGGCTGACCAGCTGTTTTCCTTCAAGGAGCTGTTTCAGGGTCTTGCGCATAAGAAGGACATGAAGATCGGAACCATGTTCATCGGTTCTGCCATTCTCCCGGGAAGTGCTCAGATATATAACAAGGATTATTGGAAACTTCCAGTCGTATATGGAGGTATCGGTGCTCTGGCCGGCAGCGGTGGCTACTATATGTATCAATATAAGAAATCAAAGGTCATATACGACAAATATCTGGAAGTCAAGACTGGTTATGAGCAACTGATCGGCAACCCCTATCCTTTTGAAGCACCACCACTTGACCTGCAGGCAAAGCAGAAAGGAACATGGCTTCTGGCTGGTGCCGGTCTTGTTTATTGGGCATCATTGCTTGACGGTGTAGTGAACTATCACCCTGACGAGCAGCCTCATGCCGGAAGAGCAGCGCTTTACTCTGCCCTGCTTCCTGGACTTGGTCAGATTTATAACGGTGAACTTTTCAAGGCCCCTATATACTGGGGTTGCTTGATGGGTTCTGTATATTTCCTGACCAACAATAACCTTAACTATAAGCGATTCAAGAATATACATAATCAGGCGACGAGCAAGGATCCCGCCATCAGCGGCAATGTGCCGATTGATGCGGAAACCGCAAAATGGTACCGAGATGTATATCGAAGATACAGGGACTACTCTATCGTAGCGACAGCCCTGTTCTATGTGCTGCAGATCATCGATGCCAATGTCTTCGCCTATATGCATGACTTTGAAGTCACGGATGACCTCAGTATGAACATAGAGCCTGCGGTCATATCTCCATATAATGAATATGCCATGAATACGACATCCTCCTACAACATGGGACATAATGCGGTGGGATTGAAATTCGGATTCAACTTCTGATGTGGAGAACAAACAGAAAACACTAAAATAAGATGATACTAAAGAAATTAATGGCGGTCGTAGTCCTTTCGGCCGCTTTCATTGCGAGTGCAGCTGCCAATGATAAAGACAGTCTGTCCTTGTCAAGACCGAAGAAAATAAAGTTCATGTCTCTGACTACGAAGAATCAGCTCAAGAAGCAGAATTCGGAGTTGAAGAATGAGCTTGATTCCATCAGAATGGAACTGGAGAGATATCGTACGGACTACGCTATCATCGACAGCATCAACAATGAGATGATGGCCATGTACCGTGGCAACGAAGGCAGCAGCAGGACAAGCATTCTTCCGGAAGACTATACTGCTGAGATTTCAGACAGTCTTCTCAATCTCTGGTACGCGCATACAGTTGTCAATGACATGGATGACAGCGAGTCGTTCGATATGGATTCCATCAAGTTTGAGTCAAATGTACCTGATCAGGTCTATATTGACAGAATCGAGAAGATGAACTCCTTCATCACCCTTCCTTACAATGAGGTGGTTAGAAACTACATCATCCTCTATTCTGAAAAGATGCCGACCAAGATGAGCCATATCCTTGGTCTGTGCAACTACTATATGCCTGTGTTCCAGGAAGTACTGAACAAGTATGACCTTCCTGAGGAGCTTAAGGCAATGGCCGTGATCGAGTCTGCCCTGAACCCTGTAGCGGTTTCAAGAGCCGGTGCAAAGGGTATGTGGCAGTTCATGTACTCGACTGCGAAGATGTATGGTCTGCATATCGATTCATTCGTGGACGAGAGACTTGATCCTTTCAAGTCCGCAGATGCGGCGGCAAGATATCTCCAGGATGCGTATGAAATCTTCGGCGACTGGAACCTTGCAATAGCTTCATACAACTGTGGAGCAGGAAACGTAAACAAGGCAATCCGCAGAAGCGGTGGAAAGAGAGCATTCTGGGATATATATCCTTACCTTCCAAGAGAGACCAGAGGTTATGTTCCTGCATTCGTAGGTGCATTGTATGCAATGACATATTATAAGGAGCATGGCATCAAGCCTGAGGCTATTGAAATGCCTATCAGAGTTGATACTTTCAAGATCAACAAGATGATGCACCTCAAGCAGGTAAGCGAGCTTGTAGGTATTCCTCTCGAGGAGGTCAAGAATCTCAATCCTCAGTACACCCACGATGTGGTTCCTGGCAACAGCAGGGAGTATCTGCTCAGACTTCCATATACATATACAAACTCTTTCATCGCAAACGAGGACTCGCTTTACACATATAAGGCTGACCAGTATCTCAGCCCGGCAACACTCAAGAAGATAGTTGACGGAGCTGACGGAGAAAGAATCGTATATAAGGTAAAGAGTGGCGACTATCTCGGACGTATTGCCAGCAAATACAGATGTAGCGTAGCTCAGATCAAGAAATGGAACGGTCTGAAGAGCAACAACCTCAGGATAGGCCAGAAGCTTGTCATCTATAGAGGTGGAAGCTCTGCAAGTTCTTCATCTGCAAGTACAGCAAAGTCTGCTACTACAACAGCAAGTGCTTCCACAGCAAGCAAGTCTACAAGCAGTACATCAACAGCCGCGGCTGCTGCACCAAAGGCAGCGACAAGCGGAGAATATACAACTTACACGATCAAAAGCGGAGATTCGTTCTACAGCATTGCCAAGAACTATCCTGGCGTAAGTGCTCAGGACATCATGAACTTCAACGGCTTAAGCAGTTCCAAGATCAAGCCGGGAATGAAGATCAGAATCCCTAAGAAATAATCAGAAGGAGAATTCCGCTTGAAGTTTAAGCTCGGCTTTGCCGGGCTTTTTCTTTTCCTCTTCCATGAAGGGATATGACTGAAACGAGGCCTTGGCATAGAGCTTTCCCCAGCGGGCATATTTCCATGTCAGATTAAAAGCAGTCCACAATCCCCTGCCGTAATAGGCCGGGACTGAAAAGTTGCCCGGGGCATTTCTTTCATAAGCATAGATCCTGTCGTCCCAATCATCAATCAGGAATATACCCTGGCGCAGATACATGGTCAAGGTCTTTATGAACAAGCCACCTTCCAGATATGAAAGAAAGCCATATTTATCTGATTTCAAAGCATTTATACGAGCATTTACAAGATATGTGCTGGTGGTATGGGAAAGGTCAAGACGAAGATCTGTGCGGTGATGCAGATCTTCATAATTTCTGTACCTTTCTGACAGTCTCATGCTCATACGAAAACTTTCCGAAAACATATATTGCCATGAAAGGAGAGCCTTGATCTGATAGCTTTGTTCAGGAACTTCTAAGCGCGACTGTGGATGAGCTGAGGTATCAAAAGAGAATGACACTTTATGCTTCTCAGACATGTACTCCCCTGCTAAAGCTATTCCTGCTTCATTTACATTCTTGCTTGATGAGGATGGAGCTGCGCTCATATATGAGTCATAATCAGACGGATATAGACGTAATAATGCAGCTGCTCTAAGGCCTTCAGCAACAGGGAAACTGCTACCTGCAAGAAAGGCTGGCGCAGAATTCACCCAATCATATGATACTTCAGAGAACAGGTCTATCCCTTTTAGGCAGAGTCTGAAATCAGCTGCTGTCTTCATATGCGGTATTCTGGTATTTCCACCGGTAAATCCTGTAAACTCAGCAAAGTCTGTTATGGAAAACTGTCCTTTCTTTCCGTACCATGCTACATTTACTGCTGGCAGAAAACCATATTCTGTTCTGCTGTTCTTTATTCCCGGCACAGCAGCCAAGGCAGATATCACCATACGGCCTGATGAGATACTGACAGCGGCTCCGCTTAGTGCATTCGAACCTGTATAAGACCAGGTTTCAGATATGCCTGATGCTCTGCGTGAGAAAGACGACACCGAGGATAAACCATTCATTACCATACTGTTCCACATCGCCAAGCCTTGTCCGAAACGGGCATTGAAATCACCAAGAATTATCTTGGCATCCGAACGCATAAAGCCCCATTTCAGATTTCCTGATACAAGTTTCAAAGCTGGTGCATCATAGGACTTGGACAGAGATAGAGACAGGCCCGGTCCCCTATCTGAGGTCATACGATACTTATTGCCATATTGCCATTTACCGGCTTCATCAGCAGTATGCTTATATCCGCTTTTAAGGGATATGTCATGCTGTTTCTTACTGTCTGATAAGCTGGCATAGCCCGGTTTGGCATAAGAAAGCAAGGAAATGAATGGGGCAAGCTTATTTACAAAGTCTCTATCAAAACCATCCACAGCAGCCAATTCTGACAAAGAAAGAACATCTCCGTTCCTGGAAATATAATCCTTTAAGGAAGCTACCTGATATTGAGTCATCAGACCGCTGGAGATTAATCGGGCAGGAGATGAGCAGTTGATCTGCAATGGTCGTGAGAGATAATTTTCCAGCCTTTCAACCTCATAGGAATCCAGTTCCTCTTCAGAATCTGCACCAAGAAAAGCCAATATATTCTGGAGTTCAGTCCTCTCCTGAGCGATAAGAACTACAGACTGCATCAGGAATATTAAAGAAATAATCACGCGCCTCATAAATCACACTTTTGGACAAAAGTATGTTTCAGAGCTGTCTATATTGTTGTTTTTACTTAAAACAACTTCAGTTTTTTCTTTTTTTTATAGAAAACCGGCTCGAATCTCAGCAATTATGCTAATTTTGTGTGCTATTAAAAAATAAAGACCTATGGGTAAAGTCACTTTACACGATAAGACTTTCAAGACATTCATACCTAATGAAAAAATCGAGGCAGCTATTGATGAAGTTGCAGCTGTAATAAATGCAGACTTCAACGGCTGCGAAGATATTCCTGTTTTGCTCTGCGTCCTTAACGGATCTATCATGTTCACAGCTGAACTCATGAAGAGACTTAGCTTCAACTGTCAGATCGTATCTACAAAACTGACTTCTTATGAAGGTACAAGCACTACCGGAACAGTAAAGCAGGCTATGGGCCTTACAGCTGACATCAAGGGAAGAAGAGTCATCGTTGTAGAAGACATTGTTGACTCAGGCAATACAATCGTGGAGCTTAAGAGGATTCTTGATGAGAAAGGAGCAGCTGAATCACGTATCTGCACACTTCTTCTCAAGCCTGAAGCATACAAAAAAGACATCAAGATCGATTACGTAGCCATGGAGATTCCTAACGACTTCATCGTAGGATTCGGTCTGGACTATGACGAACTTGGCCGCAATCTCAAGGACATCTACATTTTGGACAATTAATACACTATGAAATATTTTATTCTATTTGGCCCTCCGGGTGCTGGTAAAGGTACTCAGGCCACTGCAATGGTAGAAAAGTACAATCTTCATCACATTTCAACTGGCGCACTTCTCCGCAAGGAAATTGCCGCTGAGACTGAGCTCGGTCTTCAGGCAAAGGCTCTCATCGAGAAGGGTTGCCTTGTACCTGATGAAGTGGTTGAAGGCATGATTGAAAGCGAATTCAAGACTGTAACTGGAGTTGACGGATTCCTTCTTGACGGATTCCCACGTACACTTCCGCAGGCAGATGCACTTGATGCAATTCTCGCCAAGACTTCAGAAGAAGTGACTGCGACAGTATCCATCATGATTCCTGACGAGATGATCATGGAGCGCATCAAGGGACGTGCACTCAAGGAGGGACGCGCCGACGATGCAAGCGAGGATATCATCAACAACCGTATCGTCACTTACCACAATCAGACAGAGCCACTTATCGAATACTACACCAAAGCCGGCAAATACAACGAAATAGACGGCGTAGGCAGCATCGAAGAGGTACAGGCACGTATCTTTGATGTAATGGACAAGTTTTAAGATATGAAGGATGGCTGATTCAGTCATCCTTTTTTTGTTGCTGAAATATTTTATCTTCAGCTGCAACGATAGCTCAGAATTTTGCATCTACACAAAAATCTCTAATACCACATATCATGAGAACTACACTATCTGCTAATTTATCCAGATTCATATTGTCCCTGACAGTCGTATTTCTAACATGCATCTCAGCACAAATCGCCTCAGCTCAGGAAAATGTTCCAGTCCGCAAATCTTACATTTACTGTATCGTAAGCTTTGATGCTGTAAAGGTTGAAAAGGTGGAGAAGATCCACAATCTCACACGTACTTACAAGGAGTGGGAATGTACGATGCATGTTGACTGCAGACAAGATGACAGCGACATTAAAGGTTTCAGATCACTTGTCAAGGATGCTGAGGGCAACAATAAGACATTCAGATCTACAACTGCCGGACTGAACTGGCTTGGAATGAAGGGATGGGAACTCCTACCATATCCTGTTGCATATGATCCACGATCTCTTATAGAATCTGATTATTGGTTCCGCATGGAAGTTACAGGACTAAGCACAGAGCAGATAAACGAAATCCTCGACGAGCTTAAATAAAATTCTGTCGGATAATATCATTGACTAGGGTTGCGCCCTGGATCCTGAAGGGCCTCCAACGCAATATACCTCCACAAGATTTGTCACAACCGGAAAAGTCCATCATGACTATTCCGGTTGATTTTTTTCTGTTTGCCAAAGCATCGATTATGATTGGGTGAATCGCTACAGCATTCCGCTTATAGGCCGCAGCTGTAACAAGTTTTGTCAGCTCTGACCACTTTCCGGTGTAACCGCTCAGGAAATTTATCGTCCATACATCAGCTGGAGCTCCTGCCGCATGATCAAGAAACTGCAATGCTGCCTTATCCTTCAGTTTTCGTCTAGTGCTGTTTGTCGGATCATAATAGTCCTGCATCATCAGTCGGGCAGATGGTCCGTTGGTGTATGGCAAGATATTACCGCAGAGATTTCCTTCATGTGAGCAGTTCCATCCTGTAACGAAGGCCCCTCGATCGCAGCCGGTATAATGATTTCGGCTGATGAATATTATCTTTCCCCTTGCCTCTCCCACAGTCATAGATGGTGAGAATACAGCTGCTTTTTCGCCAAGCTGACGGATTGTTTGCCCAACAAGTACCGGCCACATAGCCTGCTCATCAGCATTTTCGCTGTCATTTTCTTCACGCATCAGCACGATGGCAAATTCAGTAGGATGAGCTTCAAGTCTGCTGCATAATATCTCCAATGCTCTGCTGAATGTGACCTTTGTTCTTATGATACTGTGGTATACATGAAGCTCCCCTTTTCGGACAGCAGGTCGCAGATCAAAAGCACGTACTCCACAATCCCATAATTCAGCTATACTGAGATCTTGCGTCTTTCCAAATCCGGGTATCATGACCAGTCCCTCACCGGTTGCCGCATCATGCGCTCCAGGAATGGAGAGTGAGGCAACAGTACGTGATTCATCAATACATGAAATCCAGTCACAGCCTCTGAAGCTCTGCGCAACAAGTGTCAGAGGAGAGAGCACTATCAGAAGTACATATATCAGAAAAGCTTTCATAACTGCCGGACATTCTTGTGCAAATGTATGAAAACCGGATGAAATATATGGATATCGGCCCAGCAGATAATCATAGAAATCTCTGATTCTTATAAAGCAAGGCCTGCATGCAGTCCGAAAGTTGGACCTATGCTGAGGCCCATGAAGATGTTTGACTTGCCCCACATATGAAATGCAATACCTGGCTGCCAAGAGGGCCAGAAACTCCAGTCACCCGGAAGAACGGGAAATCTAGGTTCTGCACCTGGATAATCAACAATCCCCTGCTCCATATACCAGTCGCTCATTTTATATATGCAGGATGCTCCTAACATGATATCACTGTACAAGGAGAAATTCTTTCTATGTCCCAGAGGAATATAATGTCGATGATATGCAACAATATTGACACATTGTCCTACAGCACTTGTCTCAGGCTCAAACTTAAAAAATTGTTGTCCCCATCCGAGTCCAAGTCCAAATACCTTATTCTGACTTGTACGGACACCCCCTGTCAGGATGGCGGAACCATCAAATAACACAGCATTAGCTCGTAAAGTGAACTCAGGCTTCCACTCTTTGCGTCCTTCTTTGGAGAGATGGGCCTTGACACTGCTGAAATAATCGGATACCAGAATACGCGGTTTCTCGAAATTTAGTTTGTTTTCAATCACAGTGCCTGTTGTATCTGCTTCCTGTGCTGCAGCAGAAATGGCAATCATGATTGATATTATGGTGATAATCAAGTGCTTCATAAGGCTATTGCTTTTCAAACATTGAATATAAATCATCTAATGTGGCGCTACCCTCCAGATAGAGGATTGTAATGACCCACGCGGGTCCCACAGGTCTGGCTTGATAGCAAAGATAACGATGAACCCTTGCAAATGAAGCTGGCTGTATCAAGGCATAAGTCAAGAGTCCACCAGTCATTTCAGTCTCGGATGACTGTGCATCGGCAGCATCTTCCATAATCAGTTCAGCCACCTTCTTGGCCACAACTTCATCGACCTGGAATTGAACGCTATGATAGTAATCCAATTTATATGTGGCCATGCTTCCGGCACGTGCCTCAGTGACTATCATACGATTTGACGGAACGATCTTTCCCCGGAAGACAGGAAAGCAGTTCAGCCCTCGTTGAGCCATAGCCGCTCCTGTAAACAGGAGCATGGACATTATACATATCAATAACTTCTTCATCGCTTGAACATTTCAAATAAGTTATCCTCAACAGGAGATTTTTCATTAAAAAAGTCGGAAAGAGAGGACTCAATAGATTCCATTACCTGCTGATCGTCTGTTATCTTCTCCCCATATGAATAACAGACATAAAACTCTTCTTCAGTCTTGACTGCGCTGTTTCTTAGACTAAAGCCGATAACGAAAACAGAGGCTATAGCGGCAGCAACGGCGATTATAGGCAGAAAACGAATACTGTCTGCCTTATGGGACCTTTTCCCTTTGGCGATGGACAGATAACCCAAAACAGCTCTGAGTTCCTCAAACTCCGGCTCGACTGTATTTGCAGCATACCTGGCCAGATCCCTCTCCTCATCCGGAGTGGTCTCAGCATCCCAGTACCGCTGCATAAGGTCCATATATTTCTCTTTATCTGTCATCTTTCAAAGCATTTCTAAGTGTTTTGCGGGCGCGGGAAAGCTGCATCCTCACCGCTGTTGGCTCCATACCCAATTCCACCGCTATATCTTCCAAAGTTCGCCCCACATATTCTTTCTCCTCCAATATGTATCGCTGCAAATCTGTCAACTCAGTATGAATCTTCTCTCTCACCTGTGTGTAAGCCCGTTCTTTTTCTTCCAGATTATGGCAGTCATCGGCATAGTCCTTTTTCAGGGGTACCGATCTGACTCGACGGCGTTCATTCAGGCTGGCATTCCGGACTGTCCGCATAAGCAGCGCCTCTGCGTCCTTTTCCGACTGGAGCGGATACTTCTTGCACCAGAGTCTGACGAAGCTATCCTGCAGGATATCCTCAACTCCGTCAGCATCAGGCAGAATCCTGCCGGAAACCCGCTTGAGCCTCTGCCGAAGCCGTATGAATGCATCTGTAAGATAGTCAGACATCGTCGCGCAAATTAAACTTCCTTCCTTTTGTCACCTATATAACACGTAAGCTCCCGAAATGTAACACAAACTTATGGATATTTTTTAAAAGCTGTTCACTTTTTTCATGTCCGGACATTTCTGAGAGTTAAGCAATCATGTCTCCATGTGTCAATTGAAAATAAGATGGGAAAAAGAGTCGTTTTTGTAGACAAGAGGACCTGTCTAGGTGGAAAGTGAAATTATGAAGACTGTATATACGAAAAAACCTCAACAGAATTGCTTCTATTGAGGTTTTCAGTGGTGCCACCGGCTTGCAAATTTAATACTTCCTGATACTGTTTTCCGTATTAAGTTCGATTCCTACGCCTATTTTGATACTCGCTGCAACTAAAAATAGTTGCAGGAAGTAAAGAAATCGTGATACATATAGTTATACAC
>JAEIGA010014109.1_pt1 | contig 12151 bp, 6 predicted proteins | sample 9270691 | NCBI WGS metagenome assembly JAEIGA01 (sample SAMN17057246, study PRJNA624740) | gut metagenome | biome: biome; isolation source: fecal sample | host: Bos grunniens | place: China: Xizang | collected 2019
CGGTTACAATGTAGGAGCTACTTTGTCAGACTTCAGCACAGTCATTACAAAGTATGACAATAAGGAGAAGACATTCGCCAAGGAGTATTATGAAGGAATGAAGCTCGGTGAGATCTGGGGATTTGTTGTAGACGGACTTTTCCAGTCAGATGCCGAGGCCAAGGCTTATGCCGAGCAGGTTGATCTTAATTATATCAACAAGAGACTTTATGGCGGATGGCTTGCCGGTGATCCTAGATATGTGGATATTAACGGTGATGGAAAGATTTCGGTTGGCGCGAATAGCGTAGATAACCCTGGAGACCGTAAGATCCTTGGTAATTCGATTGCATCGCTCCAGTATGGACTTTCAGCAGGATTTGATTACCTTGGTTTTGACTTCTCTGTTTTCTTCCAGGGAACAGGTAACCATTACTGGTATCCTAACGCAGAGTCTATGGCATTCTGGGGACCTTATTCACGTCCATATTGTACATATCTTGCTGATGACTTCCTTGATAATGTATGGAGTGAGGAAAATCCTGATGCATATTTCCCAAGGCCACGTGCTTACTCTGCATTCACTTCAGGAGCAACTCTTGCAAATGTCAACAGCCGTTATCTCCAGAATCTTCGTTATCTGAGATTGAAGAACCTCTCTGTAGGTTATACCGTTCCGGCAAATATCTCAAAGAAGATCGGCGTGCAGAAGGCCCGTATCTATTTCTCGGGTGAGAACCTTGCATATTGGTCGCCATTCAAGAAGAATAGCAGGTATATCGATCCGGAGGCTGCATTTGACAGACTCAGCGGCGGCAGCCCAACCCGTTACAACAATGCATTCTACCCATGGCAGAAGACATTCATGTTCGGTATCGATCTTACATTCTAAGTCTGTTTGAAACATATTAAAGATGAACAAGATGAAAAAATATTTGATAATTGCTTTTGCTGCCATCGCATCTTTTACGGCGTGCGATTTTCTTGACAGGGGCCCGCTTTCAGACATGACTGAGGATATCTACTTCAAGACAGCAGAGGATTTCCAGCTTTTTACAAATCCATTGTACAACAATCTGCTTGACAAGCATCCTTATAACCACCAGAGTGATTACTATATCAAACTGTCGCTGTCTAATCTTCTTCATGGAGGTACATACAGGACTGTCCCTGCTTCAGGCGGCGGCTGGTCATGGACCGATCTCAGACGTATCAATACCGTTCTGGAAAGAATGGATACTTGTGAGGATGAAAAGGTCAGAAGCGAGTATGAGGCTTTGGCGCGTTTCTTCAGAGCATATTTCTATTTTGAAAAGGTAAAGCTTTTCGGAGATGTTCCGTGGATCGCTGAAGAACTTTCATCGGATTCGGAGAAGCTTTATGCTCCGAGAGATTCCAGAGAGTTCATAATGCAGAGAATGCTTGAGGATGTCGATTTCGCGATTGAAAATCTTCCTGGCGCACTCTCTACTTTCCGTGTAAACAAGTGGGCGGCTTTGGCTCTCAAGTCACAGTTCTGCCTTTTTGAGGGAACTTTCAGAAAGTACCATGACATTTCGATCGATGCTTCAGAGGCTGGTGTGGAATACGTGAATGATTACAGATTCTATCTTGGTCAGGCTGCAGATGCTGCAAAGCAGATCATGGATAGCAATATGTATCATCTCTATTCTACAGGCAACCCTGATAAGGATTACCGTATGCTTTTCGCACAGGAGGAAGCTAATAAGGATGAGTTCATACTCGCTGTATACTATAACCATCCTGCTGGTATTTACAACAACTCTACAGCTATGTCGATTCTCCCTGCACAGGGAAGACTTTCTGCAACCCGTAAGTTTGTGAACACATATCTCATGGCCGATGGTTCAAGATTTACAGATAATCCGGCACATGAGAAGATGGAGTATTATGATGAGTTCCAGAATCGTGATCCACGTCTTGCTCAGACTCTCAGGGCTCCAGGCTATACCCGTATAAACAGCGAGACTGTTCTTGCTCCGGATCTTTCATGTACATGTACTGGATACCATATCGCAAAGTGGACTATGGCTGCGGATGCAAATGGTGGTGATTCAGATCGAGCAGACCGTTCTTCAAATGATACTCCTGTATACAGATATGCAGAGGTGCTTCTTAACTATGCAGAAGCAAAGGCGGAGCTTGGTGAGTTTGACCAGACAGTGGCAGATGCTACAATCAATCTTCTTCGCGACAGAGTAGGTATGGCTCGAATGAATGTCGACATGCTGACAGTTGACCCATATCTGACTGATCCGAAGACCGGATATACCAATTCAATACTTCTTGGCGATCAGAATCTCGCTTCTATTCTGGAAGTACGAAGAGAAAGAGGAGTCGAGCTTGCACAGGAGGGCGATTTCCGTTGGGAGGCCCTGTTGAGATGGAAGGAAGGTCAGTGTATCGGACAGGATATGTATGGTATATATCTTCCGGGTCCTGGACAGTATGACCTGGATAGGAATGGTACTATCGACCTTTGGCTTTATGGAAAGAATGAGGCGCAGCCTAATATTGATACCACTAATCCTGTCTATGCCGCATGTGCTGTCCTCAAGATAGGTTCTGACATCTATCTTAGCAATGGAGATTCAGGATATGTGGATCCACAGCAGAACAGTGAGCATTCGTTTAATGAGGAAAGAGATTATTTCTATCCGATTCCTATTGATGAACGCTCTCTGAATCCTAATTTGACTCAGAATCCTGGTTGGGATGACGGTCTTGACTTTTAATCTTTGTTGTTATGAAAATAATTAGACAATTTATACTTATACTAGCCTCGCTTGCTATGCTTTCTTCATGTCTGAATGAAGAGGAAAAGCTTGTCGCTACGGCTATAATGACAGATAAATCTTCGTTGGAATTCGGCATCGAGGATACTTTGTCTATGTCTTTGGTGGTGTATGCAGATGCACCATGGACAGTAGAGTGTGCAGACTGGATTACAGTTGAGCCTGCTTCCGGATATGCCGGTGAGACTCCTGTTACTGTATCGGTTGAGCCAAATATCAGGGCGGAACTTGCGGACCGTCCTAGGAGTGCCGTTGTGTGCTTCAAGGGACAGGATATGTATGCAGATGCCAACGTCGAAATCCTCCAGAATGGAGACAAATATCGTGATCTTGAAGATGGCACATTGGCAGATGCGTTTGCACAGGAGGCAGGTACCTTCGTAGGTGTCAGGAATATTCAGGTAATGGCATTGGCTTCTGACGGCTTCGTTGTCAAGGATGAGACAGCAATATCGTATGTCACAGGTGAACAGAAAGTTGCAGTCGGAGACAAGGGCTCGGTATACTCATATGTTTCAACACTTAATGGTTTCCCTTCATTGGCCAATACTGACAAGGTAGTTGTCGAGTCCAATTCGCCGGTGGATTATTCCGCTGCCAAGGATATCACAAAGGAATTGCAGGCATATGAGGTATCGCAGATCGAGCTTGTCTCGGTTACAGGAAAGCTGACTTCAAAGAAGCTTGAACTTTATTATGCTGAAGGAGAAGAAAGACCTGCTGAACCGGATTCTGTTGTCGTAGAGCTGTTCAATACTCATGAATCCTTGAGTATGGGTGATTATGACGGCTGGCTTGTCGAGGCGAAGGGATATGTGGTCGGCAGATCTTCGAATTCCGTTTATGTGGTGCCTGTTTCCCTTAATGGCATCAAGTCTCTTGAGACTATCTATTACTCTGATGACTTCTCTTGGATCGCACCGATGTCTGCTGCAGATGCTGCAGGTGATGCAGTCGGAACCAATAATCCATCTACTACAGCGCCTAACGTCTGGAAGATGACTTCAAGCCAGGACTTCTTCAATAAGTTCAATGAAATCGGCTACCAGTATCTTTGGGGTACAGTCGGTGACAGCGAATTCAAGCTTGGTCCAGAACAGGCTCCTAACGGTTCTGTCGGCAAGGATGGATCAATGTATATCCAGAAGGATTATCTCAAGTTCGGTCAGACAAGCTACAACGGAGCCCTCAGGCTTCCTGCATTGTCAGCAATTCCGGGACAGGTGAACATCGTAATTGATTTTGATTGGTGCTGGCAGGTGACAGGTGCTTACAAGCCTGATATCATGACTGTTACAGTGGAGTCAAGCAATGGTAAGTTTGAACAGACCGGTACAGCAGTTTCGCAGAATCTTGAGTCTGCACAGTCACAGGTTGATGGCGAAAGTAAGATCGAGTGGCAGCATGCTTCTGTAGTCCTCACAGATGCTACGGCAGAGACAGTTCTTACCATCCGTCCTACTTATGCCGATCCAGACAAGCAGAACAAGGCGAGACACCAGAATCGCTGGTATCTCGACAATATCAAGATCATCGAGTATACAGGTCCCGTATCAGTCGCTGAACCTACCGAGGCGGAGATCTCGATCTCAATGGATAAGAGCATGACCTTCGAGGCTGCCCAGACAGAACCGATATCATTCACATTCGTATCGGATCAGGAGGCTACGCTTACAGCCGGTGCGGACTGGGTATACTTCCTTGGTGCAGATGATGAACCGCTTCCATCTCTTACTGTTGCTGCAAATGAATCGACTGTAGTCAAGGTGGCTTGTGCAGAGAATACTGCAAGTGAGACCAGAAAAACTGAAATCACAATCGAATCAGGCCTTACAAAGGAGACTATCCCTGTAACTCAGGTATCTCCTGGCGTTAAGCTTGAACCATTCATCAGCATTGTCGGAGGTAATAGCGGTAATGTCACCTTCGAGGAAGGTACATTCAATATTTCTGTGCAGACTAATGTTGAATATGAAGTGTCTTCTGATGCTACTTGGGTGACTGTTGAACCGGTACCGGAGACGCGTGCTCTCGTTGAGGTTGACCAGTATGTGGTAAACTATCAGGCAAATGCTGATTCCCAGGAAAGGACAGCTCATATCCGTGTGTTCAATTCGGCAAAGAAGCTTGAGAGTGTCTACACTCTCGTACAGGCTGGGTTTGAGACAGATGTTTATTTCCAGGATGACTTTACATGGGTGGCTCCATGGGTGGATGCTTACGGCGCAGATGACTCTATCGGAGAAAATAAGGATGACGGCAAGGCTCCTAATGTATATTCACAGAAATCCCACCTTGATTATGACGGTGTAGGTTATGTCAATGGCGGAGCCGGTGTAGAGGGATATCCTTCATTCTTGTCTGCGTTTGCAGAACGTGGCTACGAGGACCTCAATCCAGATGTCAAGTCTTTCTACACCCAGAAGTATTATCTCAAGTTCGGAAAGACAAGCGCTCATACAGGAATCAGACTGCCTGCCTGTGATTTTGAAGGCGACACCCCTGCGAATGTAGACCTTACATTCAATTGGGCGGCCCATATGCTGGGAGATGACAAGGGCAACGTTATTGATGATGTGCAGGTTGTAGTTGAGATTGAGGGTGATGGAGTCTGCGGCGATACTGGTGCAAAGATCAGCAAGCCTTTCGTGACTACTCAGGTTGACGGACAGCTTGCATGGCAGGATGCTTCTGTTGTTTTGATGGGTGTTACAAAGAATACACGTATCTCTGTCAGACCTCTCAATATGAGTGAGGCTACTCCAAAGACACAGAGATGGTATATTGACAACATCAAACTTGCCAAGAGTGATGCTCCTGCTGGCGGAACTCTTCATACGATTTTCCCATTCCCATATGATCCGTCATTTGATGCAAGTAAAGTTGAAGGCGCTACAGGCTGGAATCTTGCTGAAGGATGGCTCCTATCAGAGGATGGAAATTCCAGGATGTCTGCTCACAATGCTGACGGCTCTGCCTTGAAGGTGACATATAAATATGAGGCCAGTACGGATGAGGGACTGACAAAGGATCATGTACGTATCCTTGCTACAGGCATGCAGAAGGACGGATACTGGCTCTTTGAAGTGCCTGTGAAAGATATGCCTGCCGGAACATATAATGTCACATATAACCAGTCTGCATCTGCTACAGGCCCTAACTACTTCCTTGTAGAAGTGTCTGTCGATGGTCAGAACTGGATGCCGGCTGGTGCTCAGACTACAACAGAGACATTCAAGGATGGTTCATCTCCACGTGATGTGACCTGGACTTATGCTCTTAACAGGGGTGGTGTAAATGCTGCCAATATTGCATACACGGTAGATGTTGACTATGCTGCTCCAGCGTTACCAGGAGATAATACTCTCTATGTACGAGCAAAAGTAGCTGATGATATGGCGTATGGTTCAGAGAAGGCTCTTGGAAGTAAGGGAACCAACCGTATCTGGGGACCATGTGAAATCACTTTCACTGAATAGTCTGCCGAACATACTATAAATCAGTCGGTGCAGGTCTTTCTGCACCGACTTTTTTGTTATCTTTGTATGATAAATATAATAATCTGGTCAATATGAAAAGAATTCTCCTGACTTTGGCTGTATTTGCAGCCTCATTCAATCTCCTGACAGCCCAGGAATACCTTCCTAAATGGCAGGAGGGCTATATGGACATACATACGATCGCGACCGGAAGGGGTGATGCGACCTTTATCGTGATGCCTGACGGTACGACCCTGATGATCGACGCCGGAGACAACGGCAAGACAAAGGACAAGCAGCATCCGGATACTACAAAGAGAGCAGGCGAGTGGCAGGCTATCTATATGAAACATTTCATGGCCGGTCTTCCTGGAAACGGAAAGGTCGATTACGCGATGATCACCCATTTCCATGATGACCATATGGGCAGCATCCGCCAGATGCTTCCGGGCAGCAACGGATACGGCCTTTCAGGTATCACTCTCGTGGGTGAGCTCGTAGGCTATAACAAGCTGATAGACAGGAATTACCCTAAATACAACTTCCCTTCAAAGAAGAATGTAGCGAATGCGAACAAGAAGTTCATGGACGAGTACCATAAGTTCGTGGATTATCAGATGTCGCAGGGCATGGAGATGGAGAAGTTCGAGGTCGGTGCCTTGAACCAGATAAAGATGCTCAACAACCCAAAGAAGTACAGAAGAAACTTCGAGATCCGCAATCTCGCGGCTAACGGTGAGGTCTGGACCGGAAAGGGAAAGAAGGCTGAAAAACAGTACAAGGGTGACCCGAAGCTTTTCGATGAGAATGTGAATTCATGTGCAATACGTATCACATACGGTGATTTCAGGTATTTCAACGGCGGTGACCTCAGCGGCGGCAACTGGTCAAGCTACAAGTCCGATGAAAGGGACATGGAGACTCCTGTAGCAAAGGTCTGCGGAACTGTGGATGTCATGAAGGCGAACCATCATGGATATTACGATACATGCAACGGCTTCTTCATGAACGCCCTTTCTCCTGATGTCGTGATCATTGATGCAAGAAGCGACAACCATCCTGTTCCGTCCACCATGTCCAGAATGGTCGATCCTTTGGTATGGACAGAACCGGGCGAATTCTACATCACCGTCGATCAGGCCCGTGGGAAGCTCGGTGAAGACCTCTGGAGTCATTTCAAGCCATGGGGACATATCGTGGTGAGAGTATACGAGGGAGGCGAGGAGTATCAGGTCTTTGTCCTCGATGCAGATGATATCTCTTATCCTGTGAAATATAGGTCGGAGATCAAGAAGGCAGGAAAATAAACATAGATGAATATGAAGAAGATCATTGCTTTTGCAGCGGCATTGCTGATGTTTTGCAGCTTTGCGCAGGCAAGGAAGGTTACCGGAAAAGTCATTTCCGGCAAAGAGAAGCTGTCCGGAGTTATCGTGACCGACGGAACAAGCTTTACAAAGACAAAGAAGAATGGAAAATTCGCATTTGACATAAAGGATGATGCGGAGTTCATATATATCGTCACTCCTTCCGGATATGTGGCTGACTGGTCATCCGGAGTGCCGGCCTTCTATCAGCAGGCTGCCGGTTGCAGGAAGTTCGTGTTCGACCTTCAGAAGACCGACCGTTCGGGAGATTATTCCATCGTGGCGATAGCTGATCCGCAGACCAGAAACGAGAAGCAGTTCGCAAAGTTTGCTGGCAAGCCGATGGAAGACCTCTGCCAGACAGCAAAGACCCTCACCGGTGCGGCTGCCGGTCTGGCGCTAGGAGATATCTGCTGGGATTCTCTCGACCTTCTGGAGAAGTATAAGAAGGAAATCCTCCGCACAGGCATTCCTTTCTATCCTGTTGTCGGAAATCATGACCATGAACTTGAGGCTTCAGGTGACATCAATACAACTGCAAGATACAGGCAGATAATGGGCCCGGAGAATTACGCATTCTTCATGGGAAAGGATGTTGTCATCGTTGTGGACAACATCATCTACGATACACAGAAGAAATATGTCGAGGGCTATGCTGATCATCTCCTTGCATGGGTGAAGAGCCTTGAGAGGCTCCTTCCATATGGTGCTGACCTTTACATCGCACAGCATTCTCCTCTCATGAAATGGGATGAGGGAAAGGCAAGAATCGTCAATTCAACTGATATGCTTGATATCGTGCGCGGCCGCAAGGTGACCTTCATTTCCGGTCATACCCATATCAACAATAATCTGAATTATTCAAACAACATCACCGAGCATAACGTTGCATCCATCTGCGGCTCATGGTGGGATACCGATCATTGTACTGATGGAACTCCTTCAGGATACAAGGTATTCACGAAGAAGGACGGCAAGCTCAGCTGGTATTACAAGTCTCTCGGACATGACAAAAACCATCAGGTGGAGCTTTACAAGCCAGGACAGACCTCGTATCATCCTAACGGCATCGTCGTGAATGTATGGGACTGGGATCCTTCATGGAAGGTCGAGTGGTTCGAGGATGGAAAGCCTATGGGTTCCTTGAAGCCAGTGTCGGAGTTTTCTCCTCTTTATGTCCATGAGATAAACGAGGCTTTTGCAGGCAAGGCAGTTCCTTCATACAAGAAACCGCGCCTCAATTACCATTATTTCGCTGCGGTTCCAAACCAGTATGCAAAGAATGTGACAATCGCCGTTGAAAATCCTTTCGGCCAGTCATGGGTGTACAATGTGGATATGTCTGAATATGTTGATGTCCAGGCTCATAGGGGCGGCGCAGGTCTCATGCCGGAAAATACCATCGAGGCGATGAAGCATGCCCTTGATATGGGAGTGAACACTCTCGAGCTTGACCTTCAGGTCAGCAAGGACGGACAGGTGGTTGTTTCGCATGACCCTTATTTCCACCATCGCTATGCTATCCGTCCTGACGGAAGCTACGTGCAGAAGGAAGATGCGAAGGAGTATATCTATACCATGCCGTACAGCGAGGTCGCAAAATATGACGTGGGAAGCCGCCCAAGCGACGTATGGCCTGAAAAGGCATGCGTCAAGACCGTCAAGCCTCTCGCAGAGGATCTTATCGATTTCGTGGAGAACTACACCAAGGAGATGGGATATTCTCCTGTAAGGTACAATATCGAGATCAAGTCGAAGGAAGCGGACGGAGAGGGCATCTACTGGCCTACATATGATGCTTTTGTTACAACCTGCTGCAAGTTCCTCCACTCGAAGCAGCTTGATGACAGGCTAGTCGTACAGAGCTTCGACGTAAGGGCATTGAACTACATGCATGAGAAATATCCGGAGTTCATACTTTCGTATCTGGTTGATGCCAAGGCTCCTGATTTCGAGACATACATGGCAAAGCTGAAGTTCACCCCGCAGTGGCTCAGCCCTCACCACTCGATCACAGACGAGGCTCTCGTGCAGAAATGCCGTGAAAGGGGAATGAAGATCGTCCCTTGGACCGTCGATACCCCTGAAGACATCAAGCGCATCCTCGATCTCAAGGTCGATGCCATCATCTCCAACTACCCTGACCGAGTTCTCGAGCAGACCAGAGGATATGTCTTCCCGATGTAAAACATTATGACCGTCGGTACAAGAAAACCCGGAATCTTGTACCGACGGTCATTTTTTTGTCCGTTTCTGAACCATATTCCGGACCGTCGGTACATAAATCCCATGATTCTTGTACCCACGCTTCTAGTCGCTATTGCTTGTTTTCAAAGTACTTATCCTTCAACTGATGCCTTGACCGTATGTGTCGTGTCCGTTCGTAAAAGTCTTTTCGCGAACTTCTCTCCTTTTCCCACATCGCTTTTGTTCCCTCTTCATCAGAGTCGTACTGCAAAGCATTTCTGATTCCCATTGAATTGGCCACATAAATCGCATCTTGATTAGCTCCGATATATGTAAATACCCATCCGGCCTGATCAAGCCTGTCCACTAATGCCTTAATGCTTTCATGGTTATATTCAGTCGAGGCGTTTTCCATACCGTCAGTAATAATAGTCACCAGTACAAGAGTTTCAGCGTCAATTTCTTTTTCTATGCGCGTGCACATGTTGCCCATTACATCCCATAGAGGAGTCTTTCCATTAGGATTAAACTTGTTCAATGGCATTTCCTCTACATCAATGATATTGTGTGAATTATAGTGATGTACTACGCGAACATCGTTTTGCTTAGAAAAAGTCACCATCGTCAAGAGTTGTTCCTGATCAAAGTTAGCAATGTATGCTTCCTTGATTGTCCGGATGGTCTCGTTCACGCCTCCAATAGAAACCTTTTCAAGTCCGGACATTGAGCCGCTCTCATCAAGTATAATAAGGTTATGTACTCTTTTGATTGCAACAGTATCCGAGTTTGTTTCTGTGGGAATCTTGTCTTTTCGGTAATTCGTTTTTATGATAATTAATCCTGTAATTCCAGTAATGTAAATGGCAATGATGCCGATGATAAGTTTGTAGTTTATCTTCATGTTTTAATCGTTTTTACAAAAATAGAATACTCTCAAATGCCTTTTACTTTTTCGCAAGGCTTGCGAAGTGTGAAATAATAGGATTTTTATTCTTACATTTGTTTTGACTATAGATGTTGTTATGATTATGGATATCAATAATTTAATTTATCCTGTCAAACGTTCTGGAACCGCGATGTATAATCCGGCTCCTTCAGAAATGGTTTTCCTTAATAAGGGACGTAATGATCTTGCCGAATATGTGGAGACGCATCTTCGACAGTTGAATGAATATGCAGGCACGGCTCGAAATCGAAAATTGATTCACTTACCTCAGGTACTTCAAGAAATTTTTGACAATGGCAAGCATACATATTATTTCCCAGATCTTATTGGAGATAAAACACAATTAACACTTGACGTCGAGGCTATCTGGAATATGTTATGTATCCCGGCAGAGTGTAGGACTGCTTTGATATTGGGATGTGCTGAAATCGGAGACGTGTTTGTATGTTCTCTTGATACGGCTTTACCTGACGATATAGATTATATTGTAGGAGAGTTCTGTCATTTTCTTCAGCATTATGATAGTAAAAATTATGTCCGAAACTCAGCGACGACTTCATTTTATGATATGTTTTCAAGAGATGAAAGAGATTTTGCTGATGATGAATTTGAAAATGAAGTCAACCGTTTATCTGAAGAAATAGTTGCAAATGTCAACCGTTTGAGGGCTATTGGTATTAGTGAGGTTGTAATCAAGCAATTGTTCGAAAGAGAACAGAAATTAAGCAGATTGGTGGTTACTGAAGATTATAAGATCATTCTACCGGATTATAATAACATGGAAATCAAGATGGAACCTCTTCCAAAGGCCGTGTACATGTTGTTTTTGAGCCATCCTGAAGGTATTCGCTTCAAGGACCTTCCATGTTATAGAGATGAACTTGCTCGAATATATTTGAATGTGACTAACCGGAATGACTTTTATGCTGCATATCAAAGCATATTGAGCGTAACTGACCCGACCAAGAACTCAATAAACGAAAAGTGCTCCCGAATCAAGGAAGCTTTCATCTCTCGATTTGACGATAATCTGGCAAGCCATTATTATATTACTGGCCTTGCAGGAGAGAAGAAGGGAGTTCGGTTAAGTAGACAATTATTAGGAATAATAACAAATTGAGATAATTATGGAACAAATATATTTAAAAATTATATCAGATATACAGTGTCTTGTATACGTGGATTCTGAATTTGTTAAGACAGCTGAGAAGGGTGTTGTGTCGAAGATCTCATTGCGGAGAGGTGAATATTTCGTACAATTAGTAAGTCCAATCAATAATGATGTGGCTATTGAACAAGTTGTTTCTCTTGAATATGATAGAGTCCTTAAAGTAGATTTCGAGCAATATTTGGAGAAACATATTGAACTGATTAGAG
>JAEIGA010014110.1_pt1 | contig 12151 bp, 9 predicted proteins | sample 9270691 | NCBI WGS metagenome assembly JAEIGA01 (sample SAMN17057246, study PRJNA624740) | gut metagenome | biome: biome; isolation source: fecal sample | host: Bos grunniens | place: China: Xizang | collected 2019
AAGCCTGTGTTCCAGGCAGAGCAGGATAACATACGTCCACAACGACAGGAGTGGAAGATAAGCATTGACCCAAGCACCAACCGCTACAAGATTATCAATCTCGAGGACAACCGCTACCTTAACGAGAATGGCAGTTTCACAGTAAGTGACGACACCAATCCATACGAGGCTGTTTGGCACACATACGACATCACGCTGCTTGCGAACGGCAAATATGCCATCCAGAACGGCGGCAGTGCCGGCACAGCATTCTGGACAGTAAGCGGCACGCAGATACAGAAGGGCAACACAAATGCACTGCCCGACAAATATCTGTTTGACATCATTCCACTGGGCGGAACAGCAAAGGAGCCTTTGATTGAGCAGGATGAGACATATTACATAATGGACGGTAACCGTTATCTCACAAACACCAACGTCAAAGGCAGTGGAGGAACGCCCACCTTCAAGGAGGTTGACGAGCCTGCAACTGCGCAAGAGTGGAAAATCACTCCCGATGCAAGCGGCGGTAACTGCTACAAGATAACCAGTAATGCCGACGGACGCTACATCAACGAATATGGCGTATTCGGCACCAACCAGTACTACGCCGACTGGAACACATACCTGCTGACACTTATGGGCGACAAATGGTCTATCCGATGGACACAGTCGGCCGCAAAGAACGGTGCAAGTTATATCGTGGTTTCGGGAGACCGCCTAGAAGCCAAGAGCATTGGCAGCAGCGAGAGTTATACGGTAAAGATTATAAGGAAAGGCGATGATACATCCATTGACAAGGTAGACAATGACAATGCCGGCCTTGAGTTTACCGGCGATGAAATCATTTGTGGAAGCACCGTAAAGTCAATTACACTGCTCACCCCCGATGGCAGGCTGGTCAAGGCAGCCAGCGGAAGCACACTCTCCGTCAAGGATGTAGCAAAAGGCGTGTACATTGCTGTTGCTGAAGAGAATAGCATCACAAGGACATACAAAGTCGCTGTCAAATAAGACAACAGTACAAATCAATGAAAAAATGTTACCATGCCTGTTGAGGTATGGTAACATTTTTTATTACTTGTTATCAACCGTTTGTTAATAAGTAACACCATATTTTTTACTACCTACTGAGTTTTTTTACTACCTTTGCAAGAGTAATATATTTGGAATACTGTCACTATGCCGGACTGCAACTCCGGCAAGACTAAACAATTGGGACAAAATGGGAAAGATAATAGCTTTAGCAAACCAGAAAGGTGGCGTTGGCAAGACGACAACTGCCATAAACCTTGCAGCGTCGCTTGCCGCATTTGAAAAGAAGGTATTGGTTATTGACGCCGACCCACAGGCAAATGCCTCATCGGGTCTGGGCATAGACATCAGAGAGATAAAGAGTTCCATTTATGAATGCCTCATCAACAAATCTGTTGCTGACGAGAGCATAACACCCACATGCGTAAAGGGATTGGATATCATACCATCACACATTGACCTTGTGGGTGCCGAGATTGAGATGCTCGACCTGCCAAACAGAGAAAAAATAATGCGCGAGGCTCTGGCACCAATCAAAGATAGATATGACTACATTCTCATTGACTGCTCGCCATCGTTGGGACTCATAACAGTCAACTCACTGACCGCAGCCGACTCGGTAATCATTCCGGTGCAGTGTGAATATTTTGCACTTGAGGGTATCAGCAAGCTGCTCAACACAATAAAGATCATCAAGTCGAACCTTAACCCCGCACTTGACATCGAAGGATTCCTGCTCACAATGTTCAACTCACGTCTGAGATTGAGCAACCAGGTATACAACGAGGTAAAGAAACACTTTAGGGAACTTGTGTTCAACACCGTAATACAGCGCAACATCAGACTGGGTGAGGCGCCAAGTATGGGTATTCCGGCGCTTATGTACGATGCAGAATCAACCGGTGCAAAAAACTATTTGGCACTGGCAGAGGAGATACTAAGCAGAAATAACTAAACAACAGTTCAACAAAATGGCAAAACAGAAATTTACACTCGGACGCGGACTTGACGCCCTAATATCAACAGAGGCAGTCCGCACTTCGGGTTCATCATCAATAGGCGAGATTGGGATTGACAAAATCTTCGCCAATCCCAACCAGCCACGCCGTGACTTCAACGAAGAGGCCTTGCAGGAACTCGCCGACTCCATAAAGGAACTTGGCGTAATCCAGCCCATCACACTGCGCAAGATGGAGGACGACACCTACCAGATTATTGCGGGTGAAAGACGTTACCGTGCATCGCAACTGGCAGGCAAGACCACCATCCCGGCATATATTCTCAAAGCCGATGATGAGGACACAATGGAGATGGCCCTCATCGAGAACATACAGCGCGAAGATTTGAATGCGCTTGAAATTGCGCTCGCCTACCAGCAACTCATTGAGCAGCACAACCTATCGCAGGAACAACTAAGCAAACGCATTGGCAAAGGCCGTGCAACGATTGCGAATTTCCTTCGCCTGCTTAAGTTACCCGCAGTGATACAGGTGGCGCTCAAAGAGAGACAGATTGACATGGGACACGCCAAGGCGTTGCTCTCTCTTGATTCTCACAGCGACCAGATAGCACTTTTCAACGACATTGTAAAGAACAGTTACTCGGTACGCGAAGTAGAGGAGATGGTGCGACGCATAAAAGAGGGCGAGAGTTCCAAAGAGACTGTCAAGAAAAAAAGTGCCGACAAGAAGCAGGATGCTGTATATCACCAGTTGAAGAAACAGCTCACAAACTTTTTCCAGACACCGGTGCAAATGACCTGTTCAGCAAAAGGAAGTGGGAAAATCAGCATAAAGTTCAAGAACGAGAAGGAGCTTGAGCGCATAATATCAATCTTTGACCGACTTAACAACTGATTTCAATAGTGGCTGTAAAAGGGTTGACATACAAATTTGCTTTTATCGCCTCCCTGTTGGCAATGTTTGCGTCCAATGCCATTGCACAGGTTGAACGTGCCATTATCGGTGACACAGTACGGTTTGCCGTCTCCATTGACACTACGGGTGTTGGCCGTTACAAGGCAACAATGCCCGAAATGCAGATGATGGACAGCACCTACAGGGAAATTACAGCCGCAAATAACATGCAGAGCCCAGACAGTGCCAAGACACAGGAAAAGCAGACAAAAAAAGTAACATTCAGGAAACCCGACCCCGTAACAGCCACCTGGCTTGCACTGGCCATACCCGGTGGCGGACAGATATACAACCGTAAATTCTGGAAACTGCCAATTGTATACGGAGGGTTCGTCGGTTGTCTCTACGCATACAACTGGAACGGTCAGATGTACAAGGACTACCGTCAGGCCTATCTTGATATAATGGACAGTGACCCCAACACAAACTCCTACAAGGATTTCTTTCGGCCGGGATATGATTATGAAGCAAACAAGGAGTACCTGAAGGGCGTCTTCAAGAAACGAAAAGACCGTTATCGCCGTTGGCGCGACTTGAGCATCTTTTCATTCATCGGAGTATATGCATTGTCAGTCATCGATGCCTATGTTGATGCACAGTTGTCCAACTTTGATATAAGCGAGGACATACATCTTAGCATAGAACCGCAAATAATCAACAACCAAATGTATGGAAATGACTATTATGGTTTTAACTGCAACATCAGATTTTGAATAAAATGAAGGTAAACAAGAACATATTCACGATATTGGCATCTATTTCCATCCTGTGCTCTTGCAACACAGCCAAGACTGCCCAGAAGGTGGAAACCAATCCAAACGATGGTATTTCACTGGAGAAGTGGACAGAACCACAGGTCATTGCAACAAACATAAAATACGAGGTCGACCTTGACACAATGACGGGAAACGGCTACACTCTTGAAATCCCGGAGAGCATGAATGCAGACATCGATAGCCTGCTCAACAGCTGGCAAGCGCGTAACCTGCTCAACAAGTTGGACTGTGACGGTTCGGAGTGGGAAGAGGTAAAGATAACCGATACGATGTATGCAAAACGCCTGGCTGCATTGCCCACCATTGTCAGGATGCCATACAACAATATGGTACGTACCTGCATAGACCGCTATGCCAAAAGATCACGCTCGCAAGTATCATATCTACTTGGAATATCCGAATATTATTTTCCCTTCATTGAACAAGAGATTGATCGTCTGGGACTCCCACACGAACTCAAGTACTTACCTGTCATTGAATCAGCTTTCACACCAAAGGCCACATCAAGAGCCGGCGCAAAGGGTTTGTGGCAGTTCATGTTCAACACAGGCAAAATCTATGGCCTAAAAGCCAACAACTATATTGACGAACGTTTCGACCCGGTAAAGTCCACCACTGCAGCATTACTCTTTCTCAAGGACCTTTATGACATGTTTCAAAGTTGGGAACTTGCCATTGCGGCCTACAACTGCGGACCCGGCAATATAAAAAAGGCAATCAAGCGTTCAGGAGGAAGCACCGATTTCTGGAAGATTTATCCCTGGCTGCCTCGCGAGACACGCGGCTACTTGCCGGGATTCATCGCGGCAACATACATAATGAACTACTATGAGGATCATGGAATATGCCCGATGGAACCCACCCATCCAATAGCAACAGATACAATACACGTCAACAGGAACCTACACTTTGAACAAATTGCCGAGGTTTGTGAGGTTGATATTGAAGAGATACGCACACTCAATCCACAGTATCTGAAAGATATAATCCCCGGAGACAACGAGACATACATTCTGCGCCTCACCAACGAGGCAGTAACAAGATTTGTTGAAAACGAAGACAGCATCTACAAGCACAATGCCGAAAAGTATTTTCCAAAAGAAAACATTGAGAAGATGCTCAAGGAGGCCAAGGAGAACAATGGAGCAGGCAACCTAATACGCCACAAGATCAAAAGCGGCGAGACGCTAGGTGTCATTGCACGCAAATACGGAGTTTCTGTTGGGCAGATTATGAAATGGAACAATATGCGCAACTCCAACATACGAGCCGGCAAATATCTGAAAATATACAAGTAAGTCTATGGATAACTATGACGAGATAAGGAACATTGATGAGGAAGCAGCCATAAACGCGGCTTTCCGGGAGTTGTTGGATATCTATCTGGCATCCCAGCATCGCAAGAAAGTTGAACTCATAACCAAAGCGTTCAACTTTGCACGTCAGGCCCATAAAGGTGTCAGGAGACACAGTGGTGAACCCTACATAATGCACCCGCTCGCTGTAGCCCGCATAGTTTGCAAGGAGATAGGACTTGGTTCAACATCCATCAGCGCGGCACTGTTGCACGATGTGGTTGAGGATACAGACTATACAATAGAAGACATTCGCAACCTTTTTGGTGACAAGATCGCCGATATTGTCGACGGACTGACAAAAATATCAGGAGGCGTATTCGGAACACACGCATCACAGCAGGCAGAGAACTTCAAAAAACTCCTGCTCACTATGAGCGAGGACATACGTGTCATACTCATCAAGATTGCCGACCGACTGCATAACATGCGCACCCTGAAGCATATGCAGATAAACAAGCAGTACAAGATTGCCGGCGAGACACTCTACATATATGCGCCCATTGCATATCGTCTGGGACTGAGCAAGATAAAGACCGAACTTGAAAACTTGAGTTTTCAATATGAGCACCCCGAGGAGTATGCCCGCATAGAAAAGAAAATAGAGAAGACGCAGAACGAGCGCGATATATTGTACAACGAGTTCACCCATCCCATCTGCGAACAACTAGATGCTATGGGATTCAAGTACAATATAATAGGACGTGTAAAATCGCCCTACTCCATCTGGAACAAGATGCAGAAGAAACACGTTGCCTTTGAAGATATCTTTGATATTCTCGCAGTACGTATAATCTTCACTCCACGCGAAGACAAAGACGAGAACAACGAGTGTTTCAACATATACATTGCCCTAACAAAACTATACAACGCACACCCCGACCGCCTTCGCGACTGGGTGAACAAGCCGCGTGCCAACGGCTACAAGGCGCTGCACGCAACCTTCATGAGCCAACGTGGAGAGTGGATTGAAGTGCAGATACGCAGCGAGAAGATGAACGAGGTTGCCGAAAGAGGTATTGCAGCACATTGGAAGTACAAGAGCGAGGACAGCGAGAGTTCCAATGACGACCAACTTGAGAATTGGCTGCACACAATCAAGGAGATACTTGACGACCCACAACCCAACGCCCTTGATTTCCTCGACACCATAAAACTGAATCTCTATGCAACGGAAATCTTTGTCTTTACACCGAAAGGCGAAATAAAGACAATGCCGCAGAACTGCACAGCACTTGACCTTGCATACAGCATACACACATTCCTTGGCAACCACTGCATTGGCGCAAAGGTAAACCACAAGTTAGTACCTATGAACCACCAGTTGCAAAGCGGCGACCAGGTGGAGATATTGACATCGAATTCATCGCGCGTCGACGAGAGTTGGCTCACATTTGTAACAACAGCAAAAGCACGCGCAAAGATACAGGCCGCACTACGCCGTCAGCAACGCATATTCCAACGGGACGGCGAGGAGAAACTCAATACTTTCCTTGAAAAAGAGGGATTGAGCAACTACATGGGCAATGTGGAAAAACTGTGGATACTCCACAAACTCAATGACCGTGATGAACTACTGCAGGCTATTGGAAAAGGAACTGTAACATTAGGCAACGACGACAAGGATGCCTTGCTCGGAAACAAGAAATTCAGTTTCCAATCACTCTTCTCATTTAACCGCGATAAGAAGAAAGAGGAGGAGAAAGAGGTAAAAAGATACGAAGAACTTGACCGCAAGACCCCAATAAACCTGACGGACGAGAACTTGAGAAACGGATATGTAATCGCAGACTGTTGCCACCCGATACCGGGAGATGATGTTCTTGGATTCTACAATGAGCAGAAACAGATTATCATTCACAAGCGCAACTGCCCGGTGGCAAACACACTAAAGAGCAGCCACGGCGACAGGATACTGGCAGCTACTTGGGAGACACACAAGCAACTCTACTTTGTTGTTCCAATTCAAATCAAGGGTATTGACGACATGGGAGTGCTGCACCAGATTACAACCATCATCTCACAACAACTCAATGCCAACATACAGAAGATGCACATCGAGAGCAACAATGGAATATTTGAGGGAACATTCTGGGTTAATGTACACGATGTACAGGACGTAAAGAATATTTGTGAGAACCTGAAGAAGGTTAGCAATATAAAGACAATTGCACGTATTGGATAAACGATTAATGCCGCCCAGGGCGGCATTAATCGTTTATATCACTGCACATATTATAGCAGCAAAATCATCATTTTTTCTCAAAAAAACTGAAGTTCACACTACCATAGGCAACATGTCGGAAGAAACAGGGATGCCGGCTGAAGTCATAGTCCTTTCCATGCTCAAAGACAAGCATACCACCCGGTTTGAGCAGGTTGCCGCCGAGCACCAAATCGGGAATAGTACTAAGTTCCTTGAGTGCATATGGAGGGTCGGCAAAGACAAGGTCATAGGTTGCTGGTGAACGGTGTATATAACGGAACACATCATCGCGTACAACGCTCCAGGCTTCATCGCCAAGTGCTGTGCATGTCTTTTTAAGGTGTGCGGCATGCATTGCATCCATCTCAACCGATGTAACAGCCTTGCAGCCACGTGACAAGAACTCAAGGCTGATGCTGCCCGTTCCGGCAAAGAAATCAAGCACTGCTGTCTCTTCAAAATCTACGATATTATTAAGAATATTAAAGAGGTTCTCCTTGGCAAAATCGGTTGTAGGACGTGCCTTGAAATTGCGGGGCACATCAAAATGACGCCCTCTGTATTTACCACTAATTACTCGCATAGTATCAATGACTGTAAATCGAATGGAATCCCTTCCATCCTGTTCAACAATGTTGTAGGGAACAGTTCGTTCGCATTCAGGCGTACGCACCTCTTTATAAAGCGCCTAATCGTCATCATATTGAGTTCAACGCCCTTGTCGCCGCACAGGTACAAGACATCATCCTCTTGCGACAACCCCTGCTCCTTCCATATACTCAGCAGATAATATATACAATCGTGCCCATCCTCATATCTGAATGCATTCGCAAGCATAAGCCTACCATCCTGCATTGAAATGAAAAAAACGATATTATCCTGGAAATAGGCCAACATATATCTCTTTTCTTCACCCTTCTTGCTTGTCACAAGACCCAGCAATATGCTTAATGTCGAATAGTATGTAACATCACCCATCTGTTGCAAGGTGTCAAACAGGGCTTTCTCCACCGGGAACAGTACCGTTAGCCCTAAAACATTGAGCCTGTTTGCTACGATCTCCACACGGGCCTCATTCTTGGGAAAACAGAAGCGATGATAGGCCTTGTAATCGACCTTAATGTCATAATCCACAGGAACTGTAGCAAACTCCTCAGTCTCTACAATAACCTGCAAATCGCACTTTTCTCCCTGTGAGACAAAAGGGCACAGTTCAATACCGCGCTGCAGGTTCAGCGTCAGCGTCAATCCTTTCTCGGGCTTGTAAAAAAAGTATTTGAGCGAGCCGGGAAGTGATGGTATATAACTGCAAAAACAAAATCCATCCGTACTGATACGAATGGATAATGTTTTATTTTGAATGTTATCCTTTATCATCCTTAAATTAGGGCCAGTTACCGGCATTATTGTTGTTCTTGGTAACATCACCTACCCTGCGGCAAGGAATGAGTCTCTTGAGGACACCGTTTGCACCCATCAAAGGCTCGCCGTTCTTGTCCATGCGAATCTCTTCTCTATACTCGGTACCACTGGTTGTAACCTTCAATAGATAGTTGTTGAGTTCCTGTTCGTTCAAACCCTGAAGATAATGAACAAAGTCGGCGCGTGCCTCAAATACCTGAATGTAACCACCGGCCTTGCGGTTAGCCTGAGCATTTGGAGAGATACTGTCTGCCTTCATCCAGAACTCAATTGGCTGTCCTACACTGTCTTTGCTGAATGGGATATATCTCAACTGCTGGATGTCATATGAGGAATTGTGGTAGAGTGTATCAACATATGCAAGACGGGTCGTATCACGATGGAATGTCTCGGCAATCATTGTACCATCAACCTCAGCCTTCATAGTTGTATCCTGTCTCTCTACACCGTCAACAACGACAGTCTCAATATTCATAACCATAATTGTATCACGACGGTACAAGTCATCAAGCATCGCAATTCTCTTGGCATTCTTCTGCTGATTCTTCTTGTTATCATCGTTGAGGATGTTGAGGACAATCTGGTCAGCCTCATCTTCAGAGAATGTCATCTCATCGGCATCTTTAGGCTTTGTATCCTCGATCTTGAAGTCACGTACCAAAGCAAGTTGCTTGTCGTTAAGGATGTAGGTCTTGTTGACAACCTTCATGCTGTCATCAAGAAAAGAGATCAATTCATCAAAAGTAGCTGCATATCTGCCATTCTGTGCACGATACTCCACTTGAGCAGTTCTGATGTCAATAAGGCGTTCAATGACCACCTGGTCACGCTCCATTCGCTGCTTGTCGAAATCAAGTGGCGCGTTCACACTGCTGAAATTTGCATAAACAAGCGCAATGACAAGGGCAAGCAAAGCTACATTTAATACTTTTTTCATTGTTATATCTTTTTATTTAATTATTTTCGTATCGCAAAAATAAGATAAAAAAACGAATATACATTATTTTATATAACTTTTTTATATTTGGGTTGCCGTTTATACCCACAACCAGACACTCACAGTGTGCAATACACACTTTTTTGAGAAAAAAATAATCAACACCACAAGTGATTCATAGATATTTAGCATCACAGATTAAGAACAATTTTCCGTTCACTCCAACCGCAGAACAGGAAAATACTATAGAGAGACTGGCAGAGTTCCTCCTCTCGGACAACGACCGTAAACTATTTCTGCTGTGCGGATATGCCGGAACGGGAAAAACATCGCTCATCTCTGCACTTGTGCGCACAATGGAACAACTTGAACGTAAGACTGTGCTGCTTGCACCCACCGGCAGAGCAGCAAAAGTATTCTCCTCCTATTCGGGGAAAAGTGCACATACCATCCACAAGTGCATATACCGCCAGAAATCCATAATGGACAGCGCCACATTTACTCTCTCCGAGAACAGGGCGCAGAACACACTCTTTATCGTAGACGAGGCCTCAATGATATCAAACGAGAGCAGCGCCGGCTTGGGCGGACTGCTTGACGACCTCATAGAATTCGTCTACTCTGGGCGAGGATGCACCCTGTTGCTACTTGGAGACACGGCACAGTTGCCTCCGGTTGGCGAAATGCAGTCACCGGCACTTACCGTAGGTTATTTGCGCTCAATGTTTCTTGATGTGACATCGGTTGAACTAAAGCAAGTCATGCGACAGTTGGATGATTCAGGCATTCTATACAATGCGACAATGCTACGCCAGAGGATTGAAGACGAGGATGTGTATGAACTTCCCCCAATAAGGATAAAAGGATTCAATGATATCTGCAACGTGCAGGGCGATGAACTGATAGAAGCCATTGAGACCAGTTACAACAAAGCCGGTATGGACGAAACCATAATCCTCTGCCGCTCAAACAAGCGCGCCAATATCTACAACGAAGGAATACGCCGCCGCATCCTCTACCGCGAGGAAGAACTCAGCCGGGGTGATATGCTCATGATTGTAAAAAACAACTACTATTGGCGCGAGATTCTTGGCAAAGAGGACAAGACGCTTTTGGAAAAACTCGACTTCATAGCCAATGGCGACATGGCCGAAATCATACGTGTACACGGCACAGAGGAGATGTACGGTTTCCGTTTTGCCGATGTCACGCTCTCGCTTACAGACTACGAGGATTGCGAGATTGACGTAAAGATTATGCTGGACACCCTGAACAGCGAATCGCCCTCGTTGACAAGAGAGGAGAACGAACGCCTTTTCAATGCAGTCTGGGAGGACTACCCCGAGATACGCTCAAAGCGCAAGCGTATGGAGGAGATACGTAAGAACCCATACTACAACGCATTGCAAGTGAAATACGGCTATGCCGTAACATGTCACAAGGCACAGGGTGGTGAGTGGCAAAGGGTCTTCATTGACCAGGGCTACATCAGCGAGGATATGATTTCACCCGACTACTACCGCTGGCTATACACGGCATTCACGCGTGCAAGCGAAAAGTTGCACCTTGTGAATTGGAAGATATAAGACAAAAGGTCCGCAATTTGCGGACCTTTTGTCTTATCATGTATATAGGATTAGGATTTATCCCTTGATAATCTCAAAGACCTTGTCTATTGCAGCAGTAACACCTGCCGGGTTCTTTCCGCCGGCTTGTGCGAAGTGTGCCTGACCGCCACCGCCACCCTGCATTTCGCGTGCTGCCTGGCCAACAATCTTGCCTGCGTTCAAACCTTTCTCAACAAGGTCTGCACTGACAGAGATTGTCAACTGCGGTTTCTCATTATATACACTGCCGACAACGACAAGCAAATTCTCAGGCTGCTCCTGACGTAGCATGAAGACAATATCCTTTACAGTTGCAGGCGCCAATGGAAGTACTGCACTGATGTAGCGTATTCCATCGAACTCCTTGATATCCTTGAGCAAATCGGCTTTAACCATCGCGGCCTTTTCCTTTGCATATGTCTCAATCTCCTTTTTCAGTTCAGCATTCTCTGCAATAGACTTCACTATTGTTGCCTTGAGATTAGGTACATTGTTGAACAAAGCCTGAATCTCCTTCAAAAGGTTCTGCACCTTGTAGTTGTGATTCTCAAGAGCCTCGCCTGTGATAGCCTCGATGCGGCGCACACCTGCAGCAACAGAACTCTCACTAACAATCTTCACCATACCGATGTTACCGGTAGCCGCAACGTGTGTTCCACCACAAAACTCAATTGAAGAACCGAACTGCACAACGCGTACATGGTCGCCGTATTTCTCGCCGAACAGTGCAATTGCGCCAAGTTTCTTTGCCTCCTCAATGGGGATGTTACGATAATCGGTCAAAGGGATATTCTCGCGAATGCGTGCATTCACAATGCGCTCAACCTGCTCAATCTCCTCATCGGTAACCTTCTGGAAGTGAGAGAAGTCGAAACGGATACCGTCGGGGGTAACCAAAGAACCCTTCTGCTCAACGTG
>JAEIGA010014111.1_pt1 | contig 12151 bp, 9 predicted proteins | sample 9270691 | NCBI WGS metagenome assembly JAEIGA01 (sample SAMN17057246, study PRJNA624740) | gut metagenome | biome: biome; isolation source: fecal sample | host: Bos grunniens | place: China: Xizang | collected 2019
CGCCACCAACTAACCAAACACACACTCTGAGTGTGTATCAAAACACCAAAACGCACCCTCACTAACAGCAAGGTGCAAGCAACCTGCAAGCAAGCAAACGGTCACACACTCACAGTGTGTATTCAACCCCAAAAAATAACAAAAAAAACAAATAAAATATGTTCTACTACCTATTTAACTACCTCGACACCACCTTCGACCTCCCAGGCGCAGGTATGTTCAACTTCATCTCCTTCCGTGCAGGCCTAGCCTTCATCACCGCATTAATCTTCTCAACCCTCGTAGGCAAAAAGATTATCGACAAACTCCAACAACTCCAAATCGGTGAAACCATTCGCGACCTTGACCTCGAAGGCCAAATGAGCAAAAAAGGCACGCCAACTATGGGAGGCATCATCATCCTTCTCTCAATCCTAGTAGCCAACCTCTGCTTTGGCATCCTACACAACATCTATATGATTCTTATGCTCATCACCACCGTGTGGTTAGGCGCACTAGGCTTTGCCGACGACTACATCAAAGTATTCCGTAAAAACAAAGACGGCCTACACGGCAAATTCAAAATCGTCGGACAAGTAGGCATCGGTCTCATTGTCGGACTCACCCTCTATCTCAGTCCCGACGCCGTGATACGCGAAAACGTATCAACCAATTTCGACCGCGAAACCTATACCGAAGTAGTAGAATACAGTTCACAAGAAATAAAATCAACCACCACCACCATCCCATTCTTCAAAAACAATAACCTCGACTACGCCGACCTCTTCTCTTGGGCAGGCGAGCACAAACAAATGCTAGGATGGATATTCTTCGTCTTAATGACAATCTTTGTCGTCACAGCCGTATCAAACGGAGCCAACCTCACCGACGGTCTTGACGGTCTCGCCACCGGCACATCAGCCATCCAAGGTGTAGCACTCGGCATTTTGGCATACGTATCAAGTAACGTCAACTACGCCGGCTACCTCAACATAATGTACATCCCAGGCGCCGGCGAACTCGTAATCTTTGCCGCAGCCTTCATCGGAGCAACAATCGGATTCCTATGGTTCAATAGCTATCCAGCCCAAGTATTTATGGGCGACACAGGCTCATTAGCCCTAGGTGGCATCATCGCCGTATTTGCCATCGCAATCCACAAAGAACTCCTAATCCCAATTCTCAGTGGCATCTTCTTGGTAGAGAATCTCTCGGTGATAATGCAAACCTCATACTTCAAATACACCAAAAAGAAAACAGGCGTAGGACGACGCATATTCAAAATGTCACCATTGCACCACCACTTCCAAAAAGCAGGCAACGCAGGCATCGACGCCCTATTGCAATACCCACTCAAGCCACTCCCTGAGTCAAAAATCACAGTGCGCTTTTGGATGATAGGCATCCTACTCGCAGTATTAACAATCATCACATTAAAAATCCGATAATTTATAACGAGCGGAGCGAGTAAATCTCATATCTCTCTACTCGCTACTAAAAATCTAAAATATGAGAATCGTAATATTAGGCGCAGGCGAAAGTGGCGTAGGTAGCGCCATCCTTGCACAAGCAAAAGGCTTCGACGTATTCGTATCCGATATGTCAGCCATCAAACCAAAATATAAAGAAGAATTAGAGCGTCGTGGCATCCCATACGAAGAGTTGCAACACACCGAAGCATTAATCCTCAATGCCGATGAAGTAATCAAATCACCAGGCATCCCCGAAAAAGCACCGATGATTAAGGCATTGCGAGCACAAGGCACCCCAATCATCAGCGAAATCGAATTTGCCGCACGCTATACCGATGCCAAAACCATATGCATCACCGGAAGCAACGGCAAAACAACCACTACAATGCTCACCTACCACATCCTCTGCGAAGCAGGCTACAACGTAGGCCTAGCCGGCAACGTAGGTCGCAGTTTCGCTTGGCAAGTAGCCGAGCAGTCGTTCGACTACTATGTGATAGAGCTCTCAAGCTTCCAACTCGATGGTATGTACGACTTCCGTGCCGATGTAGCAATATTGCTCAACATCACGCCCGACCATCTCGACCGCTACGAATACAAATTCCAAAACTACATCGACTCCAAATTCCGCATACTGCAAAATATGACCAAAGACCAAACCTTCATCTATTGGAGCGAAGACCCAGTCATAAAAACCGAAATACAAAAACGAACACTCCAAATGTCACAAGCTCCATTCGACATCGCTCAGCATAATGGCAATATAGCTTGGATCGAAAACGAACAACTTATGATAAACTTCGAAAACGAACCCCTCTCAATCGACACAAACGAAATAACAATCAAAGGCACACACAATATGTACAACTCAATGGCAGCTGCCGTAGCAGCAAACATAATGGGCATACGCAACGAAACAATCCGACGCTCACTCGCAACATTCCAAGGCGTAGAACACCGATTAGAATACGTAGCAACAATTCGTGGCGTGCGCTACATCAACGACTCTAAAGCCACCAACGTAAACTCGTGCTGGTACGCATTGCAAAGTATGAAAACACCCGTTGTGCTAATCCTCGGTGGCACCGACAAAGGCAACGACTATAGCGAAATTGCCGACCTCGTGCGCCAAAAGGTCCACACACTCATCTTTATGGGCCTCGACAACAAAAAACTCAACGAATACTTCTCGCTCAACACCAACTGCAAAATCATCGACACCAACAACCTTGCCGATGCCGTTCAAGCAGCCTATAGCGTAGCACAAAAAGGCGACACCGTGCTCCTATCTCCGTGTTGCGCAAGTTTCGACCTGTTCAAAAACTACGAAGACCGTGGCGAACAATTCAAACAAGCCGTAAAACAATTATAATAATAACCGTTGACGGTTGACCATCGACTGTCTACACGAACAAAGTGAGCATATTATGAATAAATTTATAGCAAAAACATTAGAGGGCGACAAAGTAGTGTGGATTATCTTTGCTTTGTTATTCCTTATTTCACTATTAGAGATGTTTAGCGCATCAAGCCGACTTGTCTATTGGAGCTCATCGGTCCAAGGTCCAATCTTGCGCCACGTCATCTTCTTTGCTGTTGGCTTCGTAGCTCTATTATTAGTCCAATTATTAAGTTTTCGCGCAATTAGGCGTTGGGGCTATTTTATACTATTCTGCTCCTGGATTTTGTTGATGTATACCACATTGCGAGGTATCGAGCAAGCCGGTGCAGCTCGTTGGATTTCTATCGCAGGCTTCAAGTTTCAACCATCCGAACCCGCCAAGTTATCATTAGTTGTCGTAATAGCCGACTTGGTCGAACGTATGCAAAATATCGAACGCCAAAACAAACTATTTTGGATTGTAATGGGTGGCGTAGTATTCACGTGCGCAATGATCTTCACCGAAAACTTCTCCACAGCGGTCCTCCTATTCGGCATCGTTATTATTATGATGTTCATAGGCGAAATGCAATGGCGCAAAATCCTAACAGCATGTGCCGGCGTGGTAGGCATAATTGCCATAATATTAGCAATGGCTTGGTTCATCCCCGACGACGTATACTACAGTAGCGAAAGTCCAGTACTCAAAAAACTCGAACGCTCAAAAACCTGGGTCGCTCGTATACAAAACTTCGCCAACGACGAAAACGTAAGTAAATACAAAATCAACGATAGCAACTATCAAGCCAACCATGCCCAAATGGCAATTGCTCGAGGCGGATTCATTCCTAAAGGTCCAGGTTCAAGCGTCGAACGCAATTATCTGCCCGAAGCATTCTCCGACTTCATCTTTGCCATCATAGTCGAAGAGTTAAGCTTCTTTATGGGCATATTCGTTATGTTTTTATACCTATGGCTGCTTTTCCGAGCCGGACGAGTCGCCCAGCAGTCCGACTCTCTTTTCTGTGCACTATTGGTCATCGGTGTCACACTTGTCATCGTATTGCAGGCCTTTATCCACATTGCTGTGTCGGTTCATCTAATCCCAGTCACAGGTCAACCATTGCCATTAATTAGTCGTGGTGGTACTTCGCTTCTTTTCAATTGTATCTATTTTGGACTCATAATTCGCGTAACAAAACACATCCAATTGCAAAAAAAATTAAAACAATCAGTTGAATCTACATCTGACTCATCATCAGTTCAAACAGCCGAACTCGTCGAGATGGCAAACTAAACACACACTCATCTACACTATTTTTAATATCAACCAAGTATGCTGAGAACGCAACGCTCACATCTTGCTACAAATAAATACCAAAATATGAAAAAATATTTAATAAGTGGAGGCGGCACTGGTGGACACATATTCCCTGCCGTAAGTATTGCCAACGAACTCCGTCGACAAGACCCCGATTGTGAAATCCTTTTCGTAGGTGCCGAAGGCCGTATGGAGATGGAGCGTGTGCCTGCCGCTGGTTATAATATTGTAGGTTTAAAGGTTGAAGGTCTCGACCGAAAAAATCTTTTTCGCAATATAAAGGTAGTGTGGAATCTGCTACGTTCTATGGCAAAGGTGCGTGGTATAATCCGCAAATTCCAGCCCGACGTAGCCGTTGGTGTTGGTGGTTATGCTAGTGGTGCCGCCCTCAAGGTTGCGCAACAAATGGGCATCCCTGTCGTGTTGCAAGAGCAAAACAGCTTTGCCGGCGTCACTAACAAAATGTTAGCAAAGGGTGCTCAAAAAATCTGTGTTGCATATACAGGTATGGAGCGCTTTTTCCCTGCCGAAAAAATAATCCTAACAGGCAATCCTGTACGTCAAAACCTATTGGCACAAATCAACAAACAAGAGGCTTACGAATATTTCGGCCTCAATCCCAATAAACCAACACTGATGGTTATGGGAGGCAGTCTTGGTGCTCGCACCATCAATCAAGCTATGATCGCAGGCCTCGAACGCCTCAAGTCGTCGGGCATACAAGTCATTTGGCAAACAGGCAAAATATATTATCAAGATGCACTCAAAGCCTACGAACCATATCGTTGCGATGAGATAAAGGTGACCGATTTTCTTTCGCGTATGGATTATGCCTATGCCGTTGCCGACCTCGTAGTGTCGCGTGCGGGTGCAAGTTCTATTTCCGAGCTCTCGCTCCTTGGCAAACCTTCCATCCTAGTCCCTTCGCCTAACGTAGCCGAAGACCATCAAACCCACAATGCTCGTGCTCTTTCCGATAAAGGTGCAGCCATTTTGGTCCGCGACGTAGAGGCTGTTGATATTATGGTTGACACAGCATTAAACACCATATCATCTGCCGAAAAACTGCAATCGCTTTCCGACAATGTGCTCAAACTTGCCTATCCTAATTCAGCAGAAAAAATCGTCGATGAGATAGTTAAATTAGGGAAATGAGTAACCGAAGTTCTTTTGAGTCCTTGGCAAAAAAAATAGAGAGCAAGAAGTTTTTTTTATTTTTAATTCTTAATTGTTAATTCTAAATTATGAGATATTATTTTCTTGGTATTGGTGGTATTGGTATGAGTGCTATAGCGCGTTATTTCAATGCAAAAGGCTATGAGGTGGCGGGCTACGATCGCGCTTCCACTGTCCTAACTCGCGAGTTAGAGGCCGAAGGCATAGCCATAAATTATGTCGACGAGGTAGAGGCTATTCCATCTGAATTTCGTGGTATAGATACTGATGCAGAAAATCTCTCAACATCCAACAATTCCTCATCTATCTTAGGTGATGAGGCTAAACCTAAGGGGGGCGAACTTTCAACTCTTGTCGTCTATACACCAGCCATACCTACCGACAACAAACAATATCAATATTTTGCTAATAATGGTTTCCGTATGATGAAGCGTGCTGCCATTCTTGGCGAAATCACGCGTCTCGAGCGTGGCTTATGCATCGCGGGCACACACGGCAAGACAACCACATCAACTATGACCGCCCATATCCTCAAGCAAAGCCATGTCGATTGCAACGCCTTCCTAGGTGGTATATCAAAAAATTATACAAGCAATCTGCTTCTCTCTGACGATAGCGATTTAGTGGTCATCGAGGCCGACGAGTTCGACCGCTCGTTTCATCATCTTTCGCCATATATGGCTGTCATCACCTCAACCGATGCCGACCATCTCGACATCTACGGCACCCACGAGGCTTACCTCGAGAGCTTTGCCCATTTCACATCGTTGATAGTCGATGGGGGAGTGCTATTTGTCAAAAAAGGCATCCAACTTGATGCTCGCATATCCGACAAAGTCACCCTCTACACCTATTCTGGCACCGAACAAGCCGATTTCTATGCCGATAACATTCGTCTTGGCTCAGGCCAATTGCTCTTCGATTTCGTTACGCCCAACGAGCGCATTGCCGATGTCGAACTCGGTGTGCCTGTTATGATTAACGTCGAAAATGCCGTAGCCGCTATGTCTATCGCATATCTCAATGGCGTCACAGCCGACGAGTTGCGTGCCTCTATGGCATCGTTTGCTGGCATCCGACGTCGTTTCGACTTCCATTTGAAATCCGATCGTCTCACCGTTATCGACGATTATGCCCATCATCCGATGGAGCTCGAGGCGAGTCTCAAATCTGTCAACGCCCTCTATGCCGACAAAAAGATAGTTGTAGTATTCCAACCGCATCTCTACACTCGCACACGCGACTTTTATCGCGAGTTTGCATCTGCTCTATCGTGTGCCAATCAGGTGGTTGTGGTCGAGATATACCCTGCGCGCGAGTTACCTATCGAGGGCATCACGTCTCAACTCATCATCGACCAAGTCACTTCGCCTGTCAAACGCCTAACAACCAAAGCCGAGTTGATAGATACACTCAAAACCCTTGAATTCGACGTCTTATTAACCGTAGGTGCTGGCGATATAGATACGTATATACCACAAATAGTGAAATCCTTGTAGGTGGTTGTTCGTCTCGTTATTCGCTACTCGTTACTAAAAATCTTAAAAATGAATCTGTGGCATAAAATATTATTTTCTACTTTAATCGCAACCATTCTGATTGCCTTATGTTGTGTGATTGCCTTTGTTGTGCCATCCACCGACTCTATCAAATGTGAAAATATCCACCTCGTTGTCAGCGATTACGACGATTTTAAGTTCATTTCCGATGCTGACGTACGCCTTCAACTTCAAAATTCAGGCGTATATCCTGTTGGCAAAGTGCAATCAGAGATTGATTTAACCGAGATTGAAGAAAGTTTGCTTAAACTTAATATGATCAAAAGCGTTAAGTGTTATTTCTCCAACAATGGCGACGTCAACGTGTCGGTCACTCAGCGCGTGCCTATTTTCCGTGTTATCGATGGTGGTGCTAGTTATTATATCGACAATGAACGCAAGCGTATGTCTACCTCAATCAAGTTCTCGGCATATGTGCCCGTAGTCACCGGAAACGTAAATTTTCAGTTCGCCACAACCAACTTATACGATTTTGTTGTATATTTGCAGTCTGAAAGTCGTTGGCGTTCTGCGTTCACTCAAATTTATGTCTATCCCAACAATGAGGTCGATCTAGTGCCGCGTGTAGGCGATTTCGTCGTTAAAATGGGCACCTTAGATCGCTACGAGTCTAAACTCAAAAAATTAGACAAATTCCTCGATGTATTGCCCAAATATCACTCTTGGAATAAATATTCGGTCATAAATCTCGAATTCCGCGACCAAGTGGTCTGTAAGTAATGCATAATCCATCTTCGGCATTAAAAATTTATGAATAAATAATTTTCAAAAATATAAGTTGTTAACATATAAATTCATACTTCTTAAGGTAGCAATAATTGTGAATTATGAATTATGAATTATGAATTTGAATAATATTATGTTTATATCAGTTGATTTAGGTAATTCCTTTATAGCAATGATGGCTACCGAGCCTCAAGCCGATGGCACGTTCAAAATAATCGCTGTCGAACGCGAAGAAACTCCAATCGATAGCATTCAAAATGGCATTGTGCGCAAACCATCTGAGATAGCATCTACTATTTCTCGTTTGATAAAACAGATGGAAAATCGTTTGGAAAACAAATTAGGAAATAAGTATGAAATCAAAAATTTCTACACCGCAGTCAATGGTCGCTCGCTTCGTTCTATTCGTGGCACTGCATTTCATCCATTCTCTGTAGCTACCGAAATTGGTGCTGCCGAGCTCAATGATTTGCGCCGAGAGGCACTTGAGAAATTCGACTCCAACCGTCACATCTATAGCATCTCCAACGAAGAATATCTCATCGATAGCGACTATGTGCGCAATCCGCTCAACATTGTTTGTCGCGAGATTCATGCCAATTATTTAGTCACAACGGGTCGTCACGACATTCGTGAGAATCTCGACAAATGCTTCGACCGCATTGCCATCGCCGATGTCTATTCCGATGCCTTGGCGCCTATTGCTATGGCCGATGCTTTGCTCTCTGACGACGATCGCATCAATGGTGTTATCCACATCAATTTTGGTGCTACTACCACTACAGTCACCCTTTATTACGACAATTATTTGCGCCATTTGGCTGTTATTCCTTTTGGTGGCAAACACATCACATCCGACCTCTGTACTTCGCTTGAAATCACACCTAACGAGGCCGAATTGGTCAAAAAACAAAAAGGCACTCCTATAATCGATAATGCCAAAGGCCGTCAAATCTCGTTGCCTATCAAACCCGGAGTCGAAGCTCGCAAAATCCAACTCGAAGAGGTTGCCTCTATCATCGAGGCGCGCCTTGCCGAAATCGTTGATTTCTGTATGAAAGAGGTCGAAACCACAAACTTTGTCAGCCAAATCAAAAATGGTATTATCGTCTCTGGTGCCACTTCACGTATGACTGATTTCAATACCTTTATTGCCAATCAAACCGAAATGCAGGTTCGCTCAGCATCTTTAGATCATATCATCTCGGGCGACTATCCCGATGCCGACATCGAGTATCCGCTTCTCGTTGGCCTTATCCTCAACGCTACTGAACCTTCGGTCATCGAAAAATTAAAATCCGAACCCGAAGCGCCTAAAAAGAAAGACGAAACACTCAATCCTAAAACTCCAAAAGTAGGTTGGCTCGATCGCATCAAGCAATTGTCTATATTCGAAGAACCCGATGGCGCAACCATCCAAGATTAAATATATTTTTTTTTAAAATAAAACTTTCATTATGACTTGCGATTTAACAAAACAATATATTATGGCTGATAAATCAAACTCAATCATCAAAGTAGTCGGCGTAGGTGGAGGCGGTGGCAATGCCGTCAACCATATGTTCAAACAAGGCATCAACGACGTCACTTTCGTGCTTTGCAACACCGACCAACAAGCCCTTCGTTGCTCTCCTGTTCCCAACAAACTCCTCCTTGGCGATGGTCTTGGAGCTGGTGGCCGACCTACACGTGCTCTTGAGGCAGCCGAAGCTTCGCGCGACGCTATTCGTGCTATGCTCGACGATGGTACCAAAATGGTATTCATCACCGCTGGTATGGGTGGTGGCACCGGCACTGGTGCTGCGCCTGTCGTAGCTGAAATTGCGCGCGATCTCAAAATCCTTACCGTCGGCATCGTCACCATCCCTTTTGCTTTCGAAGGCAAACGTAAAATCCGTCAAGCCCTCGAGGGCGTAGCTGTGATGAGCGAGTATGTCGATGCTATGCTCGTTATCCACAACGAGCGCCTATGCACTTGCTATCCTGATGTTAATCTATCCAACGCATTTGCTCACGCCGACAACGTCCTCACCAACGCAGCCCGCAGTATTGTCGAAATCATCACTGTCGAAGGCCACATTAATGTCGACTTTGCCGATGTTTGCACCATTATGCGCAATGGTGGCGTTGCTATTATGAACTATGGCTATGGCGAAGGAGAAAATCGTGTCACTGCTGCCATCCAAGATGCACTCAACTCGCCACTTCTCAACAACAATGATATCCACAATTCTAAGAAAATCCTCCTCAACTTCTATTGCTCTGAGACTAAACCAGTCTTGATGAGCGAAGTTAAAGAGATCAACGCCTTTATGGAGCAAATGGGCGACGACATTGAGGTCATCTGGGGAGTCACTTTCGACGACACTCTTGGCGAAAAAGTCAAAGTAACACTCCTTGCTACTGGTTCCGAAATGAGCGTAGTGCCTGAAGAGTTGCGCGAAGAGTTGCGCCAAAAACGCGAACAAGCCAAAGTCACTGGCAAAATCTATGTCGAAGAGGGGGCTGTTTCTAATATCGACGAGGCTGCACAACCTAAAATCTCGTGGGAAACCAAAACTGTCGATGTAATGGATAAAATGCAAGAGAGATTCTATGGCACACCTGAAGAAAAAGAGACCAAATCAACCCTTTCGCTCCACCAACTCGACGACGACGACGAACTCCTCCGTCGTCTCGAAACCGAACCCGCCATCAACCGCAAATAAAACTTTTAATTTAAATAATTGATTTTAAACAAAAGTACAGATTAATTTTATAGGATGATTAAATTTGTTTATATTTCAATGATTATTATGGCTGAAATAGTTTTTTTAAGTACATGCCTTGCTATTAATTAGTAATTATTTATTGTTATTATTTGGTGCTTGTACTTGAAAACATAGTCCTCCTTACTAAAGTAGATAAATATCTGCTACTTTGTGAGCCTAATAAATTAATTATGTACTTATGTTGAAATAAAAAAAATAATATTATGGCACTATTCGATCAAATCAGCGAAGACATCAAAAAAGCGATGCTCGCACGTAATAAAGTAGAACTCGAAGCACTTCGTGGTATCAAAAAAGAACTCCTCGAAGCTAAAACATCAAAAGATGCTGCCGGTGAACTCACCGACGAAATGGCAATCAAAGTAATTCAAAAAATGGCTAAACAAGGCAAAGACACAGCCGAAGTGTTTGCTGCTCAAGGTCGTCAGGACCTTGCCGACGAATATCTCGCACAAGTAGAGGTCTACAACAAATACCTCCCACAAATGATGTCTGATGCCGAACTCACCGAGGCAGTTAATGCCATCATTGCCCAAGTAGGCGCTACATCGCCAAAAGATATGGGCAAAGTGATGGGCGTAGCCACAAAACAACTTGCAGGCAAAGCCGAAGGTCGCGCCATTTCCGACAAAGTAAAAGCGATTCTTAATAGTCTATAGTCGACAGACAACAGTCGACAGTCAACATTTTTCGCTTTGCTCAAGATTTTTGCTTCGTTTGGCAACTGAAATAAATTTCGTTGCTCTCACTTATCGCAAAAAGTCAGTAATCATGTTTTTCGTGGTTACTGACTTTTTTTAAATGACAAAATATTAATGATTATTTGTGGTAATTAGCGTTAAAAAAAATCATACTGTTCAGCTTGCTTAAAATTTTCAACTTTCAACTTTTAATTTTCAACTTTTTTCCGTATCTTTGCACTCCGAAAATTTAAGGGTATGCAAAACAACCGAATTCGACATATTTTAGGTGCATTTTTGACCGTGCTTATGGTGAGCTACTTTGCTTGCCTCACGCTTTGTGCACACACTCACATTGTTGATTCAAAGGTTGTTACACACGCCCACCCCTACAAATCTTCGTCTCACACCCACTCGGGTGCCGAGATTATTCTTATACAGCAATTCTCCACATTTCGCGCACTAATCCCAACCGAAAATGTAAGCCTTAAACCATTTTTTGCGCAAATTTCGGAAGTCAATTGCTTCATTTCGCTCAAATTCGAGCCTCATTACCTCACGCAAACCTCTCTGCGTGCTCCCCCTTTTTCATTGTAATTTTTTTCTTTTTGACATAAGAACATAATTCATAATATTTTGTTCTTGTGTAATTTCGTCTTTTTTATATTCGATAATTTAATTCGATTGTCAACTATTGACTGTCGACTGTTGACTGTTGACCGTTGATAAAAAAATACCTTTACAATGAAAAAAATATTATACACACTCTCAATACTTTTCCTTTCGATTTCTCTTTTTGCAACTGACCCTAAAGGTCATTCCGATGCCAACCTCGTAGGCCACGTGCTCGATGCTGTTACTGGCGAGCACCTCCCTTTTGTAACAATTCAAGTTGCCAACACATCTATCGGTACGGTGTCTGACGCATCGGGCCACTTCTTTCTTACTAATCTTCCTCCAGGCGAAACTACTTTCATTTTCTCAATGGTAGGTTATACTCCTATCGAAGCGTCGCTTTTGCTCGAAGAGGGCAAAACTAGCGAAATCAACATTGCTATGGAAGAAGAGTCGTTGCTCATCGACCAA
>JAEIGA010014112.1_pt1 | contig 12151 bp, 9 predicted proteins | sample 9270691 | NCBI WGS metagenome assembly JAEIGA01 (sample SAMN17057246, study PRJNA624740) | gut metagenome | biome: biome; isolation source: fecal sample | host: Bos grunniens | place: China: Xizang | collected 2019
ATGCTTATCCAGCAACAGTATACGGTTACTTCCTTCGACTCGGCCTTGTATTATTTACCGCCATTCGAGGTGTTGGTAAACGACCAAGCCTATCGTTCAAAAGCATTGGCCTTGAAGGTATACTCGATGCCGGTAGATACCTTGCATCCGGAACAGTTCTTTGGTCCGAAAGACATCCGTAAAATATCAATTACGTGGGACGACGTTTCTACTATCTTCTGGCTAACCCTGTTGATGGTAGCCTTAGGAGGTTTAGGTTATTATCTGTATATCAGATTCAAGGACAACAAGCCTATCATCCGTAAAGTTAAGGTAGAACCGAAACTTCCGCCACACATGCAGGCTTTGCAAGACATTGAACGCATCAAGGGTAACAAGAGTCTCCGAATGGCCGATCCCAAGGAATATTATACCGAGCTTACCGATGTGCTTCGTACTTACATGGCCGAACGTTTCGGGTTCAATGCTATGGAAATGACTTCTTCTGAAATCATTGATAAGTTATTGGAAACCAATGATAAGGAATCTATCCGTGAGTTGAAATATCTGTTCGAAACTGCCGACTTGGTGAAGTTTGCCAAGCACTTGCCGTTAATGAACGAAAACGATATGAACTTGGTAAATGCCGTAGACTTTATCAATAATACCAAGATAGAGCCCGACCCGAATGCCAAGCCAGAACCAACAGAAATAACCATCGAAGAAAAGCGTTCTAAACAAGGAAGAATGGCTTTGTTGGGTGGTATGGTTGTAATTGGTATTGCCATTATCATCATTTTGTATCTAGTAACAAAAGGTATTTACCATTTATGGTTTTAACCATTAAATATTCGGAACAATGATTTTTGCAAATATTGAATATCTGTTTTTACTGGTTCTGCTCATACCTTACATCGTTTGGTATGTGTTGAAACGTAAAAAGACCGAACCTACGCTTCAGGTGTCTACAACACGGATGTATATGCAAGCTCCTAAAAGTTGGAAGATTTACCTTTTGCATGCACCGTTTGTACTCCGTGTACTGGCCATTATCATGGTTATTCTAGTTTTGGCCCGTCCGCAAACCACAGACAATTGGCAAAACACTGAAGTCGAAGGTATTGACATCATGCTGGCCGTGGACGTTTCTACTTCCATGTTGGCCGAAGACTTGAAGCCTAACCGACTGGAAGCTGCCAAGCAAGTAGCTTCTGAATTTATCAACGGACGCCCGAACGACAACATCGGCTTGACCATCTTTGCAGGCGAAAGCTTTACGCAATGTCCGCTCACAGTAGACCACTCCGTATTGCTTAACCTTTTCCATTCAATCAAGGGCGACATTGCCCAACGAGGATTAATAGAAGACGGTACAGCCATTGGTATGGGTATAGCCAATGCCGTTACTCGCTTGAAGGACAGTAAGGCCAAGTCGAAGGTAATCATCCTCTTGACCGATGGTAGTAACAACAGAGGGGACATCTCTCCGTTAACAGCTGCCGAGATTGCCAAACAATTCGGTATCCGTGTTTATACCATCGGAGTAGGTACCAATGGCACAGCACCTTACCCGATGCAAACTTATGCAGGTGTACAATACGTGAACGTTCCTGTAGAAATCGATGAAAAGACTTTGACCGAAATTGCCGGTACCACCAACGGTAACTATTTCCGTGCTACCAGCAATTCGAAGTTGAAAGAAGTGTATGAAGAAATCGATAAGTTGGAAAAGACGAAGCTGAATGTAAAAGAATTCAGTAAACGTGAAGAGGAATTTGAATTATTTGCTTGGATAGCCTTCCTTTGCGTACTTCTGGATGTATTGCTTCGTAATACCTTATTAAAGAAAATACCTTAAAAGAAAGAAGTTATGTTTCGATTTGCAAATCCTGACTTTTTATATTTATTGCTTTTGCTTCCGTTGATTGTGGCCGTATACCTATACTCTAACCACCGTCGACGCCAAAATATCCGAAAATATGGTGATCCTACATTATTAAAGGAATTAATGCCTACCATTTCGAAATATCGCCCGGACGTAAAGTTCTGGCTAACTTTCTCGGCTTTGGCATTAATCATCTTCATGCTGGCCCGTCCGCAATTCGGTTCGAAAATGGAAACCGTAAAGCGAAGCGGAGTAGAAACAGTAATTGCATTGGATATCTCTAATTCAATGTTGGCAGAAGATGTAACTCCCAGCCGTTTGGAGAAATCTAAAAAACTGATAGCCAGACTTATAGATACCTTTAACAACGATAAGGTGGGACTAAATGTTTTTGCCGGCGAAGCCTTTACACAGCTTCCTATTACCAGCGACTATATCTCTGCAAAAATGTTCCTCGAGAGCATTAATCCTTCTCTTATATCCACGCAAGGTACCGACATCGGTGCAGCTATCCGATTGGCTGTCAAGAGCTTTACACCTAACGATGGAGTAGGGAAAGCCATCATTGTAATTACCGATGGTGAAAACCACGAAGGAGGCGCTATCGAAGCAGCCCAAGAAGCCGCCGAAAAGAACATGCAGGTATTTATTTTGGGTGTAGGTTCTCCTAATGGTTCGCCTATCCCTGTTGAAAGAGGAAGCAATGATTTCCGACGTGATAAAAACGGTGAAGTGATTGTAACCAAGCTTAACGAAGCAATGTGTCAGGAAATTGCCAAGGCAGGAAACGGAGTATACATCCGAGTTGACAACTCGAATTCTGCCGAAAAAATCCTGAACGAACAGATAGCCAAACTTGCAAAGACAGATGTAGAAAGCCAGGTTTTCACAGAGTTCGACGAACAGTTCCAGGCTTTGGCATGGTTGATTCTGATTCTATTGGTGGCAGAAATGCTGATATTGGAACGAAAAAATCCTTTATTCAAGAACGTAAGACTATTTAAATAAATGAATATGTTACAGAAAGTCTATATAACCGCATTCCTTCTATTTGCTGTGCATACTGTGTTTGCACAAAAAACAGATCGTGACTACATTCGTAGCGGAAATAAACTATACAATGACAGTTTATTCATCAAAGCGGAAGTGGATTATCGTAAAGCATTGGATATCAATCCAAAATCGACAGATGCCATGTTCAATTTGGCCAATGCGCTTCTGATGCAACAAAAGGCAAACGAAGCCATGGAACAATATCAGTCGGTTTCAAAAATAGAAAAGGATAAGGACAAGCTGGCTCAGATTTATCATAACATGGGAGTAATCATGCAATCGTCCAAGCAATATGCCCAATGCATTGAAGCCTATAAGGAGTCTTTAAGAAATAATCCTAAAGATGACGAAACACGTTACAACTTGGCTCTTGCACAAAAGCTCTTGAAAGATCAGGAACAGCAGAATCAGAATCAAGATCAGCAAGAACAGCAACAGCAGGAACAACAACAAGACCAACAGGAACAAAACAAGGATCAGCAAGAGCAGAACCAAAACCAACAACAGCAACAACAACAGCAGAATCAGAATGAAATGTCGAAAGAAAATGCTCAGCAGTTGCTGAATGCTGTGATGCAAGACGAAAAGAATGTTCAGGATAAAGTAAAGAAACAGATACAAATCCAAGGAAAGAAATTGGAGAAAGACTGGTAATTGCTTAATTTTGCCGATTAAATAAAATCAGATATAAAAATGAGGAAAATAGTTCTCTTATTGATATTCATAACCACAGCAATAGCTTCGTGGGCAGATGAAAAAATAACTTTTACCGCATCAGCACCGGAAGTGGTGGTAAGTGGTGACCAATTCAGACTGACTTTCAGCATTAATTCCCAAAAGATTAAGGATTTCCGTGCTCCCAACATCAAGGGATTGGAAGTCTTAATGGGGCCTAGCCGCTCTACCCAAAGTAGTACACAGATAATCAATGGTAATGTAACTTCTACCAAGTCTACTACTTTTACTTATATCTTGATGGCTGAAAAAGAAGGTACTTATTCCATCCCTGGAGCAACAATTGTAGCCGATGGCAATAACTATACTTCAAACTCGGTTAGTGTAAAGGTACTTCCTCCCGACCAATCAACCGGAACAGCAAGTAATAATGGCCGTACATCAAGAAATCAAGCAAACAATGGTAAGATTTCTGAAAAAGAACTGTTTATTACCGCCACTGCCAGCAAGACAAGCGTTTATGAGCAAGAGGCCATTCTTCTTACTTACAAGATTTATACACAAGTAAATCTTACTCAGCTTCATGGAGATATGCCCGACTTGAAGGGATTCCATACCCAAGAAGTAGAACTTTCGTCCCAAAAACAATGGTCGCTTGAACATTATAACGGAAGAAACTACAATACAACCGTTTATAGCCAATACGTACTTTTCCCGCAACAATCGGGTAAATTAGAAATTCCTTCAATTACATTCGAAGGAACTGTTTCTCAGTTAGTTGCATCTGACGATCCTTTTGACGCATTCTTTAATGGAGGTTCGAATTATGTAAACATCAAAAAGAATATTGTAGCTCCAAAGCTAACAATTGATGTAAAGCAATTACCTGCCGGAAAGCCTGCTAACTTCTCGGGTGGTGTAGGGGAGTTTACTATCAGTTCTTCCATCAATACGCAAGAATTGAAGACTAATGATGCAGTAACCATTAAGCTTGTTATCTCGGGAACAGGTAACATGAAACTGATTAATACGCCAGAAGTTGGTTTTCCTCAGGATTTCGAAATCTACGATCCGAAGGTTGACAATAACTTTAATCTAACCCGTGAAGGATTATCCGGTAGCAAGGTTATCGAATATCTAGCGATTCCACGTCATGCCGGAAATTATACCATACCTGCTATTGAATTTGTATATTTTGACCTTAAGAGCAAGACATACAAAACATTAAAGACTGATCCATACACTTTGAACGTAGCTAAGGGAGAAGGCAATGCAAGCCAAGTAGTTAGCAACTTTACTAGCAAAGAAGATTTAAAAGTATTAGGTAAGGATATCCGATACATCAAGACCGGCGATACAAACTTAAGTCCTAAAGGTAATTACTTCTTTGGATCCACCGCATACTACATGTGGTACCTCATTCCATTAGCTTTGTTTATTGCCTTCATGATTGTCTATCGTAAACAAGCAATCGAAAATGCAAACGTTGCTAAAGTACGCACTAAAAAGGCTAACAAGGTAGCAACCAAACGCATGAAAAATGCCGGTAAGTTATTGGCTGAAAAGAATACATCTGCTTTTTACGATGAGGTATTGAAAGCTTTGTGGGGATACATCAGTGATAAGATGAACATGCCTGTTTCACAACTTTCGAAAGACAATATCGAAGAAGAACTTATTCGTCATAATGTTTCAGAAGAACTGATCAAAGACTTCATTGGTACATTGAACGAATGCGAATTTGCACGCTATGCTCCAGGAAATCAGAACGAAGCAATGGACAAGGTGTATTCATCAGCAATTGATGTAATAAGTAAAATGGAAAACAGTATCAAACGTTAATCAGAAGGAGAGAAGAAGTATGAAAAAAATTATTCTTTTTCTGTTTGTGACTATTTATAGTATCACTACATTTGGTCAAACCAAAATACAGGCAGATAGTGCTTATACCAACAACGATTTTGTAAAAGCAGCAGAACTATACGAAAGTCTCCTTGAAAATCAAGGAGAATCAGCCGACATATATTATAATTTAGGAAACAGCTATTACAAGATGGACAACATAGCCAAAGCTATTCTTAACTATGAACGGGCTTTGTTATTAAATCCTGGAGATAGCGATATACGCTTTAATCTGGAATTAGCCCAAAGCAAAACGGTAGACAAGGTCATTCCTATGAGCGAAATATTCTTCGTTACATGGATAAAGTCTCTTACAAATAGTATGAGTGAAAAGGGATGGGCGCTAATTGGTATCGTTACATTTATCTTGGTTTTAGCTGCATTGTCGCTTTATTTCTTTGGAAAAAAAATTATCCTAAAGAAAATAGGTTTTATTACTGCCATAGTTTCATTCTTCTTGTGTATCCTTGCCAACTGCTTTGCATCCACACAAAAAGACAATGCATCCAACAAGAATAATGCAATCATTATGGCTCCAAGTATAACTGTAAAAAGTACACCAAACGAAAACGGAACAGAGCTTTTTATTTTACACGAAGGTAGAAAAGTATTTATTAAGGACAATACAATGAAAGACTGGAAAGAAATTCAGCTAGAAGATGGAAATGCTGGTTGGGTTTCTGCCTCTGACATCGAAGTTATTTAAGAATATGAACATACAGCCATACATAGAATTTGATAAGGAGCTTCTATTGAAATGGAATGGAAGTGATTCTTTATTTTGGGATGGTTTCATATGGGTAACAACCAATACCTACATATGGATTCCATTGGCCATCGTATTGCTGTATGTAATCATAAAGAACAATAAACTACAAGAAGCGCTGACAATAATAGTCATGATAGCCATAGTTATTACCGTGGCCGACCAAATTTCATCCGGATTCTGCAAGCCTTTTTTTGCAAGATTTAGACCAACTCAAGATCCTGAGATCATGTATCAAGTTGATATTGTAAACGGATATAGGGGAGGGCGTTATGGCTTTGTTTCTAGTCATGCAGCAAACTCATTTGGATTGGCTTTATTCCTTACCTTACTGATTAAAAGCAAGTTATTAAGTCTTATATTGTTTAGTTGGGCAACACTTAATGCTTATACACGAATTTACTTGGGAGTACACTATCCAGGTGATATCCTCTTCGGTACATTAGTTGGATTGAGTTCAGCAATAATCGTATATTTGATTTACAAGACCTTACAGAAGAAGATATTTGGATATTCTCGTTTTATATCAAGTCAATATACCGAAAGTGGATATCTAAAATCGGATATACGCATGATTGTAACTACATTCATCCTAACTTTACTCTCCATCATCCTAATAAGTATACTGATCAAAGAATCAATATATTAACTACATTCTGAATTAAGAATTCTGCATTATATTAAAAAAAAAGAAAGATAAAGTTGGTCTTTTACTTTTTTTGTGCTAAATTTATAACGTTAAAAATTAATTTAAGTAAATAACTAAAATTAAGATGCTATGAGAACTATTACTTTTAATGAATTACGCAAAATTAAAGATTCACTTCCTGATGGAAGCATGCATAGAATAGCAGATGAATTGAATATCTCTGTAGAAACTGTTCGTAACTTCTTTGGTGGTCAGAACTTCGTAAACGGTCAAAGTGTTGGTATTCATCTTGAACCAGGTCCTGATGGTGGTCTTGTAATGTTGGATGATACTACAGTTTTGGAAAAAGCTCTTCAAATTCTTAAGGAATTAGAACCAGCTAATGAAGAACCTCAACAAGAAGAAGCCTAAAGCAAAGTTCATAAAATAATGAATCCCAATCATACATTCAAATATGGTTGGGATTTTATTTTTATCCCCAAAATATAAAGACTATAATCGATGAAAAAGGATTTATGTTTAATAAACATAAATCCTAATTAAACATAATACTGATTATAGGTTTATTTATAACGAATAATCCGTGCGAAAATCTACATTAATTAGATAATAAAAAAAATAATCCAAGTCTTTTCAGACTTGGATTATTTTATAATATGGAATGGAATTATTAGTAACCCAATTCTTTTTCCAAAGCTTCGTATTCAGCCTTGTTGAGCTTCCAATAAATTCTCATCAACATCTGACCCCACAATGTAGTATTTTGTGGTTCCAATTGCTTAGCTTTTTCATAGAATGGCTTAGCCTTTTCGTACAATTCCTTAATCTTAGCTTCGTTTGTATTGTACTTAGGGTCATCGATAGACAAGTTAGAGTTTTCATCTACAATGTTTTGTGCTGGGAAGAAATAGCAGTCACCCTTCTTAGCATAAGCTTCAGCTTCCAAATCACCACCTTGAGCGATAACCTTATCTAATACAGCGTGTGCTGCATCATAGTCCTTCTTTTCATACAAAAGAACACCCTTAACATACTGATAGAAAGGAATTTCCTTAACTGCAAGCAAGTTGTCGATCATTCCCAAACCTTCGTCAACCATACCCTTAGTCAAATAGTAGTCCATGATGTTACCTACGAAGAAGTTTTGTTCAGGGAATCTTTCAGCACCTTCCTTAATAGCACCTAACCACTTTGTAGAGTCAGCTGGTTGTTGAGCAACATATGCATCAGCCATGTACATCAATGATCTCCAACCTTCAGACTTGCTTTCCTTACCTACTTTACCATACTTTTCTACCAATGGATAGTTCTTGCTAAAGCTAGCAGCCATTGTAGCATAGTTAGCAAACAAAGTATTCATTGTATCTGCCTTCAATGTAGCAACTTGGTCAGCAAACATTGGGTTGTCAATAACATCTACATACATACCCAAGAACTTCAAAGCATCATCGTACTTTTCTGCGTTAAGAGCGTCTACACCACCGTTAACCAAGTTTGTACGAACCTTCAACAATTCTGCAGCATTTTTCTTTCTGTGCTTTGCCTTCTTGATAGAACCGTTAGCAACAGCTGCTTGTTCTACTTCGTCACACTTCAAATAGTATTCGAACATTTTAACCAAGCTGTTGTACATCTTAGCTGTATCAGCTACCTTAGACTTGTCAACAGCTGACAAATACATCTTTTCGTTTTCTGCATCGTAGATAGCTTTCTGGAAATCACCAGCCAACTTCCATGTTTCAGGGTCATTGGCTGTTTCAGAATTTGTCAAAGCTGCTTCAATAACTTTTGCTGCTTCTTCTGGTTTACCCTTCAAGGCCTTTGCTTCCTTTACCACACTTAACTGTGCTGAAGCTGTGATTGCTCCAAACAACAAAGCTGCTGCAAATAATACTTTCTTCATAATTTTATGAGTTTAATAATACAATTTATTTATTCTTCTGATGTTGCATCCAAATTTATATCCATATCATCCATCGGTTCAATGGTTACAGTGCCTTCTCCTGCTTCTGTTAATAAAGTTTCATCAGAAAGTTCTTCATCTTCTGCTTCTGTCATAACTTTACATACAGAACCAATTTGGTCGTTACGTTTTTCAAGGTTAATCAAACGAACACCTTGAGTTGCACGTCCCATGATTCGGACATCTTCTACCTTCAAACGGATGGTTATACCTGACTTATTGATAATCATCAGGTCGTTTTCGTCTGTTACAGATTTAATCGCTACTAATTTACCGGTTTTTTCTGTAATATTCAAAGTTTTTACACCTTTTCCTCCACGATTTGTCTTACGATAGTCTTCAATATCCGAACGTTTTCCGTATCCTTGTTCAGAAACTACCATAACCGATTCGTTTTCAGGATCTTTGATGCAAACCATGCCTATTACTTCATCCATACCGTCTTCATCGAGCGTAATACCACGTACACCGGTAGCTACACGACCCATTACACGAACGGCACTTTCGTGGAAACGGATTGCACGTCCGTTGCGGTTAGCAATGATGATTTCGTTGTCACCATTAGTCATTCGTACTTCGATTACTCTATCATCTTCACGAATAGCAATTGCATTTACACCGTTCTGACGTGGACGTGAATATTGTTCGAGCAACGTCTTCTTTACGATACCATCCTTTGTACAGAATAATACGTAATGGCTATTGATGAATGCTGCATCGTTGAGATTTTTCACTCTTAGATAAGCAGTTACAACATCACCCGGCTCGATATTCAATAGATTCTGGATTGCACGTCCCTTAGAAATCTTGGTTCCTTCTGGAATTTCGTATACCTTTAACCAATAGCACTTACCGCGTTGTGTAAAGAACATCATCGTGTTATGCATTGTGGCTGGATAAATATGTTCTACGAAGTCTTCGTCACGAGTTTCACTACCCTTTGAGCCTACCCCACCACGGTTTTGTGTACGGAAATCAGCCAATGGAGTACGCTTGATATAACCTAAGTGCGAAATTGTGATTACTACTTGGTCGTCTGCATAGAAATCTTCCGGATTGAACTCTTCTGATGCATATACAATTTCTGAACGACGGGCATCTCCATATTTTGCTTTCACTTCTTCGAGTTCATCCTTGATAACCTTCTTACAAAGTTCATCATTTACCAGGATTTCTTCCAAGTAAGCAATTTGCTTCATGATATCTTCGTATTCTGCATGCAACTGATCTTGCATCAAGCCTGTAAGCTGACGAAGACGCATTTCTACGATAGCACGTGCTTGAATTTCAGAGAGTTCGAATCGGGTCATCAAATTCTGAATTGCTTCGTTCGGAGTCTTTGCTGCACGAATGATGCGTACAACTTCGTCGATATTATCAGAAGCAATGATCAAACCTTCGAGGATATGTGCACGCTCTTTTGCCTTACGAAGTTCATAGCGTGTACGGCGAATAACCACTTCATGACGATGGTCTACGAAGCATCGAATCATATCCTTCAAGTTCAAACACTTAGGACGTCCGCCCACCAAAGCGATGTTGTTTACGCTGAATGAACTTTGAAGTGCCGTCATCTTGAACAACTTGTTCAATACAACTCCCGCATTGGCATCACGCTTAACATCGATTACGATACGCATACCTTCACGGTCGGATTCGTCGTTTACATACGAAATGCCTTCAATCTTCTTTTCGTTAACCAAAGATGCGATGTGCTCGATAAGTTCACGCTTGTTTACATTGTAAGGTATTTCGTTTACGATAATCTTATCGTGTGTAGGGTGTGTTTCGATTTCAGTCTTGGCACGCATGATTACACGACCACGGCCGGTTTCATATGCTTCACGAACCCCAGCAATACCATAAATGTATCCGCCTGTCGGGAAGTCCGGAGCCTTGATGTATTGCATCAGCCCGTCAATATCTATATCATTGTTCTCGATGTATGCGACACAAGCATCGATAACTTCAGACAAATTGTGAGTTGGCATATTGGTTGCCATACCTACTGCAATACCCGATGCACCATTTACCAATAGATAAGGGATGCGAGTAGGCAATACGGTTGGTTCAACGTCGGAATCATCGTATGTAGGCTGATAATCAACGGTTTCCTTTTCAATATCCAGCATCATTTCTTCACCGATCTTCATCAGTCTGGCTTCCGTATAACGCATAGCCGCTGCGCCGTCGCCATCTACAGAACCAAAGTTACCTTGTCCATCAATCACAGGATATCTCATAGCCCAAGGTTGTGCCAAACGCACCAAAGCACCATAGAGCGCTGCATCACCATGAGGATGGTAGTTACCCATTACATCACCTACTGTTTTTGCCGATTTACGGTATGGTTTAGTCGAGACATTGCCAGCTTCCATCATACCGTAAAGGATACGGCGATGCACCGGCTTTAAACCATCTCTAACATCCGGGAGGGCACGTGCAACAATTACCGACATGGAGTAATCGATGTACGATGACTTCATTTCCTCTTCGATGTTGATTTTGATAATTCTGTCTTGTTCTTGCATTTAAAACATTATTAATTTAAACAATCTTTTCCGATTCTTCAAAAATCATGTAAAGATACTGCTTTTTGACGACATGAAGAAACAATTGCAGCAAAATATTTTTTACTTTAATTAATTTTACAAAATATACATACACTCATCGAGTATCCCTTTTTACTTTTATTAAAACGCCTTCACGTTTACACAAAAACGCCTTCACAAATAAAACACATGCGCATTTAGATTGTTTAACTAGAGAAGCAGGCACTCTGGCACGATATTTGCTATACAAATTAAGACAAATGCGTATATTTGCAAAAAATACAAAAGCAAAACATGCTGTATCAAACTAAGAAAACTGAATAGATAAGATGAACAACCAGTTTACACCTAGAGTATCCGACATCATCATGTATAGCAAGGAGGAAGCAAACCGCCTTGAAAATACATTTATCGGTCCAGAACACTTGCTACTGGGATTGATAAGAGAAGGTGAAGGGAAAGCCATCGAAATATTATTTAACCTGCACATTGACTTGAAAGAACTGAAAAAAGAAATTGAAAACAGACTTCGTCCGATTGAGGCTGCAAAATTGAACGACGAAGACATCAACTTCAACGATGATGCATCTAAAATATTGAAACTCTGTATCTTGGAAGCCCGCCAGCAAAAGAGCGAAACGGTAGACTCCGAGCATATTCTATTAGCAATTATGAGACAAAAAAGCAACCAAGCTTCACTTATATTGAACGAGCACAACGTAACTTA
>JAEIGA010014113.1_pt1 | contig 12151 bp, 9 predicted proteins | sample 9270691 | NCBI WGS metagenome assembly JAEIGA01 (sample SAMN17057246, study PRJNA624740) | gut metagenome | biome: biome; isolation source: fecal sample | host: Bos grunniens | place: China: Xizang | collected 2019
CACTTCGGGGCGGCAGTTGGGCTTGTCCACCTTGTTAACCACAACAATAGGCTTCTTGCCAAGCGACAAGGCCTTCTGCAGTACGAAACGGGTCTGCGGCATTGTGCCCTCGAAGGCATCTACCAGCAGCAATACACCGTCGCACATATTCAGCACGCGCTCCACCTCGCCACCGAAGTCGGCGTGGCCCGGGGTGTCGATGATGTTGATCTTGTAATCCTTGTATCTAACTGAAACGTTCTTCGAAAGAATGGTAATACCACGCTCGCGCTCCAGATCGTTGTTGTCCATAATCAGATCGCCCGTATTGTTGTCACCACGCAGAAGGTGGCCTGCTACAATCATCTTATCGACCAATGTAGTCTTTCCATGATCGACGTGGGCAATGATTGCAATGTTGCGAAGTTTTTGCATAGTAATTGAAATTAATCGTGCAAAGTTAATAAATCTTCGGCAAAATGTGTTACTTTTGTTCCACTATTCAAGCATTAGTGGGTATGAATTACGCTATAAATATCAAGGATCGCAGTCAGGTTGTCGTGGGTAGTGTGGCTGAGTGGTTGCCGCGCCTGTTGCCAAAGGGGCGCGTTGTAGTGGTGTCGGATACAAATATAGACCGCCACTATCACTCTCTGCTATCCGAGTACGACCATGTGCTCATCGGTCTTGGTGAGACCAGCAAAACGCTTCATACCCTGGACTTTATCTATCGTCGTTTTGTGGAGTTGGGCGTCGATCGTTCAACCTTCGTGTTAGCTGTTGGCGGAGGTATAGTAACCGATGTTGCGGGCTTCGCCGCTTCGACCTTTATGCGTGGTCTGGAGTTTGGATTCATCTCCACATCGCTGCTTGGTCAGGTGGATGCCAGCGTAGGCGGAAAGAATGGCGTGAACCTCGATGGATATAAGAATATGGTTGGAACATTTACCCAGCCGCGTTTTGTTATCTGCGATGTGTCCATGCTCCGCACTCTAAATGAGAGGGAATTCCGCACGGGTCTTGCCGAGATGATTAAGGCTGGTGTGATTGCCGACGAAGAGTTGTTCTCAAAACTTGAACAGGTCGATTTCTCAACGTTGCACGGCGATGTTGAACTACTCATGGAGCTGGTCTATCGAGCAATAAAGGTCAAGGCCGCGATTGTCGAGCGCGACGAGCGTGAGTCGGGCGATAGGCGTCTGCTCAATCTGGGTCATACGCTGGCGCATGCCATCGAGAAGTCTTCGTCGAAGTTTAACCATGGCGAGGCGGTAGCCTGTGGTCTGGCTCTGATTGCCGATGCGGCATATAGTAAGGGAATGCTTGCGGAGGCTGATAAGGAGCGAATCCTGAGTCTGCTTGTGCGTGCGGGTTTTGAGCTGGAGCCTCCCGTTGCCATGCGACAGTTGCTCAAGGCGGTCAAAAAGGACAAGAAGGCTGAGGGCGACTTGATTCATGTCGTCTTCCCCAAGGGCATAGGCCACTGCGAGGTGGAACGAATGCCTCTCGAAGAGTTTAAAGCAATGTTTTAGCAAAATAAAAGCCATCCCGATGAAGGATGGCTTTTGTGTTGTTTGTCACCAGTTTATTTGATTACAATATCAAACTGATCGTACTCGGCAGTGCGCCAAGCCAAGTGCTGAGTCAGACGTGAGATAGCGAACATGGGCGAGAATGTGCGTACGCTGATAGTCTTGCCGTCGGGCTTGAACTCCAGGATGCGCAACCAGCAGTCACCACCGTTACCATTCCAGTCGCCGTCGCCCTGCTGTGAGTTGAACATCATCTGAGGGATGTCGCGACCATCGGCAGCCTTGTCTACGCGGTACGATGATGTGGGCTTGAAGTTAGTACTCTTAACATCAGTTGTAATCTTAGGTGCCTCACCCGAGTGTCCGCACAATACGAGACAGATATTCTTCGATGGGTAAACCAACTTCTGCCATACCTGCTCCGAGAAGTTGCAGGGACGCAGTGTGTAGCCCTCCTGTGGGTAGCGGTCGCCAGCGGTGTTGAGCCATGAGTGAACAAGGATGATAACTTTGTGATTCTTATATGTCTCCGACTCGGTCAACTCCTTAGCCCATGCGATAGCCTCGTCACGCGGAGCAAACTCCATTGTGATCACGAGCAGGTCGCCCCACGCCTTGTCGTGGAATTCGTAAGCCGAATTCTCCATTGTGTGTACGCCCTGCCAGTTGGGGCAAGTCGATACCAGGCACTTCTCGAAGAGAATGTTACGCTCGGGATATATGTAGTTGGGCATAACCGTGTGGCGGTCGGTAGCGGTGATCTCGCCGATGTCGTGGTTACCCTGCGCTACAACGTAGGGCAGGCGGTTGTCAAGGCGAGCCAGCGCGCGTGAAACGGCCTCCCACTGCTGCTTGCCAGTCTGGTCGCCATTGTAATCGTTGGGCTTCGGAGCAGAGATCACTTTGCCGTTCTGCTCAACCATATCGCCAGTGAACAGCGCAGCCTTGATGTTGAGACGGTCGATATTCTGGGCAATCCACGCAGTCTGCAAATCGAACAGAGGCTGGTTAGCCGCAAACTTGGTGTAGCTCTGCGGATCGGGCACCATAATCATACTAAACGATGCCTCATCCTGCAATGTGGGATAGACGGGAATCTGGGGTTCGCCCTTAGGCTTTAGGGGCTGAGCCATAGCAACGCACACAAACGATAGCGCGCAAAGCAGTGTGGAAATTTTCTTCATATTACATAGTTTTAAGTTGTTTGCTAAAATAGTTTGCCCTCCTCGGCCTGAGGCGTGAATCCAAGGTGCTTATATGCCAATTCGGTTGCTTCGCGGCCACGCGGAGTGCGTTTGATGAATCCCTCCTTGATAAGGAACGGCTCATATACATCCTCAATGGTGCCAGCCTCCTCGCCAACGGCCGTAGCGATGGTGTTAAGTCCTACGGGGCCACCCTTGAATTTCTCGATTATCGTGCTCAGGATCTTGTTGTCCATCTGGTCGAGTCCGCGCGAGTCGATGTTGAGAGCCTGCAGCGCTATACGTGTGATTTCGAGGTCGATATGGCCTTCGCCCTTAACCATCGCAAAGTCTCTTACTCGGCGCAGCAGGGCATTGGCTATACGGGGTGTTCCGCGTGAGCGCAGTGCCACTTCGTGGGCAGCATCGTCGTCGATCGATATGTCAATGATGCGGGCTGAGCGCTTTACGATACCGGCCAGGACTGATGTGTCGTAATACTCTAAGTGGCAGTTGATGCCAAAGCGTGCGCGTAGCGGAGAGGTAAGTAGTCCGCTACGTGTTGTGGCGCCCACCAGAGTAAATGGCGCCAGCTCGATCTGTATGGAGCGAGCCGAAGGACCCTTGTCCAGAACGATGTCAATCTTGTAGTCCTCCATAGCCGAGTAGAGATACTCCTCAACGATGGGGCTAAGGCGATGAATCTCATCAATAAAGAGTACGTCGCCGGCATCGAGATTGGTCAGCAGACCTGCCAGGTCGCCCGGTTTGTCCAATACGGGACCCGAGGTGACTTTGAGCTGCGCACCCATCTCGTGAGCGATGATATTTGCAAGTGTGGTCTTGCCCAGTCCCGGGGGGCCGTGCAGAAGAACGTGGTCGAGTGAGTCGCCACGCATCAGTGCCGCCTTGATGAAGATTTTCAGATTGTCAACAATCTTGTCCTGTCCCGCAAAAGTGCTGAGCTCCTGCGGGCGTATGCGGTTTTCGTATTCGAGATCACTCTCGATATTTCTCATGTTTCGTTCTATAGCCATAATCAACGCAAAGATAACAAAAAATACCAAAAAGCAGAATAATATGGGGCGGAAGTCACGCTCCGAGTCGAGGATTTTGTTGCGGAAGATGGAAAATGTTATTGCAGGGTGAATTTTTTATATTTCTTGCGTCTTTTTTTATTGTAAATAAAAATAAAAATGCTATCTTTGAAAATTAAAAACAAATGCCAGTCCCCGCTATGATAATGTTGCGGCGTATTTGCGCAGCACTAAGGTGGAATGGCGTGAATGGCGTAAATGTCGCGTTAGAGAGATAGATTTTGCTTAAAACAAAAAAGAGAACCACGTAGGCTCTCCTGTAGTGTGTGACCTCGAAAGGATTCGAACCTTCATCGTAAGAACCGGAATCTTATATTCTATCCATTGAACTACGAGGCCGCGCCTGCAAAGATTGTAAAAAAAAATGAATATGGCAAATAATAATCGCGACTGGGAACGCCTTGAGAGTGTTATACGCTGGGCGCATATGACCATCAACGGCTTTGGTCTGCATATTGGTTTGCCGCGAGCTGAAAACCTCTACCAGATAAAGGCCGGCAAGAACGGCATATCGCGTGCGCTCGGAGTGCGTATCGTTGAGCACTTTCCCGAAATTAGTCTGGGATGGTTGCTCTCGGGCGAGGGTGATATGTTCGGCCGTCGCGAGGATGTGCACTCGGTGCCTTTCTACGATGGCGATCTGACGAGTTGTCTGGTGGCGCGTCGCGAGCAGCAGGCGGATGCAAGTTTTGCCATCCCGTCGTTGATAAAGTGCGATATGGCTATTCGCTCGAGTGACGATGCTATGGCGGATGAGATAATGGTCGGTTCGATACTATTTTTGAAAAAAATAGACCCCGAGGCGATTATTTCGGGAGGTTTATACGTAATTGTCACTCCCAATTATGTAATTTTGCGTAGGGTGCGACTGCAGCAGGATAGTTCGCTGCTGAGGTTGGAACCCGCAAATAAGGAGTATGACGTGATTATGCTCGACAAGAAACAGGTCGAGGAGATTTATCGCGTCGCAGGAAATATGAGACTATATTAAACATAACCGAGAACCTATATAAACTTACGATTATGACGGTAAAAACAAAAGAAAATGCCTCGTTGCTCATGGCATTGGTGGCAACTATCCTTGTTGTGGCTGCGCTTGTAGCGTGTGGCGTAGAGTGGTGGATTGTGGCGTGTGTGGCTGTTGGTGTCTTTGCGCTGATGTCGCTCTTCTCGCTCTTTATGATGAAGCAGTATGTTGCCTATAAACTTAAACCCATTTACTCTATGGTGCTGTCGCGCGATGTGCACACTACCGAGATTGTAGATGAGATGAAGGATAAGCACGTTGAGAATATCTCGGAGGAGCTTACTGCGTGGGCCGACGACAATGATAAGGAGATTGCCCGACTCAAGCAGAATGAGGCTTTCCGTAAGCAGTATCTGGGTAATGTGGCGCACGAGCTGAAGACCCCTATTTTCAATATTCAGGGTTATATCTCTACACTGCTCGATGGTGGTTTGGAGGATGAACTCATCAATCGAAAATATCTCGAGCGCGCAGAGAAGAGTATCGATCGTCTTATTAATATCGTAAGTGATCTGGATACCATCTCAAAACTGGAGAACGATATGAACCGACTTAAGATGGAGGAGTTCGATATCGTTGCTCTTGCCAAGGAGATTGTCGAGCAGCTGGAGATCGAGGCCGCCAAGCGTAGTATTCGTCTCTCGGTTAAGGGTGCAGACTCTCTGCCCTCGTCGTTCTGGGTTACGGCCGATCAGCATTTCGTGGGTCAGGTGCTGGTGAACCTTATCACCAACTCGATCCATTATGGTAAGGATGGTGGCACAACACGCATCCGTTTCCGCGATATGGCCGACAAGGTTCTCGTTGAGGTGGAGGATACAGGTATCGGTATCCCAAAGGAGGATATGCCTCGCATCTTCGAGCGTTTCTATCGTGTTGACAAGGGCCGTTCACGCGGCCAGGGTGGTACGGGTCTCGGTCTGGCTATCGTTAAGCATATCGTTGAGGCACACGGCGAGCGCATCACGGTGCGCAGTGAGCTGGGCTCGGGTACAACCTTTGCCTTCCCGTTGAAGAAGAAATAATTTGGGAGAGAATAGAAATAGACTACGATGCTGAATAATTTTCTACATATTGTCTGGAATGCCGATCCTGTGATGTTCACTGTTGGAGGATTTGAGTTGCGTTACTATGGCCTGATGTGGGCTTTGACATTCCTTATCGGTGAGCGTTTCTTTACAAATTATATCCGCCGTGAGGGATTCGGCTCGCAGGTTGTTGAGACGGGCTTCGTGTGGATTGTGCTGGGTGCCGTGCTCGGCGCACGTGTAGGTCACTGTCTGTTTTATGAGTTCGACTACTACATCACAAAGCCGTGGGCTATCATTACCGAGTTCCGCAATGGCGGCATGGCCAGCCATGGCTCGGCTATAGGTATGCTGCTCGGTATGTGGATCACCTGCCGCAAGCATCGTATGCCATATGTATGGTGGTTGGATCGCATTATGATTCCCGTAACCATTGGCGGAGCGCTGGTGCGTATCGGTAACCTTGTCAATTCGGAGATCGTGGGCAAGGTGACCGATCTGCCGTGGGGCTTTAAGTTTGTGCGATTGTATCCCAATATGCCCGTATCTATGATTCCGCCACAGCATCCGGCGCAGTTGTATGAGGCGTTATGCTATCTGATCACCTTTGTGATTCTGTGCGTGATGTACTATAAGTTCGATATTGCTCGCCGTAAGCCGGGTATTATGTTTGGCATCGGAGTGCTTGGAGTCTTCGCTACACGTCCCTTCATTGAGCTGGTGAAGGTTAATCAGGAGGCCTTTGAGGAGGGCATGCTCTTCAATATGGGTCAGTTGCTCAGTGTGCCGTTTATTATTCTGGCCCTGACGGTTATCTGGCTCGGTGTGAAGGATCGTTTGCCATCGGGTCGTCCCGATTGCGCTGCCAATATGCCGGAGAAGGAGCAGAAGGGTAACTCAAACAAGAGAAAATAATGGTTGAAGAGGTAAATAAGATAATCTACAATATGCTCATTAGCGGCCGAGGAGTCTTTCTCCCCGGCGTGGGTACGCTCTTTATTGAGCGTCAGGGTGCGCGTCGCATTGACAAGAACCGCCTGATGAGCCCCCGCAATGTGGTGGCCTTCTCCTCGCAGGAGCAGGCTCCCTCGCTTGTGGATGAGATTGTCGCTATTGCAGGCTGTCAGCGTCAGCAGGCTGAGGATATCTTCGAGCGCTGGATTGCCAAGACGCGTGAGGGCGCTGATGTGACAATAGGCGGTGTCGGCGTGCTACGTGGCAAGAGTTTTATTGCCGATAAGACCTTTAATTCAACGATAAACCCCAAGGGTGTAAGAACTCTCGTTGTGCGTCGTCGCAGCTCGCATGCATGGATCTATGCCGTATGTGGTGTGGCAGTGGCTGTGGCGCTTGCATTCTTTGCATATCTGCAGTGGGGTGATAGCTGGGGCATTGATCAAGCGAATGTAGCCTCAGATAAACCACAGGAGCAGACGGTAGCTACCGAGCCGGCCGTGGATCCTGTTGCTGAGCGCAATGAGGAGCAGGTTGCCGGACAGAGTGCTGAGCCGCTCTCTGCGACAGCGCAGGCGGCATCGCCTGATGTGCAGCCTCAGGTTGTGCAGAATAAAGCATATGCCTATTATGTGGTGATGGGAGTCTTTTCCAGTGAGCAGAATGCGCAGCGCGCTGTCGAGCAGTTGCGCTCGAATATAAAGGATGCTGCGGCTGAGGTGCGCCCCTTCGGTGATAAATATATGGTAACCGCCTTTGGTAGTGATCAGCGCGAGGAGTGCAACGTCTTCGTTCGCTCATATCATGATATATATCCCGATTTGTGGATTTATAATAAGAAGTAATGCGTGCGGCGGAGAAGATAGGTGCTCTGATTGACCTCTTTTATGTGCGACCGCTATCGCGCTATGTCTCTCACACGATGTTTCGCTATGCGGTGTGCGGCGGAGTGAATATGGCGCTCGATGTGGTGTGGTATTTTATTATATATCACTACATTGTGGCAGAACGCTTCCTCGATCTTAGCTTTGTTGTCGTGTCGCCTCACGTAGCCTCTCTGGTGGTGGTTTTTCCTATAACATTCTTTACCGGCTTCTGGCTTAACCGCAATGTCGCTTTCCGCTCGGTGGAGATGGGGCAGGGGCGGCAGCTTATGCGCTATGCGCTCACCGTTGTCGGTTCGATTCTGCTGAATTATGTATGTATAAAACTCTTTGTCGAGGTCGCGGCTATCTGGCCTACGCCGGCCAAGGCGCTGACTACGGTGGTGAGCGTTGCGTATAGTTATCTTGCAGGCCGCTATTTCACCTTCAGAAAAGCATAAAGATTGAAAATTCTCCCGTCATAGTGTCGGGAGAATTTTTTTATGCCCTCAAATCGCCCGAAAATGGCCAAAAAACGGATGTTTTGAAAATATTAACCTTAAATTAATGTGAAATCGGAGCCTAAAATTGTTTATTTTCCAAAAAATGAGTAATTTTGCCCAGATTAAATATGCATCTAAAGGTGCTAATTTCTCAACAATAAGAATATGATGACAGAAGAAGATAAGAGCCTTGAGTTGACGGGTAAGATCATACCCATCAATATCGAGGAACAGATGAAATCGGCCTATATCGATTATTCGATGTCGGTGATCGTTTCGCGTGCGTTGCCTGATGTGCGTGACGGTCTGAAGCCCGTACATCGTCGTATCCTTTACGATATGAGTGCCGAGTTGAACCTCTCGTCAGACAAGCCTACACGTAAGTCTGCTCGTATCGTGGGTGATGTGCTCGGTAAGTTCCACCCCCACGGCGACAGCTCGGTGTATGAGGCTATGGTTCGTATGGCTCAGGAGTGGGCGATGCGTTATCCTCTGGTCGAGGGCCAGGGTAACTTTGGTTCGATGGACGGCGATAAGGCTGCGGCTATGCGTTATACCGAGGCGCGTATGCAGAAGATTACCGATGAGGTGATGGCCGACATCGAGAAGGAGACGATCGACTGGACAACCAACTTTGACGATACTCTTAAGGAGCCTACCGTATTGCCTACACGTATCCCCTTGTTGCTCGTGAATGGTGCAAGCGGTATTGCCGTAGGTATGGCTACCAATATGGCTCCCCACAACCTTAGCGAGGTGGTGGATGCCTGCTGCGCCTATATCGACAACCCCGAGTGTGAGTGCGAGGAGTTGCTCAAGTATGTCAAGGGTCCCGACTTCCCCACAGGTGCACTCATCTATGGTTACGAGGGTGCCAAGGAGGCTATGCTCACAGGCCGTGGTCGTGTAGTTATGCGTGCCCGCACTGAGATCGAGACCACAGAGTCGGGTCGCGAGTGTATCGTTATTACTGAGATTCCCTACATGGTTAACAAGGCCGAGATGATCAAGAAGATCGGCGCCATGGTTAACGAGAAAAAACTGGAGGGTATCTCTTATATCAACGACGAGAGTGACCGCAAGGGTCTGCGCATCGTGATCTTCGTTAAGAAGGATGCATCGGCAAATGTTGTACTCAATACACTCTTTAAGAATACAGAGTTGCAGACTTCGTTTGCTGTGAACAATATCGCATTGGTCAATGGCCGTCCTATGCTCTTGAACCTGCGTGATATGATCAAGCACTTTGTTGAGCACCGTCACGATGTGATCGTGCGCCGCACGCGCTTCGATTTGAAGAAGGCACAGGATCGTATGCACATCGTGCAGGGCTTGCTTATCGCCCAGGATAATATTGACGAGATCGTAAGCATTATCCGCTCATCACGTTCTACCGACATCGCAAAGCAGACTCTGCAGGAGCGTTTTGGCTTGAGCGAGATTCAGTCAACGGCTATCGTGGAGATGCGTTTGCGTCAGCTCACAGGCTTGGAGCGCGAGAAGCTCGAGAACGAGCACGCCGAGCTGGAGCGCCAGATCAATTACTTCCAGGATGTATTGGCAAGCGAGCAGATGCAGATGCAGATCATCAAGGATGAGCTGGTGGAGATCAAGGCTAAGTATGGCGACCAGCGCCGCACCGAGATCGTTTACTCTTCGGAGGAGTTCAACCCCGAGGATTTCTATGCCGACGACGATATGGTTATCACCATCTCTCATATGGGCTACATCAAGCGTACACCGCTTGCTGAGTATCGTATCCAGAACCGTGGTGGCGTAGGTATGAAGGGTAGCGCTACACGCGATGAGGACTTCATCGAGCATATCTACGTGGCTTCGATGCACAATACGATGATCTTCTTCACGGAGAAGGGTCGTTGCTACTGGCTCAAGGTTTATGATATCCCCGAGGGTACGCGTGCGTCAAAGGGCCGTGCCATCCAGAATATTATTCAGATTGAGCCCGACGACAAGGTTCGCGCATATATTAATACAAAGAACCTCAACGATGAGGAGTATATCAACACTAACTTCATCGTCATGTGTACACGTGAGGGTGTTGTTAAGAAGACCAAGCTCAAGGAGTACTCACGTCCCCGTCAGACTGGTGTCAACGCCATCGTTATCCGCGAGGGCGACCAGCTCATCGAGGCGAAGATTACCAGCGGTGAGGCTGAGATCATGATTGCTGCACGTGGCGGTAAGGCTATCCGCTTCAACGAGAGCACAGTCCGTCCTATCGGTCGTGTTGGTGCCGGTGTACGCGGTATCTCACTTGACGAGGGTGACGAGGTTATCGGCATGATCTGCATCGAGCCCGACTCTAAGCAGGATGTGCTGGTACTGTCGGAGAATGGTTACGGTAAGCGTACCGATCTGGATGAGTACCGAGTGACGAACCGTGGCGGTAAGGGTGTGAAGACTATAAACATCACCGAGAAGACCGGTGACCTGATCTCTATCCAGGCCGTAACGGATGAGAACGATCTGATGATTATCAACCGCTCGGGCGTAACTATCCGCACCAAGGTTGACCAGATCCGTTTGGCAGGCCGCGCAACGCAGGGCGTTAAGATTATTAACCTGCGCGAGGGCGATGTGATTGCTTCGGTTATGGCTGTACCTGTAAGTGAGGAAGAGGAGGTTGAACCCATCGTAAATGCCGAGGAGGGTGCCGTAGAGGCTGCTCCGGAGGTGGCTGAGGCTACAGTACCCCAGGCCGATGGCGACGCTACGGCGAGTGCGGAAGAGTAAAAATAAGGATAGAAAACAATAATTATCAACATTAAAACGTTTCTTTAAAAACAGAAATTAATTAATTATGAAGAAATTAATTTTCGCGGTGATGGCCATAATAGTTATGGCAGCGCCAATCGCAAATGCTCAGAAGGCTAACAAGGAGGCTCTCGTAGCTAAGTTGGCTAAGGTTGATGCTGATTCACAGGACGCCAAGAAGGCAGCAAAGGGTGCTACTTGGTTGGCTCGTGGTAATGCTTATTTGGAGGCTGCCGAGGCTCCTTCAAAGGACATCTTCCCTGGCATGGACTACTCATTGGCTTCAGCAGCTTTGGGTGGTCGTGCTTTGTCTCAGACCGACAATGTAAATGTAGGTGGTGTTGCTTGCACTGAGTACACTTATCCTATGTTGAAGGTTTATGTTGCAGGTGGTAAGATCGCTTCTTGGGTTGTAACTTCTCCCGTTAAGGAGGGTGACCTGGCTATGGAGGCTGCTAACTCATTCGTTAAGGCTGGTCAGGTTGACGCTAAGTTGGCTGCTAAGGTAAACGAGGGTCTTGAGAAGGTTAAGAACTACTACAGCACAGTTGGTACCGTATCATTCCAGGCTGGCGAGGGTGGTAAGGCTGCTGAGGCTTACATGGCAGCTGACAAGGTTCAGAACATGGCAGGTTTCACTGGCCAGAAGACTCAGGATTTCATCTACAACGCTGGTTTGACTTACGTTATGGATGGTGAGAAGAACCCCGCATCTTTCGCTAAGGGTGCTGAGGCTTTGACAAAGGCTTTGGAGGCTGGTTACTCTGACGAGAACGGTAACATCTACTACTACCTCTTCCACGCTTACTATGGTCAGAAGGACTCTTCTGTACGTGTAGCTAACTTGCAGCGTGCAAAGACTATCCTCATGGAGGGTCTTGCTAAGTTCCCCGCTAACACCTTGATCGTTGAGGGTCTTATCGGTCTTTACACTGACCGCGAGAACCCCGTAGGTGATCCTCAGGAGTTGGTTTCTATGGTTGACGGTGCTTTGGAGCGCGATCCCAGCAACAAGAGCTTGTGGAACAGCCGTGCTATCATGTTCGACCGCATGAAGAACTATCCCGAGTCAATCAAGTCTTTCCAGAAGGTTGTTGAGTTGGATCCCCAGAACGTACAGGCTACTTACAACCTGGCTCTCTCTTACATCTTCCAGGGTGACGCTATGAACGACGAGATGAACTCTCGCGACTATAAGAGCAACGCTGA
>JAEIGA010014114.1_pt1 | contig 12150 bp, 5 predicted proteins | sample 9270691 | NCBI WGS metagenome assembly JAEIGA01 (sample SAMN17057246, study PRJNA624740) | gut metagenome | biome: biome; isolation source: fecal sample | host: Bos grunniens | place: China: Xizang | collected 2019
GTCATTTACACTTCCGTCTTCCTTGTAGAGGCTTCCGCAATATGCTTGTGCCAAACGCTTTGCAAATTCGGAACGACCACCACCAGAAAGATAAGTCTCTGCAATCTTACCAGCTCTGTCAAAGTTTTGCATCTTTACATATGCAATAACTTGATTGATACGAGTTTCTTCAGGTACTTTGAACGAACCGACACCTTCAATCTTAAAGCGCTTCAAGTATGTATACTGTGAGAGCAACGCTGTGTCAGGCTGATTTTGAGCAATAAGGTGTCCGGCATGGTCTGTGCGGAAGATGATTGACTCAGGATATTTCTCATAAGCTTCTTTACAGTACTTGTAGCGAAGCATCGTATCTGTTTCGTTAGCATAGAGTTGGTGGAAACTATACTCGTCCATGGGTTCGCCATTAGCATACATATCGCGAATTTCGTGAATGTTTGCCGAACGGTTTACATAGGTTTCCAAGATAAAGTCTACACGACGGAACTTGGGAAGATACTTTTCCTTGATAAGGTTATAGCATGCCAATCTACTAATCTGGCGTCCCTGATTGTTAATGTCATTAGCAATGCGACCTGTAGAGTGTGCAGCTATAATCTTTTCAATCTGTGCAACTTCGTCAAAAAGACTATCCTTCTTCATTGAGTCTGCAACTTCTTGCCAAGTTGCTACCGAAGGCGTGAGGTCTTCGCTAAGTCTGTCAAGGCGCTTGTCTGAAGGGATGAAACCCTTGAGGATGCGGAGCGCCGTACTCAAACGACCTTGTGCCAAGTTTAAGTTCTTTTCGTAGTCACCTTCTGGAGAAGACTTACCACTAACTCGAAGACCTGTCACTGTAGTACCACGAGCACCAACGATGTTGCGTACAGTTTTTTCAGCCTTAGTCAACTCATTGGCATTGTGTGGGTCTTTACTATCCAAAGAACTTTTACCAACAAGGAACTTAAAGTCTACACTACCTTCAGTTTCCATCGGTCCCTTCTTAGGCTTTGGCCACCACTGCTTGTAGAGGGCAGAGTCAATCTCTGCATACTGTAATTTTACATCGAGAAGGCGGAGAGGGTGGAGGACTCCATAAATATGCACATCTACGCTGTCGCTAATTAAGATTCTTTCGTAGTCTTCTGAAAGAGTTTCAATTACATATGCAAAAGGTGTCAATGGTTGGTCGACATAAATCTTATCCTTTGTCGTAAACTCATAGTAGTAGGTTTCAATGCTATCCGTACGATTGGCAAATGCTACAGTGTCGCCCTTACTTACCTTATAATATATCGTGTCAAGGTTTTGAACTTTAAAGTAGCCGTGTGACTTGGCATATTCAATTTCAGATTTCTTACCGACAGGACGGCGGAATCTCTTTACCTTGCAAATCTTAAGGCTGTCATGGCTTACTTTAACCAACCCCTGTTCGTGAAGGAAGTCACCATCCTTGGGACGATGGTCAAAGTTGCGCATTTGAGTAATGTTATACTCTTTACCGTCAAGTACAAATGCTCTACCATATTGTACTTCCTTCGTGTTTTGGTTGATGATGACGGGCTGCCAAATAAAACGATTGTCCTTGCGCACCAAGTCTGCATGTACAAGCATCTTTGTTGAGAGCACCATAGTGTTACCTCTCATTTCACCGTGTACATCTACCAATTCTGTTTCAGCTGTAACATCAGCCTTTTCCGTCATTACTTGTGCAACAGTAACATCAATCAATGTGCGTCCGTTAACCTTTACCTTGGTATAGAAGTCGCTACCCTGACTACCAAAGTACTCGTCAATGGGGACATTTTCATTGGTCTTTTCATCCCAAATCATGTACTCACCGACAATCAAAGTTGACTGAGGGTGAACCTTGAGTGTTACTTCACCAGTTTTCTTATCAGTTCTGTAGTTGGTGTCAATAACGGGAAGTGTTGTTGCGTCCCAAACCTTAGCACTACCATACTTAATACCATCTTCAGTCTTAACTCTGAGGGTTACAGAAATGAAGTTACTTTTGTCCTTCTTGCTCTGCGCTTTACCTTCTACTGCAGAACTTCCTATAAGTAAACAGAGGCAGAGTAGTGTGTGGAGAAAAGGAGTATATATAAAACTTTTTTTCATATTCTAAAGTCTCTCTTATTTAAGGATGTAAGTCAATGTGACACCTGCTTTGAGTGGACAAATCTTAAGACCACTAACATTTGGACCATCGGGTTTTCTATCTCCCTTCCATTCCATACCTCTTTCGTATACTGCGCCGAGGGCAAGTGATGTTTCCAAACTTAAACGCTGTCCCAAGACAAAAACATAACCGCCAGAGATACCGCCACCGAATGTGTCCGTGTGACTATTCGTTCCAGTCAAATTTGTTTCCTTTCGTCCAATCGTACCCATAGCACCATAGAACCATTTAGCTTGTGGACGACCAGTGGGCCAATAGCGGATTTCGGGTTGAATTGCATAATGCTTCAAACTCTTGTCTCCAAAAGCAAGAGGGTTAATTTCACCTTCAAGGTTGATTGTATAGTGACGCGATACGCGAACTTCTAATCCAGCATTTATAGTTCCTGTACACCAGTATAGCAAATTGGTCTTACCAACCAAGCGCTGTGCGTTCATTACTTGCATACCCCCACAGCAGAGCATGGCAAGGATTACGATAACTTTTAGTCTTGAAACAAGTTTCATGTCCATACTTTTTAAAAATTCCGTGCGAAATTACATATATTTATTAAGTTATAGTCATATGTGCGGCATGAGAATGTGTTTTTTTTTGAAAAAACTTTGTATGCACACTTGTTTTGGTATGTGGGTTTTGCAATATTGTTGCGAAATGTTAATAAACATCTAATTGACTCCCTTCAAAAGGTTATTTTAAGTGTTTGAAAACTATGAAAATAAGTAACTAACAGATATGCTTATTGGGGTTGTCAAATTGTGCTGTTTTTGTGTGCTGTCAATGCTAAAATTCCGATGATTTTTGGTTGTTTTTATGTAGACTTTTGTAGCGTAGCGCCCCACAAATTACAGGTTAAAAATCGTGATTCCTTGTTGGAAAAATGTGACTTAAAAATCAATGTGAAAGTCTAAAATTTTCACGATTTTTTTTAGTTATCTAAAACACTGTAAATGAGTTTTTAAATGTAGTGCTACCTATACTAAAAATTATTAGTAATATATTTTAAATTAAGTTACTTATAATTTGTTTTAGGTTACTAATAATTTCTACGAAAATAGGTTTAGTTTTTCGGATGTATAAAATGCCTCATTTTTTATCCCTTCAGAGACGAAAAAACAAGCTCCTTCTGAGGGGGATTTCAGAAGGAGCTTGTTGGTGGAAACAGGTTGTTTCCCTGCTCATGGAAAGTGGGAGCTGGGGATAGGCTCATTTGGGCAGGATAAACCTCTTGATGGGTGTTATAAATGGCGGAAAATGCGTTTACTTCCACTCCCATTCAAAGCGCTCAATGTCTTCTTCCACGAGCTGCGTACCGCTTTGTACTTCAATGATTTTGAGGTCGGTTGTGGCTTTCACGGCGTGCAATTGTCCTGCTTTAATCAGTGCGATATCACCACGGCTTACGGTGCGCTGCACATTGTCTACAACCAATTCGCCCTCGCCGTCAACGAAGGTCCAGAGTTCGTCACGATGGTGGTGAATCTGATAGCTGATATTCTTTCCTGCGCTGATGCAGAGCAACTTAGTGAGTGCGCGTGCACCATCGGGGAAGGTGAGGTTAGAGATAACTTTGTAGCTTCCCCAACGGCGCTCTTCATACATCGGACGCACCTCAAGGCTATCAACATTGTGTTTCAGAGTTCCTGATATGTCTTTGCGGCTCACAAGAATGCCGTCGTTTGTGGCTGCAACAATCATGTTGTGGGTTCCTACACAGAGCAATGGCTGGTCCAATTCGTTGATAATATGAGTGTTGACAACATCTCTCCCAATCATAACATTCCCCATTTCGCGCAATGGAGTTTCTTCCAAAAGTGAATTCCATGAACCCAAGTCTTTCCATCTTCCAGCATAGCGTACTGCCACCAAATCCGTCTCTTTCTCGATAACCATACGGTCAAAACTCAGTTTGGGAAGTTCTGAATATCGTGAATAGAGGTCGGCATAAGTGGTGGTTCCAAACTGTTGCTGGACGATGTCAAGCATGTCTCCAAGTTTAAACACAAATACCCCTGCATTCCACAATGCGCCTTGCATGATTAAGGTACGCGCGACTTCAGGTTCGGGCTTTTCGTAGAAGCGGATAACCTTGCTGTGTGCGTCAGGGTTCGTGGGATCAGCTGGAGGTTCTGCAAAAATGTATCCATAGCGGGTAAAGGGCGTTTCAGAAGTTGGACGAATACCCAAAAGTGTAAATTTTGCATGTCCTTCCTCTGCTACTTTTATAGCTCGCTTTAATGCTGTGTAATACTCTTCATTCACAAAACTATCGCAAGGCATCACCAACACAATTTCGTCTTTGTGGCATTGTTGAATCTCGTGTAAATGCAATGCCGAAAGTGCTATTGCAGGTAGTGTGCCGCGGTGGTCGGGTTCTGTAATAAATTGTATATTTCCTTTGACTTGATTGCACAATTGGTCTTTTTGGGCCAAACTTGTGGCGAAGTTTATATTTTCTCCAAGTCCCTGCTCATGAAGTTCTCTAACCACACGCTGTACCATGGATTCTAAAGAACCATCCGGTGCAGGAAGTAATTGGAGAAATTGTTTGGCACGAGTACCATTTGAAAGAGGCCAAAGGCGTTTGCCAGAACCTCCTGATAATAAAATGATTTGCATGTTGGTTTGTCTTTGATATGTAGTATTATTAACTATATAATTTTGAATTTTCTAAACAATATTCGGTATACTTTGTAATGCGTTGATGACAAAAGTACAAAAAAAAATGTTTGTGTGTATTTCATAATGTTTTTTTACTGTAAATTTGCCGTATAAATACTTTATTGCTATGAAGAAAGTTCTACTAACACTATCCCTGTTGTGTTGTTATATCGGTGCTGTTGCCCAACCTAACTTTGAAATAGGTAAGAAATATTCCATTCAGTGTGCGTATTATGATATGGGAAGTATCACTTTGGGCGCATACCATAATGTGTCTCCGATTCTTTACTATTATACATCGCCAGATATTCCTGATGATGGATATTGGTATGTTTATACAGATGAAGATGGGAATTATTTATTCCGTAATGCTTTGTCTATGGAATATTTAGTGTATGATGCAAATAGAGTTGAAACTCAAAAGAAAGGACTTAATCTTTCGTCTACAGCTTCAGGCGATGAGGCAAAATGGAAAATTGGTGCATTAGAGTCTGGAGGATATTTCATTCAAAGTGTTGTCGCTCCTGATCAATACTTTAACATGCGTGTTGATGGCACTGGATTGGTGGGTACTTATCGAAACTATTCAAGTACGAATGGAATTTTCTATTTCGTAGATACTGATGGCAATGTGTTGGGGAATGTCATAGAAGTTCCTAATGCAGGTGGAGATATTCAAGGTGAATGTGGTGTTACTGATGATGGTTATTATTGGGAACGCACAGGTGTGGTAGATTTGCCCATTATTGCATCTACATCATCAGATCCAATCTATTATAAAATACGAAATGTTCGTTCTGGAAAATTTTTAAAGAACGAGAACAATCAGTTGTACCAAACTGAAGGTGAAGGTGATAATTTCTACTTTAGTAAAAATGGGGATGGTTATACCATTTTTACTGAAGACAGAAAGCATATCATGACGAATTATCCTACAAATAATGAACCTCTAAAATTACAAAAGAGTATAACCGTTACAGGTACAAATTATTGGGATTTTAGTTTCTATAATGATTATAATTGTCCGGGATATACTATTGAGAAATTAACTCAGCGCCCTGTTTATGAATATAATTGGTGGGGGCAACCAGAAATTACTAACGGACAATCACAATATGTTTTCTGGAATGACAATCGTCAGCAATATGTGTGTCTGTACGACATGTATGATCCAGGTTCCACCTTTGTCTTTTATTCTGCGGATGATAGACATGCAAGATATTTGATGGAAAATGGTGTCATTTTCCCTGGTGTAGAGGTTGTGGGTTTCCGTTCGTACATTGATACTTTGCGCATAAATGATAAAGATTTAATTTATGACAAAGAAGAATCAACCTATGTCGCTACTGCTCCGTCGGATGCAAGAACGCAGGGAGTGTTCTCGGCAAGTGTGTATTTTGTATCACGAGTAAAAGATGCTAATTACGAAATACGAATAGATGGTTGTGCACCCAATAGCGAAGGACTGATAGAACTTGTAGATTTTGATTGTACTGCACCTCATACATTGAACCTTTATAAGGATGGAGTTGAAATCGAAACGGCTTCTATTCGTTTTACCTATCTTAATCTTGTTGAAGTAAATTATCCGTCATGCAATAGTTCATATTATACAAATGGTACTTTGCGTGTAACTCAAGCAAATATTGCAGGTTATGACTCTATCTATAATGCTGCTTTTCGTTATCGTGGAGCCTCTGCTCAGGGATATAACAAGAAGAGTTATGCGATAAAAATGCGTGAGGCAGATGGTGTTACCTCTAAAGATGTAGAATTTTTAGGTTTGAGAGATGACAACAACTGGATTCTCGACGCAATGGCTGTGGATAAGGCATGCATGCGCAATCGTGTAAGTACAGATTTATGGAACGATTTCGCTACGCCCCCATATCACAAGGCTGCAGGTTATGAGAAGAAGGCGCGTCATGGTACTCGTGGAGAATTTGCGGAGGTTTATCTGAATGGTAAATACCATGGCTTGTATTGCCTTACCGAAAAGATGGACCGTAAGCAGTTGAAACTTAAGAAATTTGAGGAGGCAACAGAAACTTCTCCTGAAATCATTAGAGGAACTCTATATAAGTCTTCACAATGGAGTTACGAGGTGCTTATGGGGCATGAGATGGGGGTGAATTATTACCCCAAGTTGGCTCCAGAAAGTTATGATAATAGCAAGCGCAGTGAGACTTGGGCAAACTTTGAAATTAAGTATCCCGACTGGGAGGATGAACCTATTGATTGGGGACCTCTTTGGAATGCTGTGAACTTTGTGGCAACATCAAGCGATCCTGTCTTTAAAAGGGATGTCCATAATTATTTTGATATAGCAGGTGTTGTTGACTACTACCTCTTCATCGAACTTATGCTTGCCACAGATAATCATGGTAAGAACCTCTTCCTTTATAATTATGACCAAACTCTTGACGATCCAGCATTGCGCAATCTCATGGGGTTGGCACCATGGGATTTAGATGGAACATGGGGTCGCCGTTGGGATGGTTCAAGCGATATTTGCATTCCCGATCAAGATTTTACCACTTTCCTCTGGGATTATGAACATGGCACCCTTACCTTGTTCCATCGCCTCAAGCGCAACAGTTCTCTTGGGTGGACTGCAGAGTTAACTGCGCGTTATGCAGAGTTGAGAGAAACTTATTTCTCTGAAGAGTCGCTCTGCGAACGATTCCAAAAATATGCGGATCTTTTTGAAGAAAGCGGAGCTGTTGAGCGTGAACAAAAATGTTGGAACTCTTACCATAAAGATATATTGGGTGATGTGGCTTACATAAAGGAATGGATTCCTCAACGCTTACGATATCTGGATGAACAGTATGGTTATGTAAAGACTGATGGGGTAGAACGAGTTGAAACCAACTATGTAGGTGTTCGCGGTGGAAATGGATGCATTTATGTGTCGTCTGATGCCTCGCAAAGCATTAATGTTTATGCTTTAAGTGGACAAGTGGTTAAAACTATAGAGGTTCAACCTGGAACATCTCGCATTGATGGTTTTGCGAAAGGTGTGTATGTTGTCTTAGGTAATAAGGTACTTGTGAAATGAAGTTGAATTATATGTTATAAAACGCATATATAGCAATTGCTAAAATGAAAGTGTGGGTGCGCCAAAATAGTTTTAGGCACACCCACATTTGTCTTATATATGAAAACATTTAGTCACAAGTAGAGCGACTAAACATTTTCAAATTTTACTTTCAAAGGAGATAATTTAATTTTCAAGGCAAGAAAATAAAATTATCTCCTTTAGAATTTTTGCAAAAAGCTTGCAACAAATCGTGACCCCAGAGGGATTCTAACCCTCGACCTTCAGAACCGGAATCTGACGCTCTATACAGCTAAGCTATGGGGCCATGGTTGGATTTTGCGTACAATTGGATTGCTCTGCTGCGTACAAATTGATGCAAAGGTAATAGAAAAAATGAATATTTGCTGCTCGGGGAAAAGAGAAATAAGGTTTTTTACCTAAATTTGCAAGAAATATGTTTTTTAGAAACTTGATTATTAAATCCTCCTATGAAGTCTACGACAAAGAAACCTGTCTTTTCGGCTACTCCCACTGTAACTAAACAACGGTCATGGTCTGTGCTTCAGATACCGTATCGCTGGGTGCACTTTCTGACCATCTTATTTATATATGTGTGCTGCACATGCTTGTTGGGTGACCTTTTCCAGCGCGCACAACAGGACTGCTATGTGTCAACAGACGCTGAGCGCATGGTGTTTGTGCTGCGCCAACCTATGGGCGAGTATTATTGGTTGATGCGCTATGTGATGTTAGTGTTTAAAAACATCTGGTTGGGCGGTGCTGTGCTGACCGTATTGCTCGTAGGTTCTGCTTGTTGTTTGTCACGACTTCTCGGACTTCCTCGCCGTTGGAAACTACTCTCATTTTTACTGCCATTTGCCACTCTAGCATACTTCGCTTGGCGCGGTATGCGCCTTTATTTTCACGACGAACCTTCTTTGGTAATGGGAATCCCCTTTGCCATCTTCGTGGTTTCTGCAGTTGGCGCATTGGTGGCAACATGGGTGCGCAAGGGCAAAGCGTCTGTAGCAACAACACCTGCTACTGCTCATTGGAGCGCCCTTTTGGTCGTATTATTAGCGGGAGTATCGCTTTTCAGTTACATCCATTTCTACCGCCAAAATGATGTGGTTTGTGCGCGTATGCAAAATCGTATGTTGAAGGCTGATTGGGAGGGAATTGCTGAGGATGCCTTGAGTGCACGCCGAGGGTCTCGCCCCGTGGCTGCTTATTATGCAGTTTCACTCGTGCAGCAAGACCAATTGTTGGAGCATATCTTTGATTTTGCCTTTGATTATCCGCAAGATAGCAACTACCTCACGGATAAGGGACAGACAGAGGCTGCTATTTACGAGGCTGATTGTAATTTCTATGCAGGTTTGGTAAATAGTGCTTACCGTTCGGCAATGGAGCGCCATGTGATGACGGGGCCTTCTATATACATTTATAAGCGTTTGGCTCTTTGCGCTATTATAAATGGTGAAATGTATTTAGCAAAGCGTTATATGAAGGCGCTTGAGGAAGTGCCTTTTGAATCAGACTTCGTAGCGCGTTATGCTCCTATGATAGAAAATCCGAAATTGATTGTTGAAGATTCCGAATTAGTTAAGGTGCTTAGTTTGGCGCCCCGAGAAGTGGCTTACGAACAGCAATTCCGTCGCCCTGTATTCTTAGGATATAATGTAGGACTCTCTTATGGTTCTGATCAAACGCTTATCACCGCCATTGCTTCAACGCTTTATTCTAAAGACTTGCTCCGCTTTATGAATATGGCTACGGTGTTGCGTCAAAAGACGGGAGGCAGACTTCCCGCTATTGTGCGTCAAGCGATTATGGTCTATTCTATGACACACGAAGAGGTGAAGAATGTATTCCCCGAAGTCTGTAATGACCGCATGATGCTTTCTAATTTTCAGGCCTTTGTGGCTGAAGCAAAACCCTATCTTAAAGATAAAGTCGAATTGCGCAAACGCATGAAAAAGAATTGGTTGGGTACATATTATTATTATTATTATTGCGAAAATAATGAACCCTATCAAGTACGCAAACAGCAAAGTAGTGCTGGAGGTGTGAACTAAATTTTTTAAGGTCGAGAGACTATTAGCCCTTGACTCTTGATTCATCCACCCTAAAACTGTTAATTTAAACAACTATGCCCCTTATATTTTTCCTATTACTATTCCTCGTATCTTGTGGAGGTATGACAAAGGAAGTTCCTGCTTCGCATACTCCGCTCAATGAAGATGCACCCATTTATCCTGACTACCGCGATGTGGCAATACCCTGGAATATTGCTCCGATGAATGTGATGGTTGATACTCATGGCGAGGCGTTTGCTGCTACTATCACAGGTGCTTCAGGCAAGCAAATTGTGGCGGAAGTAGCCGCAAATAAGTGTTTCTTTGACCCAACAGAATGGCGCGAGTTGCTCGAGGCTGAAAAGGGAAACAACATTGCTGTCACCATCTACGCAAAGCGTTCTGGCGAATGGAAATCCTTCCGTCCCTACAACCTTTATGTGGCGCCCGAACCTATTGACTCCTTCCTCTCTTACCGCTTGATTGAACCCAGCTTTGAACTCTATCGCCAACTTGGGCTTTATCAACGCGACCTTACCGGTTTTGAGGAAAATCCCATCTATGAGAATAATAACACTTTCTCTGCTGATGACAACCACTGCATCAATTGTCACAATTATCAGAATTTTGATGCTACGAACATGCTCTTCCATGTTCGCGCTTCTCACGGTGGTACCATTTTCGTAGAGAATGGCAATGCCAAGAAGATGAAAATGACGGTAGATTCTGTGTTAGCAAATTCCGTATATCCCACTTGGCACCCCACGCTCCCCCTTGTGGCATTCTCTTCTAACCAAACGGGACAGGTGTTTCATCTCACTGATCGTAGTAAGGTAGAAGTAATTGACTATGCCAGTGACCTTGTGCTTTATGATGTTCAGCACGCTACGCTTACCAATGTCTTGCGTTCGAAAGATTACCTCGAAACCTTCCCCCATTGGTCTCCCGATGGCAAGCGCTTGTTCTTCTGTCGTGCATACACTCCACAATTAGCAGCTATTCCTGACAGCGTACGCGATGACCGTGTTATTACGCTCATTGATAGTATGCACTATGATGTATTGAGCATGAGTTTTGACCCTGAAACCCACACATTTGGCACTCCCGAACTTGAAGTAGATTGTGCTTCGCAAGAGCGCAGCGCAGCTGTGCCTCGTGTTAGTCCTGATGGTAATTACTTGTTGTATACAGAAGGTACGCGTGGTCAATTCCATATTTGGCATCCCGAAGCAGACCTTTATTTGAAAGACCTCCGTACAGATAGTGTCCATTGCCTTACAAATGCTTCAGCGCCAGGTCCTGACAGTTACCACACTTGGAGTAGCAACGGTCGCTGGATTGTAGTTGCTTCTCGCCGTGATGATGGCAGTTATTCAAGAGTGTATATTTCGTATTTTGATGCCGAAGGCAATGACCATAAGGCGTTTGTGCTTCCGCAATACGACCCCGAACACAATTTCTGTCGTATGAAGAGTTACAATGTGCCCGAACTCACTCGCAATGCTGTTAAGACAACGCCTGAACGACTCCGACAAGTAATTTACGATGATGCTGCGATGCTGCAGGTGGAGTATAAGGCGAAGTAATAACCCTTTGGCCCTTCTGACGATAACTAAATTTAAAATGCAAAAAGAGGATGTAGTTTCAATGAAATTACATCCTCTTTTTTAGGTATTTATGACCCTCAAAATTATTAGTAACATATTTTAAATTACATTACTAATAATTATTTTTAGGTTACTAATAATTTTTACTACAATAGTTATAGTTTTTGCCACCATACTTCTGGAGTCACATATAAGCAAATTTTTCAATGCAAAAATCTTATGTGTTTGCTGCTTGAAGGGGAGTGCTTTTTTATTTGAGTAAGGTTTACTTGTTGCTGTGCGGATTACCGCTTGAGGTAAAAGGCGTCGGTAAGTTTTTGATACTCCTCAGAGCGCTTACCGTCTGAGGCGGAAAGGGTGAGCGTGTCTTTGGTGCACTCAACATGCTCCACACTTTTTTTGAAGCAGAGCAGCATGCGCTTGGGGGATTTTGTGGGTGTGGTTTGAATGGCGGTGAGGTGCAGGGGAGTGAAGTGCTTGACGATGCAAGCGTTTGTGAACCGCTGGGCGGTTTCTGTGGGGAGCACCACGCAAAATCTGCCGTTCGGAGTGAGCATGTTGTATGCCACATCTATGAGGTGCTCAAGGGGGAGTGACTGCGTA
>JAEIGA010014115.1_pt1 | contig 12150 bp, 9 predicted proteins | sample 9270691 | NCBI WGS metagenome assembly JAEIGA01 (sample SAMN17057246, study PRJNA624740) | gut metagenome | biome: biome; isolation source: fecal sample | host: Bos grunniens | place: China: Xizang | collected 2019
GAAGTATGGTGTATTTCCATATTAGGGAAAGTAGTGTCTTATGAATATACGGAACAACATATTAAGCGTGCTTTGGTTTTACATAGGGTCGGTTTTAAGTTTTTCCGTTTAAAATATGAATTCTTTTTTGATTGTTTCTATTTGTTAGCTATGTCAGGCTGTTCTTTTGGTAATGTATTATATAATTATTTGAGAGATAATATCGTCGACATCTTTACAAAGAAAGCATTGGAGAAAGTTGCTGACTTTTTCTTAAAAGACCAGCAATGTAATTTTATTCCAAAAGTATTGATAGAGCATAGAAAACAAAATATTATATATACAAATAAACCAATAAAAAGAATATTGGTTGTGGCTAATGTTAGTGCCGGTAAATCAACTTTAATAAATGCTCTCACAGGATATAGAGTAAATATGGCACGAAATCTTGCCTGTACAAATGCGTTACATTTTATCTACAATAAAGCTAATGAAGATGTGGTAACTTATTTAGATTTACATCGCAAAGATTATTGGTATAATGAATCTATCGAAAATGTAACAAGTGATTTTTTCTTAGCTACTGCTTTTCATTTTAATTCCGATGATTTAGGAAAGGTCTGCTTTATCGATACACCAGGTGTTAATAATTCAAAGGATAGAAAACACCAACAAATAACTCTAAATGCGATAAAAGAAAATAATTATGAAGGGTTAATCTTTATTTCTAATGGAAAGAATAATGCCACAACAGATGATGATACATTAATGAAGTATATTGTAAAACATTGTAAGAGCCCTATTATATGGGTACTTAATCAATTGGATGGGTTTAAGCAACAAGAAGATTCAATAAAAAAAATGCTTAATGATTATCGTAAAGATATTTGCAAGTTGGGAGTAAAAAATCCTACTATAATACCAGTATCAGCCAAAGTTGCTCTTTTGATGAAACAAGGAGATTGTTTAGATGAAGATGATGCTTATGAATTGGATAAATACAATAAACTATTTGGTAAGCCGTATTTTGATTTACCATCATATTTGAATGATCATACCATAGAACAATCTACTGACCTATTGGATAGAACAGGTATTCCATTGTTAGAAAAAACAATTATGAACAATTTTAATACTACATACTTATGAAAAAGATAGAAATAAAGTACAATCCGTACAAAGTGAAAACTTCGATTTTGATTAATGGTAAAAATCCTAAAAAAGATAGTGCTTTAAATACCATAATAAATTTGCGTTTGCAGGAATGGATTGAGAAACTTCCACAAGTTTTGATTAAAGAAGAGAATGACAGCAATTTTGATGTATCGTTTATAGGTACACAAACTGATTATGATGATGTAATTGCTGCATTTGAAAATAGTCCAACGGAAGTAAATGCCAATTTTAGTTTTATACCGAAAAAAGATGTGGCAGAAGTCGAAAAAGAAATTGATTTAATCTTTAGTGACATACAGTCTGGACCAATTGAAGATCTAAAGAATAAAACGATTATAGATGCATTTAAAAAGGCAAAAGATTCGCAGTTTGAAATTAATGTTGTAGCAACGATGAGTTCCGGAAAATCTACTCTCATCAATGCTTTATTGGGAAAACAACTTATGCCAGCTGCAAACGAAGCAACAACTGCAACTATTGTTCGCATCTTAGCATCTGAAAGAGAAGATTTCTCAGCTATTGCCTATGACAAATCGGGCAATATTGTTGAAAAAATAGAAAATGTGTCTCTAAAAGATATGAAACTGTTGAATGATAACGAAACAGTTACATCGATTGACATAGAAGGTAAAATACCTTTTGTAAAAACTGCTGGTATGCGTTTGGTCTTAGTTGATACTCCGGGGCCTAATAATTCTCGTGATGATAGACATAGGGACATGACTCATAAAATGATTGCTGATTCAGATAAGTCTCTTGTGTTATATGTAATGAATGGACAACAGTTGGGAATAAATGATGAGAAGAATTTCTTGGATTATATTTGCGACAACATGAAACGTGGAGGTAAACAAACTCGTGAACGATATATTTTTGCCGTAAATAAGATGGATGCGTTCAAGCCTAAAGATGAAGGATTGGATTGTATTACAAAAGCTTTGGACGGTGTTAAATCCAGTCTTGAAGAACGAGGTATTGTTAATCCAAATATATTCCCCGTATCAGCCGTTGTAGCATTGGAGCAACGTACTGAAGATGATGAACCAATGGCATTGGATATTTTTAAAAGAGGAATCAAGAAATATGACGCATTACATTTTGAAGAATATTACAATTATAATCATTTGCCTCATAACGCCAAAAAATTCATTGATTCATTAAAGGAAAAATTTGAAGGTCAAGAAGGCTTTCAAGTTATAATTCATTCTGGTATTGTATCAATAGAACAAGCTATAAGTCAATATATTAATAAGTATGCTCGTACAACCAAAGTTAGTGACTTGGTTTTAGCCTTTGATGGCAAGTTAAAGGAATTGGAAACCTTCGCTAAATTTGAAGATGCATTGCGTAAAGATAAGAAAAAGAAAGAAGAATTAGAGAAAATGATTTCTCAAATTCAAAATAATATTGCAACAGCACGTAGGGCTCAGAAAACATCGAATATTATAGATGGCATTGATGTCGTAAAGGATGTAGAAAAAGAAATTAGTTCTTATTTGTCCATAGCTAGAAATAAGATTAATACAATGATGTCGGGTCGAAGCAATAAAGTTAAAAAGGATGTTGCTGTTCGACAATGTGAGCAAATTGAAAGAGATAGTAAAAATCTAGCTTCCCAAATCAAAGTTCAGGTTGACAAAATATTAAAGGATGCCTATAAGCAAACTATAACGGATGTATTAAATGAATATAAGAAGTATCTTTCTCAATTGAATCTTGATACATCGTCTTCTGCTTTATCTTTTTCACCAATGAATTTAGTGTCAGCTTCATTAGGTAATATTTCAAGTATAGTATCTAGAAATACAGAAGTAGTGGATGAAAGTTATTATGAAACTAAAACAAAGGAAGTTTTTGTTGAAGGTACTCGACGATGGTATAAACCTTGGACATGGTTTGATGATGGAGATCATTATGAAACACGTTCTTATAAAGAAAAAATTGAAAAATATAGTGACTATGTAGATATGAATGGTTTTGCAGAAGATTATCTACTTCCATTGCAACGCTACATAAATGAGACTCAAAAGAATGTAAACAATCATGTTCAACAACAAACTATTGTGTTAAAAGAACATTTGAAATCGGAACTTAAGAATATAGATAAAATCCTTGACGAAAAATTAAATGCCCTTAAAAATACAGAAGCTAATGTTGCAACTAAAGCTGAAGAAATAAAGAAGAAGGAAGATGATTTAAAATGGTTGCAAGCGATTTTGATGAGAGTGCAAGCGATAGTTGAATTTTAATTACGAATGACATGAAACAAAAGTTTATAACTGCTGTCAATACTGGTGATGTTGTGTCAGTCAGATTAATGTTATCAAACGAACTGATGTTAGATCCACGTGGTAAAAGTTTTGATGAAATGTTGTTTTTTGCAGAGAAACAATTGCCAAATCTTTATGAAGCAGACAATCAAAAATACTATGATATTCCTTCTGACAGATGGAATGAAGAGTTCTTGTTCTCTTTGAAGAATGACCTGGATGAAAATTTTTCAAAAGATAAAGTACATCTATATAAGAAAGCGGCAATGGTTGTATTAAAAGACAAAGCTGAAAATTTGTGTCAGGAAGAAGTAAAAAAAGGAAATGATATTTCAATAAAATTGACTTCTTCTGCTAATAGCAAACATGAGGAATCCTCTAATAAAACAGCGAAAACTGTAATTGTTGGAGGTGCGGCCCTTACTATTGCCGGACTTTGTCTTTCAAAAGTAGCTTTGACATCTATTGGAATCTTAGGTGTAATGGGAGGAATAGTTCTGTATAACAAATCAAAATGATATTAATCTATGCTGGATGTTTATAATACGAACGAGGAACAAAACAATCAATTAATACCTCAAAATCAAGATGCTCCCTTTATGGACGAAAATAATGTTCCAGATAGTATGATGGAAGCTAAAGTTAAATTAGTCCAAAAAGAACAAATGGATTTAGAACTAAAGAATTACATCGAAAAATCTGAATCTGCTTTAGATCTTATGGATGATATAATTCTCAAGAATTATTTGAGTAAATTATCGCAATATGATATTGTTCCTATGGAATCCGTTGTAGATGAAGAAAATGTACGTCTTTTTAAAATCAATAAAATGGTTTATGAAAAAGATGAATATGCTACGGATAAATTCATGAGCATTGTCAATGCTATGACATATGCCAAAGCATCAACTTTTTTAATGGTAGATGGATATGAAGATCATACTGACTTTTACTTAGGCATTAAGAGTCACGAAGGAGAAAATAAGAATTCAAGTTCCATTGAAGGCACTTTGAAGAATGCACTTAAAGGTCAATTCCCAGGTGTTACCATAAATGATGAATTGTCTGGAAGAAAAGCGGGTAAGGATGAGTCTGAACAAACACGACTGTTGAAAGATATCAATGGTTCTGTTGTAAGCATCAGTTCATGTGTGGGGATTCCAGCATATAGAAATAGTAAAGGAGAATATACCAACGCCAATTTCATTCAGGGTATTGAAAAACTAGCAATAGCATTACAAGGTAAGCGTTATACTTCAATTATTCTTGCAACCAATATCGTTAGTGATGAAATAAAACTAATAAAGAAAGGCTATGAAAACGTTTATACACAATTGTCAGCTAATGCAACTCAACAATTATCATATTCCACTAATGAATCTTTGGCGAATGCAATAAGTAGAACAAAAGGATATTCTGATACTACCGGTACATCACATACTGAAGGTAGCAGTCATTCCGTTAGTGACTCAACTACTAAAACTTCTGGTACTTCAAGTAGCCAGTCACATACTGAAGGTGAAAGTTCAGAAAATAACTGGTCCAAGTTTGGGAAATTGGCTGGACCTTTGATGAATGCTGGTTCAATCTTAACTTTAAGCGGTGTTGGGGCACCTTTAGGTATAGCTTTAATGGCTGCTGGAGGTATTGCTGGCATTGGAGGCGTGATAAAAGGTAAACAGGTAAATAAATCAGACACAATTCAAGAGGGTAAAAACGAATCGGTTGGTGTTACTCATGGCATTACTGACACAACAAATAAAAGTGATACAACCAATGAAAGTCATACTGAACAATTCAGTGAAACAGATGGTAAAACATCAACAGTTGGTTCTTCTAAGAATTTTACAATTACAATTCAAAACAAACAATGTCAGAATGCTTTAAAACGTATTGACAAACAGCTTGAAAGAATTGAAATGTGTGAAGGAACTGGAATGTGGGCTACAGCGGCTTATTTTTTATCATATAATGAAGACAGATCTGGTGCTGAAACAGCTGCGACATTGTATCGTTCCATTATTCAAGGTGAACAATCAGGTGTGGAAACATCTGCAATCAATGTTTGGTATAATGAAAATAAGAATTTCAACTATCTAAAAAATTATATTACGACATTAGAGCATCCTTCATTTACTTACATTTCTAATAATGAACAACCTAATTTTACATTGCAAGGTGTGTCAATGTTGACAAGCAAAGAATTGTCTATTATGATAGGTTTGCCAAGAAAGTCTGTACCTGGATTGCCTGTTGTAGAACATAGTACTTTTGCTAAAGAAGTCGTTAAGTTTGATGAAGGAAAAGGCGATGATGTCGTTGATATTAAATTAGGGAATATCTTCGATCAGGGTGTAGAGCGAAAGAATAATTCGGTAAGAATCAATTTAAAAAGTATGGCTTCTCATACTTTTGTTACTGGTTCTACAGGATGTGGTAAAAGTAATACTATTTATCACTTAATACATCAAATACAAAAGAATAGCCCAAATACCAAATTCTTGGTAATTGAACCTGCTAAAGGCGAATATAAAAATGTTTTTGGGAATGTCAATATTTATGGAACAAACCCTTTAAAAATGAAGCCGCTACAAATTAATCCGTTTGCCTTTGCTAAGGGTGTTCATGTACTTGAACATGTGGATAGACTTGTAGAAATCTTCAATGTATGCTGGCCGATGTATGCAGCAATGCCGGCAGTGTTGAAGAAAGCAATTCTTTTATCATATGAAAATTGTGGTTGGGACATGTACAATTCAACAAACAAGCATTCTGATAAATTATTTCCTACATTTGCTGATGTGCTGAAAGAGATTCGCTTTGAAGTGAAAAAATCAGCTTTTTCAGAAGAAGTAAAGAGTAATTATGAAGGATCTCTTGTTACCCGTATTGAATCGTTGACTAATGGCATCAATAAAATCATTTTCTGTGATAGGGAATTGGGCGATAAGAAACTGTTTGATGAGGATGTTATTGTAGATATAAGCAGTGTTGGTTCACAAGAAACCAAATCGTTGATAATGGGTATTTTAATTATGCGATTAAATGAATATCGAGCCAATTCTGCAATTGAAGCTAATAGCGAACTTCGACATATCACGATCCTAGAAGAAGCTCATAACATATTAAAAAGATGCTCTCAGGAGCAAAGTATGGAAGGAAGCAATGTTGCTGGTAAAAGTGTAGAAATGATTTCAAATGCTATTGCTGAAATGCGTACTTATGGAGAAGGTTTCATTATAGTTGACCAATCGCCTAGTGCTGTAGACGTATCTGCCATAAAGAATACCAATACCAAGATAATAATGAGATTGCCTGAAGAAAATGACCGTAGAACCTCAGGAAAATCTGCTGCATTGAAAGATAACCAGATTGATGAAATAGCTAAATTACCGACTGGAGTAGCTGTAGTATATCAAAACAATTGGGAAGAACCTGTACTTTGTCAGATTAATGAATATAAAGGTGAGAGAATCAAGTACAATACATGTTTAAATGGGGTTAATCTTGTCTCAGATGATAAATCGATTATTGAGATCCTTAAATTCCTTTTGACAGGAAGAATAACTAATAAAATAGATTTTGACATTGATAAAATTATAGAAGGATTGAATTCTTCCAGTTTGTCAACTCAAATAAAATGGAAAGTATATGAATGTGTTAGTGAATATTCACAGACCAATGATTTAAGACTTTGGAAAGACAATCATTTTGAAGAATTATCTGAGTTAGTAAGTGAAATATTCAGTACAAGGGAGTTGGTTCTTAAACTTACAAAAGAAGAAAAGTCCTTTGATAGTTTAGATCGTAAATTGATAGATCTTATTGAAAGTCGTTTCGAAAATTATCCTGTAGAATTGCTTATTGCTACTGAACAATGCCTTATGATGGATTATGCTTGGGGTGATAAAATTGCATTGAGCATTTATAATGGATGGTATCAAACAGTCAAAAATAGAATATCATGATTGAAGGATTGTCTTTGAATGAAATGAAAAATATTGTTTCGCCACTAACGGAGTTGGCGAAACAATATGAACAGTTGCCCATATCTGAACTATGCAAATCATTGGATGGTATCTGTTGTAGATTACCACGAACCGATGGACACTGGACTGGTGATGTCGGTAATTCTAAATGGTGTCCCGATAAAAATATAGAACCAAGTAACAGAAATTATTCAAATCCAGAGAATAAGACTTGGGGTGATATTTTATCGACTTACGGCATTGACGGAATACCTTTTAAGGATGGTATTGCAGATTTTTCAGAAGTCAGTAAAGGCAATGTGGAAATTGAAAACTTTACTGATAAAAGATATGGAAAAGGAGGGAATTTTGATCAGGCCGATACTAAATTAGCAGAACAACGAGGGTGTAGTGTTGATGATGTTCGGACATGGAGAATGGAAAATAACTATACTTGGCATGAATTGGTTGATTGTAAGACCATGCAGAAAGTACCAAGAGAAGTACATGGAAATGTAGATCATATTGGAGGCATTTCTAAATATAAACAATCAATGAATTAAGTATGATGGAAGATAAAATATTAGGACACTTGACCTATAATGTTGGTTGGTGTAAAACAGCGGTTATAAATTTATGGCAGAATGAACAGGCTATAACTTTTCGATTTTCATGTTATAGTTCAGAAATTCCAAACCAGAAACAACGTGAAGCATATATAGACTTTTATCGAAATATAGCAATATTTAATTCTCAGACAGAACATTTAGTAAAAGAATATATAGAAAACATGTTCCATTATACGGGTAATTCTTTGTGGACATTTCTAACTGTAAATGAAATCTTGTTCTTTCAGAACGGCAATTATGCGATTATTTGTTCTCCTAAAAATTATGATGAGGATATTGTTGTTCTGGTGAAAAATAAAGATATAGAGATCGGCGGTGGTTATCTAATTGAATTTCAGTTGTAATATGGCACTTTTTGAACTTACTGCCAGAACTGACATGTACCTTGGTGACGGCGAAAGAATAAAAAAAGGTGAAAAGTTCCGTATGAACTTTTCACATATGGGAGTTAGACCATTTAATGTTTTTTGTAATCCTCATAGTAGAGAGCAAGCAAGTAGACAATTCTCTTCAAGGGGAATTGATATGTTATCCAGTAAATTAAATGGGGGATATTGGGATGTAAGGGAATGTGATGATTACTACAAAGTAATTGAACATCCTCAAAATAGAATAGAAAAAAAATCTACTCCTTGGAAAGATGTTTCTACAAAAATCGATGATGTAGAAATGAAGAAAGGATGTGTAGGTTTAGTAAAAGATTTCTATGATAATAGTTGGGATTTGCATTATGAAGAACAAGGAATTGAAGGACGAGCTTTGATTTGTAATACATTCTATGATAGTGTAAAGGAACAGATGGGGATTAGTGCTGATCTTGAGTTTAGTCCAATGGAACCCAATAAGGCTGGTGGCTTTAATCCCGTAAAAAACAAAATAGAATTGAATAGTAGTTTTTTGGAAAAAGGTGACTGTAATGATTTGTTGAATACTGTTTTACATGAATCGAGACATGCTTTTCAAAGGAAAGCTGTTTTAGATCCAAATTCTGTCTCAATAAAAGACAATCTTATTGATGTATGGAAAGACAATTTGAAAAATTACATTCCACCACAATTTGATTTTGAAGCTTATGAATGTCAACCAATTGAGGCAGATGCGAATTATTTTGCTGATAGTGTAATGAAAAAAGGTCAGAATTCACATTTATATGCGTGATTATGGAAAAGGAACAACTAATGATAATTCTGCGAGAAGAAGAATATCCAGAATTTATGTTTGAGAAGACAGTTGAAAAGATATTGAATTTCAATTCAAAAATTAAAGAATATTTTGAACTATGGCTGAAAGATGGTAACTTCCCGGAAATCGAAATAGAAGGATATACTTTTACTCAGCTAATGTGTGAGTTCTCTATGAAACCTATTGGAGCTTTTATTACTCTCGACTGGTTAATTAGGGATCCTGAAAAGGCTAAGAATGCATTAAAAAGAGGTATCAAATAAAATGTAATTATTATGAGCAATAGATGTCCAAAATGTGGTAGTAACAATACTAAAAAAATAAATACAGGGACACAGATACTTGAAGGTGTCGGTCGAGTCGTTGGTTATGGAGTAGCAATTGTAATGGGTCATCCCAATGCTGGTAAAACTTTATTTGCGGGTCCTGTATCTACAAAAAGTAAATATAAATGCCATTATTGTGGTAAAGAATGGGAAGAAGATTAAACCTTTGAAATACTAAGATTATGAAAACAGAAGTGAACTTACCAAATAACGTTCTTGACTGGGTTGAATATTGGGCCTCTCAATATAAAGAAAAATGGCTTAAACAGAATGATGATGAAGCAGTCTTGTTTTATGAACAAGGTATGTTGTTTTGTGAACAAGAGAAATCTAATCTATATAATCCTAATAAAGCGGCTAAGTTTTTTTTAATGGCTTCTAATATTGGTTATATACCTGCAATGTATGAATTATCAATATTGGTGTTATATGGCATTATTGAAAAGGAACAATTAGAAGCGTATGAGTATACACTCAAAGCGATAGAAGTAAATTACCCTCCAGCTTGTTATGTATTAGGGAAATTTTATGAACAAGGAATTGTTGTAGAGAGTAATATTGAAAAAGCATGTGAATGCTATTTGGCTAGTGCAGAATTAGGTGATTCTAGATCTCAATATGCTCTTGGCCGAATATATGACAATATATTCAAACAATCAAAAACTGCTGAATATTGGTATCTGAAATCGATTGTAAATGGTTATTTTCATGCATGTTACGATTTAGGTTATATGTATTGGGAGGGTCGAGGTAAGGGCATTCCTTATTTCGAAGAATATGAGACGATAAACCGAAATTATTATACTGCTGCCCAATTGTTTAGAAGAGGTGTCTCAGAAAATATTAGTTCTTGCTATTATCCTTTAGGGCTATGTTACCAATATGGCCATGGAGTGGAAGAGGATATTGAAACGGCAATAATGTTATATCAAAAAGGTGTTGAAGAAAACGACATGGAAGCTTGTTGTCATTTAGCAGAACTTTATGCTGATGGTATTAAAGGATTACTAGAACCTAATATTTATGAAGCAATACATTTATTTGAAAAAGGAGCAGAATTAGGTGATGAATCTTGTATGACTAATTTGGGCTACTTATATTTGGAAGGTTCTGTTTATTTAACTGAAACTACTGATATTATTGATAAGGAAAAAGCCATATATTGGTTTAAGAAAGCTGCTGAATTAGGTGATGAAACAGCTGAAGCTAAGCTTGAAGAATTATGTTAGATTATTTGCTGTAAAAAGCTTATCTTACAAAATTTTTAAATGGAACAACTGCAAGAAACACTCATCTACATCATTAACCATAGGCTGTTTGCGTCATCGCCAACAGCCTTTGGCAAATTATTTGCTGAAAACGACCGTAACAGAGGTATCAGAATAGTGAAAGGGATTACCCAAAATTTCGATTCTACCTTGCAGAAGTTTGAGGAAAAGTTTGATTTAACGGCAAACGGATTATATGAGCTGATGGAAGCCGATAAATTAGCTAATGTCTTGTTCAGAAGTTTTCCCGAAGATTGTGAAGACAGCGAACAGGAAGAATATGGCAATCGGATGTTATTAGCTCTTATGCAAGAAATGTATAAGGAACTTCCTGATGGTTTTGCCGAATACATCGATGTTATTTCGGAAATGCGGTATCAGAAGAGAGAGCAATATTTGTGGTTTCTTGCATTGTTCTTTATCAAATACGGTATGTATCGGATATTCCACTCACATTTTAAGAAGGATTATTATTCGATGTGGGAAAATCTTGGAAGGTGTTTCAAAGAAAAATTCCCAAACCGAACAGATTTGCATTCTTTTGTAAATGCTTATACAGCAACAGATCTGTATTGTGAAACATGCCATCCTTCCGTATGGGGATTGATGCAACATTTAGTACCTATACTTGACATAGCTGAAGACCCGGGAAGAAGAGAAGAAAGGTTGAGAATTTTTCATCTGTTCGATTGGGGATTGGATTCGTATTGGAGAAAACCGAATCTTCCTTTTGAGTTGGGTAAAAGCGAAATTTGGTGGCTATATGTCGTGGAAACCAAAATTCCGAATAATGGCTTTTATACGGTAATTCATTTCAAAAGTGGCAACAACAAGGAAAACTTTGAGCTGATAGAAGTCTATAACCTGATGTTTATAGAAATAGAGGATGAGGAATATTCTTATATGGTACATTTATGCAAAACAAACGACCTACAAAGTGTTGTCCTTGGATTCGCCAATTATCATGAAGATACCCAAACATTGAATTTTGAATTTGATGATGAGGTGGAGTTCCCCAGATCACTTCAAATGCTTGAGATGGAAGCTCCTATAGGCAGTGAAAATAAGGTTTGGAAAAACATCATCAATCATTTTGAGGAACACTCCAGGGATTCCATACTGAAACAGGCCAAGAACCGTTTGGGTAATCTGATATTTCTGGATGATGAATATGAAGTGGATGATGTTGTTGTTGGCCGGAAAGGAATGTTTGTCGCTATAAAAGAACTATTGTTACCTAACCAACCTATTAGAGAATATAGCATCGAATGGGATAAGCATGAGGTATTGAAATGTATCCATCCATCAGATGATGCATGCATTGTTCGTAAGAATGATGATGGCGAACTTTA
>JAEIGA010014116.1_pt1 | contig 12149 bp, 10 predicted proteins | sample 9270691 | NCBI WGS metagenome assembly JAEIGA01 (sample SAMN17057246, study PRJNA624740) | gut metagenome | biome: biome; isolation source: fecal sample | host: Bos grunniens | place: China: Xizang | collected 2019
ATTGCTTCGGCACGTCACAACGAAGCATTGGTACATCACTTGACCGATTCTCTTGAGAAGGCAGCAGAGGCCTATAAGGAGTCATTGCGCAAGAACCCTGCAGACAATGAGACCAGATATAACCTTGCTGTTGTGCTGTACCAGCTGAAGAATCAGCAGGACCAGAACCATCAGAACCAACAGGAACAGCAGCAACAGCAACAACAAGAACAGCAACAACAGCAACAACAGCAGCAGAACCAGGAAAAAGAGCAAAAAGAGAAAGAACAAGAGCAACAGCAGCAACAGCAGGCTCAGGCTTCTGAAAGCAAGGAGGATATGTCAAAGGAGAATGCCGAACGTTTGCTCGAAGCTGCAATGCAGGACGAAAAGGGCGTTCTTGAAAAGGTAAAGCGCGAAAAGAACAAATCGGGCAAGCAGAAGCTACAGAAAAACTGGTAATCACAAACATATTTTTTCGACATTCAAGACATTAGACAACATTGTTAAGGTAATAGATAAATGAAAAGGTTATTTCTAACAACGGTACTGTTAATTGCAACAATAGGGTCGGTAATGGCCGATGAGATATCATTTGTCACATCGGCACCACGCTCTGTCGTTGCAAACCAGCATTTCAAGATATCGTACAAGGTAAACCGTGCAAAGGTAGGCGAGCCTACAATACCTGAAATCGAAGGATTCAGGATATTGAGCGGACCTCACCGTTCGACACAGAGGAGCATGCAGATGATAAACGGCGAGACCACATCATCAGAATCCGTAACATTCACATATATCTTAATTGCCGACAAGGAAGGAGAATATATCATCCCGGCAGCAACGGTAGTTGCAGATGGTGAGAAAATCACCTCGAACGAAGCCAAGATAAGAGTCCTTCCCGAAGACCAGGCAAGCCAGGCTTCATCGCAGAACAGCGGTAACAGCAGGGTTATGCCGAGCCGCAGCAACTCTACGAACATTGCCAACGACGACCTTTTCATCAGAGCCTCGCTTAGCAAGACCAAAGTTTACGAACAGGAAGCAGTGCTTCTTACATACAAGGTCTATTCGGCTGTAAACCTAATAAACCTCGATTTCCCTACACCCGACTTGAAAGGTTTCCATATCCAGGAAGTGGAGCTGCCTAAAGAGAAGCAGTTTGAACTCGACCGCTACAACGGCAGGAACTACCAGTCACTTGTATGGCGTCAGTTCGTGCTTTTCCCTCAGCAGAGCGGCAAGATAGAGATTCCGGCACTGGACTTTGAAGGTGTCGTTGCAGTGCAGACACGCCGAAGCATGGACCCGTTTGAAATGATGTTCAATGGCGGTCCATCGTATGTTGAAGTAAAGAAAAACCTGAGAGCAAATGCACTGTCCCTTAATGTAGAACAGTTGCCGGCCGGCAAACCCTCAGGCTTTTCCGGTGGGGTAGGAAAGTTCTCAATAAGCAGTTCTTTAAGTACCGCACAGCTCAAGACCAACGAGGAAGCCACACTTAAGATTGTTGTGAAAGGTGCAGGAAACATGAAGCTCCTCGGCAATCCCAAAGTGGAGTTCCCAAGCGAATTCGAGGTATATGACCCTATCATAAACAACAATTTCTCTCTTCGCACAAGCGGATTTTCCGGCGAGAAGGTATATGAGTATGTATTTACGCCGCGCTCAAGCGGAACATTCACTATTCCGGCAGCCGAGTTCTCATATTTCGATACCTCTTCAAACAGCTACAGGACTATCGAGAGCGAAAGTTATACAATAGAAGTTGAAAAGGGCAAGGATGCCCCTGCAGCAACAGCAAGTTCATACATCGGCAAGGAGAAAGGCAAGGTTCTCGCAACTGATATACGCCATATAAAGCTCGACGAGGATGAACCTCAGAAGCAGCACTCTACACTGTTCGGCTCTACCGCATACGTTCTGTCGTACCTGCTTCCGCTTCTCCTGTTCGTTATATATATAATCATATATCGCAGAAAGATGGCCGAAAATGCCAACTACACGCTTGTGCGTACAAAGAAGGCAAACAAGGTAGCGGTAAAACGTCTTAAGATAGCAAACCGTTTCCTCAAGGAGAACAAGAAGAATGAGTTCTATGACGAGATACTCAAGACGCTTTGGGGATATATGAGCGACAAGCTGAGTATCCCGGTATCGCAGCTTTCAAAGGAAAACATTGCAACGGAACTGTCGGGCAAGGGAGTTGACGAGGTGCTTATAAACGAGATGCAGGAACTGCTGAACGACGGTGAATTCGCACGCTACGCGCCAGGTGACGCAGGCAGCACAATGGACAAGGTCTATTACAAGGCTATTGATGTTATAAGCAAAATGGAGAACTCTATAAAAAGATAATATTCAGCATGAAAAAGATCATATACATATTTCTTCTGCTTGCGTTGCCGTTCTGTACTGCAGCGCAGGATAATGTTCAGGCAAATGAAGCAACAGGAATGGCAGAGGAGTACACAAAGGCAATTGGCGACAGTGCATACTCGAAAGGCGAGTATGAAAAGGCAATCGGCATATATGAGGCTATAATAGCAGACAAGGGGAGTTCAGTACAGTTGTACTACAACCTGGGAAATGCCTATTTCCGCAACAACATGTTAGGTAAAGCCATACTGAATTACGAAAGGGCACTGCTTATAGACCCTACCGATGAGGATGCAAAGGCAAACCTTGAATTCGCGCAGAGCAGGATGAAGGATGAAATTTCGGAGCAGTACGAAATCTTCTTCGTTTCATGGTTCAAAGGGCTTACAGCCATATTCAATGTGACGGTATGGGCTGTTATAGGAATTGTTTCTTTTGCAGTTCTTCTTGTTTCGCTACTCCTGATTCTGTTCAACAAGAACGATGCTTTACGTAAAATATCCATTGCTCTTGCTGTCGTTTCTCTAATTGTGACTATATTTGCAAACGTATCGGCATACAGCCTCGACAGCTACATGAGCGACAGAAGCCACGCGATAGTAATGAAAGAGGAAGCCTCACTCAAAAGCACGCCCAACAATTCGGGCACGGTGCTTATCAAGGTTCACGAGGGCCGCAAGGTAAAGATTGCCGATGACACAATGAGCGACTGGAAAGAGATAGAGCTTGAGGACGGCACGGTAGGGTGGGTTCCATCTTCGGTCATAGAGCGTATTTGAATACAATGTGCTGCAGTGCAGCAAAGGAGTAAAACACAGGATGGATTTCAGTTCTTTGATTGACATAGACAAGTACATGCTGCTGTCGATGAACGGAAGCGACTCCCTCTTTTGGGACGGATGCATGTCATTATACACGACAACCATAATATGGATGCCGTTGCTGCTTGTGCTTATTTATGTACTTATAAAGAACAACAGCATTCAGGATTTCTTCTTTCTTCTTGCAATGCTGGTGATTGTATTCCTTACGACAGATTTCATTTCATCCGGAATATGCAAGCCTCTTTTTGGCCGTTTGCGTCCGGCTCACGACCCTGAAATCATGTATATCGTAGATGTTGTAAACAACATGCGCAGCCACGATTTCTCCTTCACGTCGAGCCATGCAGCCAACTCATTCGGCCTGGCGACATTTGTCATGCTCCTCATGAAGAACAGAGCCTTGTCGTTCTCGCTGATACTCTGGGCTGCGATGAATGCATACACGCGCATATATCTCGGAGTACATTATCCGGCAGACATACTTGCCGGTACTCTAATTGGAGTTGTTACCGGATTCCTGCTATACAGGCTCTACGTCTATATAAAAAAGAGAAAGCAGAGAAGCATACACCGCGACTGGATATCGTCGCACTATACAAAAAGCGGATACCAGGTATCGGACATCTACTTCCTGCTGATGACAATGTATGCAACATTCGCGCTTATACCGGTAATATCATTCATTACGTTCGAGTATTAAGAGTCATCTTCTCAATACATCTCAATGAATTCGTAACTGTTTCCTGAGCCCTCAAGATACCTCATGAACATCTCCTGCGAAATGACCACCGTTGCATGGTTGTCATTGGGGTGAAAACTCAGCATCCTCTCATTCCTCAGATTCTCGTCAAGGAATAGATGAACATGGTTCTCCGTATCGTTTATAAGGCCGAACGGCGATACCGAACCGGGAGCAAGTCCAAGGTATCTCTCCATTCTCTGCGGAGAAGCAAAGGAGAGTTTCCCTTGATGCAGACGTTTCTCAAGGTCATGTATATCCAGGTCACGCTCACAGTCAAGGACAACAAGATAGTGACGGTTCCCCTTATGGTTACGAAAAAAAAGATTCTTGCAATGCTTTGAACCGTCCTGCTTCCAGTATTGACGTGCAATCTCTATGGTTGGTGCTTCGGGGTGGGTGTACCAGGTATATTCAAGGCCACGGGAACCGAGATATTCAAGCACCTTATCTATTCTATCGTTTTCCATTCTCACTTCAATTAAAGCAACTCCTCAATATCACGGCATAACGCATCGACATTCCCGCTCTTCGTCGCCCAGCTTGTACAGAAACGTACAACATCTCGGCACTCGTCGTATGTACCCCAGAATTCAGGCACATATTTCGATGAAAGCACCTTCTGCTGTTCCTTTGTCAGTATGGGGAACTGCATGTTGGTCCTTGACGGAATCCACATCGGAATGCCTTTCTTCTCAAAAGCCTCACGTATTCTGGCAGCCTGTTCATTGGCATGACGTGCCAGCCTGAAATAGAGACACTCATCGCCACCTTGCAGGAGCTCCACAAACTGTATTCCCAACAATCGTCCTTTGGCAAGCATGCCGCCATGCTGCTTTATGGCATAACGGAAGCTGCGGTGCATCTCCTCGTCCTTGAACACTACAGCCTCACCGAACAGCGCGCCTACTTTTGTACCTCCAATGTAGAAGACATCGCATAAACGAGCAAGGTCGGCAAGAGTAAAGTCACACTCATCGCTCATCAGTCCATAACCCAAACGGGCACCGTCAACGAAGAGGTATAGACCATGAGAATGACAGAACTCCGATATTGCAGCAAGTTCAGCCTTAGTATATATGAGACCGTTCTCAGCAGGGCAGGAGAGATATACCATGCCGGGCTGGACCGTGTGTTCGTGCGAATGGTCGTTCCAGTGGCTATGGTAACATTCTGCAATCTGCTCAACGGTAAGGCGTCCATCCTTTGAAGGCAATGCGATGACTTTGTGTCCGGTGGCTTCGGGCGCACCGGTCTCATGCACGTTTATATGTCCGCTGTCGGCCGATATTACTCCCTGGTAGCTCCTTAGGAACGCGTCAATCACTGTAACATTGGCTTGTGTGCCTCCTACAAGGAACTGCACACCTAAGGAAAAGTCCTTGCAATGTTCCCTTATGATATCACGTGCACGGTCGCAATAGCTGTCGCAGCCGTAACCTGCATGCTGCTCATAATTGCTCCGCAGCAGAGCTTCAAGAATCGAGGGATGCGCTCCTTCAATATAGTCGGAATCGAATCGTATCATATTATTTTCTTTTGTTGATGCTAAGATAACTATAAAAAGGCTTCCGGTAAAGGATATCGGGATATCTTTTCTATTCCGAGCAATTTTCAGAAGAGAAGAAAATATATTTTAGAAATTTAAACAGTTTCTAAGAGTTATAAGCACATACAATCAGTCAATAGGATATTTTTTTGATTAAATTTGCAGAATTGTTCAGAATATACTCTAACATCAAATATAATTATGAAAACAAAATTCAATTCATTGCTGCTGTTGATGCTTGCAATGCTGTTTGCATTGCCTTCTGCAGCACAGAAGAAAGGAGAACAGCTTCCTGTCGATTCTTCAATCACGATTGGCAAGCTAAAGAACGGAATAACATATTATATCCGTCATAACGAAAAGCCCGACAATCTTGTGAATTTCTACATTGCACAAAAGGTGGGTTCAATCCAGGAAGAGGAGAGCCAGAGAGGCCTTGCACACTTCCTTGAGCACATGTGCTTCAACGGAACAGAGCATTTTCCGGGCAAGTCGCTTATAAACTATCTTGAGGGAATAGGCGTTAAGTTCGGAGCCGACCTCAACGCATACACCTCAATCGACGAGACCGTGTATAATATCAATAATGTTCCCGTAGGCACCCCCGGAGCTATTGACTCATGTCTCTGGATTCTCCGCGACTGGGCCGACGGGCTTACTCTTGCAGCTGAAGAGATTGACAAGGAGCGCGGTGTAATACACGAAGAGTGGAGAGGACGCAACACTGCGATGATGCGTATGCAGGAGCGTATGCTTGCCGACATCTTCCCCGGCAGCAGATACGGCAAACGTCTTCCGATAGGTATAATGGAGGTTGTTGACAATTTCCCTTATCAGGCATTGCGCGACTATTACGAGAAGTGGTATCGTCCCGACCTTCAGGGTATCGTTGTCGTAGGTGATATCGATGTAAAGGAGGTAGAGAAGAAAATCAAGAAAATCTTCGGAAAGATAAAAAAAGCCAAGAATCCTGCAGAGCGTGTTTATTATCCGGTAGATGACAACAAGGAGATGATATTCTCTCAGCAGATTGACAAGGAGCAGCAGAACTACATGCTCCAGCTCATGTACAAGCACGATGTCCCTTCACGCGACCAGCGCAACACAAAGGAGTATATTGTCGAGAATACAAAAAGGTCATTTGCCATCGGAATGCTCAACAGCCGTTTCGGCGAGATTATGAGCAAGGAGAACCCGCCATACATGCGTGCCGGTGTAGGTTACAGTGATTTTGGTGTTGCCCAGACAAAGAAAGCGTTTACAGTAATGGTGCAGTGCAAGCCCGAACAGATTATGGAAGCAATCCCGATGGTGTTTACAGAGGTTGAGCGTGCACGTCGTTTCGGCTTTACAGAACCAGAGTTCAAGCGCGTGAAGGAGAACATGATAGCAGGAATGGATTCATGGTATGCCGAGCGTGACAAGCGCACCAGCGACTACTATATACAGAATTGTGTACGTCACTTCCTTGACGAGATAGATATGATGGCACCAGAAGATGAGTACAAACTATCGATAGAGATTATCAACTCGCTTACATTAGAAGAGATCAACAAGGTTATCCCTTCGTTGCACCGCGAGGACAACCGCGTAGCAGTCTCTTTCGCTCCGGAACGCGAGGGCATGACATATCCGGGCAAGAAAGACATCGAGCAGTTGCTCAGTATGGTAGGCAATGCAAGAATAGCTCCTTATGAAGACAACGCTGTCGATGCTCCTTTGCTTGAGAACATACCCGAAGGCGGAAAGGTCGTGAAAAGCGAAGAGGGGAAATGGGGCTCGACAATCTGGACACTCTCCAATGGCATCAAGGTTATCCTGAAGCCGACAGACTTCCAGGCCGACAAGCTCTCTGTTGCAGGTTACAAGGTAGGCGGAACAAACCGCTATCCCGACAGCGAGAAGGTGAACATCGGCATGCTTTCGGCACTCTCAAGCATTGGCGGATACGGAGCCTTTGATGCGACACAGTTGGGCAAGAAGCTTTCAGGCAGCACAGCTTCGGCAAATGTAAGCAGCGGCCCTTACTACGATGTGATAAGCGCAGGATGCTCTCCTAAGGATGCCGAAGAGATGTTCCAGCTGATGTACCTGAAATATACATCTCCACGCAAGGACGAGAAAGCATACGAGTCATACACGACACGCATTCGCAACAACCTCAAGGACAGGAACCTCAACCCCAACACAGCACTCAGCGATACGATGGTTGTAGCCATGTACGGCAACCACCCGCGCGTGCAGCCGTTCGTTGCAGCAGATGTTGACAAGATCAACTACGACAGAGTGCTTGAGCTTTACAAGGACCGCACAAGCGATGCAACAGGATACATGTTCTTCATTGTCGGAAACATAGACCTTGATGCAATCAAGCCTCTCGTTGAGCGTTACATCGGTGCATTGCCATGCAACGGCAGGGTAGAGAAGATTGAGAAGACCACAGTCGAGACACGCAAGGGCATATACCGCAACAACTTCAAGAACAAGATGGAGAACCCAACCGGTACAGAAAACATAATCTACACTGGAAAGATTGAACCTTCATTGAAGAACAGGCTGGTAATGAGTTTCCTCAACCAGGTATTGAACATCGTATATACCGAGGAAGTACGCGAGAAAGAGGGCGGAACCTACGGTGTAGGCGTACGCGGTTCCATATCAAAGTTGCCTGAGGGCGAGTTCACACTTATGGTAAACTTCAAGATGGCACCCGAACGTCGTGAAGAGCTCGCAGCAATCGTAACACGCGAGTTCGAGAAGCTGGCAGCCGAAGGCCCTGTAGCCGAACAGGTAGAGAAGGTACGAAGCTATATGCTCAAGTCATTCGAGGAGAGCCAGAACAAGAACGCGGCATGGATGAACTGGCTGTACAACAACTACTTCGAGAATGAAGACAGCCATACCGGTTACGAGGAGCTTGTAAAGAGCATTACTGCAGAAGACATACGCCTGCTTGCGAAGTATATCCTTGACCAGGGCAACTTCATCGAGGTGAGCATGACACCTGCAGAATAACATTGCTGTATACACTATAAAAGAGAAGCATTGCCAGTGTGCAATGCTTCTCTTTTATAGTATCAGAACGCTACACCAATCCTCAAACCGAAGTTGCTCAGATTGTTCTGGTGATAGGACATTATATTGCAGCTGTTCGATGCAAAGCTGTAGTATAATGCGGCATGGAATCCTACGCTGTTTGCCCATGGGTACCAGTTGAAACCGACCTCAGGAGACATGTAGAAGCCCCAGCGTTTCTGGTCGGTAACATAGATGTAGTAGTAATTGTTGAATTCGGAATAGCAAGCTCCGAATTTAAAGCCTATATACGGCTGGAAATCGGCTTCGACAAAACGGTATCGCACCAATGCTCCGAAAGGAAGCGTGAACATCTGATGCTGCTGGTCGGTACTCATCGAAAGTGTCCCGGAGAGAGGCAGAGTACGGCGTGAGAAATACTCGTTGTTCGTATGGAAGTTAAGGAAAGCTCCGACCGCCAGTTTGTCGGTCACATAATAACCGCCCTCAATGTTCATACCCCAACCGCTGATATTGTCAGCGAATTTGTTTCCCAAAGGTGCATTCAGCTGCCAGTCTATGTTATAATAGCCGTTCAACGACAATTGCGCCTTGCTGTTGCCCGGTATCGACAACACGACTGCCGCAAGGAGCAGATATAATGAATTGCATATACGTTTCATATAGGATTGGATTTAGAGATTCTATTTTTTGGAAAGATAGGGCGACTGCTTGAAAGCCTGCGAGATAGCCTCCATAGTACGCGACAGGCTCAGGTTGTTGCCGTTAAGAAGACCGCATATATATGTGTTCCACACAACTGTCAGCTTGTCGTTCTGAGGGGTAGGAGCATTGGTGTTGACAAGCTCGCCGATAATAGAGCCGGTACTGTAGCTGTAGGTAAAGCTATATGGGTAGTACCAGCCCCAGCCGCCCCAGTTCCAGTAACCGGGATAACCGTTCCACCACGGCCCGTTGCCGTATAAGGGGAAGTAGTAGGTCTCGCTTATGTAGCTTAGCTGCAACACAATGTCAGCATCATCGGTATTGTCGGCAGGCAAGTAACCGGCAGCCTCAAGCTGGTCACTGAAAGCATTCACAATCTTTTCCGAATTGGCATTGTTCCAATAAGCAGTCTTATCGTCATTGCCTATTATCAGAATGCTGTCAATGACATAATAGGTATCGAACTTCTTGAAGTCAGTACCCACATCATAGTTTGTATAGACAAGATAGTCATTATCCAGTTTGTCCATATCGGGGTCTTTCTGGCATGATGCGAACAGAAGAGAGACAAACGATGCCAATAATAATACTCTTTTCATACTCTTATAGATTAATGGTTGCTTACTTCTTTATGCTGAGTTTATGAGAGGGATTATTGCTTACAGGAGTACCGTTCTTGTTCACCCTCACCAGAGAACTGTCGCTGTTCATCCTGAAGTTGACAGCAGGCATGTTGTTGGCCGACACAAGCTCAATTATCGTTACGGTACTGTCGTTGCCGCCCCCGGCCAGGATTATTGCTTCGCCGTTGTCGGTCTGTGTAGCAATGCCCTCATCAATATAGTCGGTAGTAATGGTGTATGTACCGTCATTGTTGAGACTCACAGTCCTGAATGCAAGTATCACTTCGGCCGGTGCATTGTTGTCCATAGGTGAGAGTCCTTCAAAGACAAAGGTCTGTACATCGACTATGGTAGAGTCGTCGGGCATGTATATACTGTCCGTCTCAATCTCCATGACCATTGCATTCTCATTGTTGCCGTTGCATGAATTGCAAGAGGCCTGCAGCAACAGTACGACCGATGCCGCAGCAAATAATACAATCTTTTTCATTCCATTAGTTTTAAGGTTATTCAGTTGAAATAACACCTCAATGGAACTTCGGGTTTTGCATTTTTTGTTTATTAAATGAAAAAAAGGTTATAAGAAAAGACAGCGTGCAAGAGATTCACTCTCGCACGCCGTCCGCTATTTGTTTTGACTCTATTGCTGTTCCTTATTCCGGCAACATTCCGTTTACTATGAGATAGAAAATATTGTACAGAATATGCTCCTGTTCACTTCCGAGCGCATGAATGTTAAGCGGATTCACTATCTCATCCATTTGGCACTCTGCTTCAATGCCCGAAGCGGGCAACGCCTCGTCATTAGAGTTGTACATTATTGAGACGACAGGGTTTATGGTGAATCCGTAAGGCGACTCTATCGCTTCTGTCATCATACCTCCACCGTTTGTACGTGCTCCTAAAGTAACGACGTTTGAAGTACCCCTGGTACACTCGACTGAACTTGCAAGAAGCTCGGCCACACCATGCGTTCTGCTTCCAAGAATTATGTAGAGAGGCTTGTCGCTCAAGTTCGTCATCTGTCCCGAATAGTTATAGACCGTATCGGCCACCTCACCGGCTCCCATGAGAGTACAGAATGGAGTAGAGTATGCCGATGCCGGAACAAGCATGCTTGCAAGCAACACTGCATTGGCAACAGTACCGCCACTGCAGTAACGCAGGTCAAGAACAATATCGCTTGCCTGAGCATTGGCAAAGCCTAACATAATCTGTTGGGCCTGCTCTGCAAAACTGTCACCGGAAAAGCTGTTAAGGGCAATGTATCCAACCTTATTGTCACGTACATTGTAGAGAGAATCGACAAGAATCGCATCTTCGGCCAAATCAGTTGCTTCGGCCACAGAAAGCGTATCGCTCTCTACCCAGAAGTAGCCTTGTTCATCATCATAATCGATATATTCAGTTGCCAGTTCCGCACCGGTTCCTGTTGCAAGCACGCTACTGCTTGAGGTGGAAAGAGCCTTTCCGTTCACTGCCGAAATCCATGTACCTCGTTTCACGCCCGAATTCCATGCCGGTGAACCTGGAGAAACTTTAAGCACAAGAGCATAAACCTTTCCCGGACGTATGGAAAGCGGGTCACGCATCAGAGTGAAAGTCATGCCATAGCTTCCTGCCGAAACAGTGTCGTTGAAGAACGACACCTTGTCTCCTTTATAAAGCAATGAAGAGAAGAACTTCGATGTTGCAGCAAAGAACTGCTTCTGGTCGAGTGAAGGAAGCGAATCACCCCATAGGTAATGCTCCTGCATAGCCGAATATATCCACTGGTTCTCTTTGGTCATGTCGTAGTACTCGCCAGAACGGTCGTCACCGCATGAAGAGAACATGACTGCCAACAACAGGCAAACGGAAGAGATCTTAAATATATTTTTCATCATTATCCTATTTTGTAACAACCCCTTTGGGGCATATTGCAAAAATACTCCATTTTGCAATAAAAGCAAAGTGTTGCATAGCTAAAAAATGCAACACTCTGGCATATAAGAGAATTTGTCTCTATATTTGAGGTAAACTCGAATATGGCAGACGGTAAACAGCACTCCTTCCAGAAATGTAATTTAGTTTTGTTTGCTCCTACTTCTTAGTCTTTTACTTATCTACCAAAGAATTGTTTCAATCGCTCAATACCTTGTTGGTGCTTTTGAGTGTTGGTTTCTTTTAGTTTGATGATGTTCTGCAACTTCCACTTAACTGATGGGTAGTTACTCAAATCCCCTGCACAGCACTTGTCCCAATCGGGTGTTCCTTCTTCAAATGACAAAATAAAGTCTTTATCTGCCTCTGTTAATGCAGCATTGACTTGTGCA
>JAEIGA010014117.1_pt1 | contig 12149 bp, 13 predicted proteins | sample 9270691 | NCBI WGS metagenome assembly JAEIGA01 (sample SAMN17057246, study PRJNA624740) | gut metagenome | biome: biome; isolation source: fecal sample | host: Bos grunniens | place: China: Xizang | collected 2019
CAAGAGGGTAAAATGACGGAGTCCTATAATGAAAACCAAAAAAGATGGTATTCATCCACCCCCGATATTACAGAGAAAAATATAGATTTCTTAAATCGCTATCTTGCTTTCAGACTTGAATTTTTAAAGGAAAAATGGTCCCTTGATAAATAAACAAAAAGGACAGAGAATTTTTAACTCTCTGTCCTTTTTTGTTTGAAATAGCGTACCGTGCAAATACTCTATTCTTTATAGATAGAAGGCGTGATTACCAATAGTAGCAAAATGCGGTCTGTTCTTTACGACCCAACTGTTTGGGGCTTTTTTTGGGTTGACAAAATAGATTATTTTATCACTTATGCTGTAGCCCTCAAGACAGATCTTTGCCGCTATTATGCTTTCCTCATTTGGCGTATTGTAAATAGTTCCGTTGGAGGTAGGGGAAAACTGTACGCCGTATCTTTTGTCGAAAATTACGCCGTATATGGTATTCGGATAAGACGAGGATCTTACTCTGTTAAGGATAACGTTACCAACGGCTATCTTACCGCGAAGGGGCTCACCACCGCTTTCCGCGTTGATAATTCGGGATAGCCACAGTACCTCGTCATCACGGTATACGCTTCTTGCGTTTGCAATTCCACCTGTTGAGCGTGTTATCTTGAACCCGCCCATAGTGTCACTCCAACTTATTTTCGCCCCAAAGGCTCTTGCAAGAAGTATAACGGGGGCGTACATTCTACCACCGCTCATATAAATGGGTGTTTCCGTGTAAAGATAACGTCCGTTTGCCTCTATGTAATTTGCGCCGTCCTTACATACAAGGGTAAGCTTATCTGTTTTTACAGTTAGGGTCCTTGTGGAGGAATTGTAGGTTACCTTTGCGTCCTTGTACATCTCGGTGGAAAAGCTTCTTATACCGACGTATGTGGTATTGTTTCGTATCTGTGTCGCTCCTCCGTATGATTCTCCATCTATGGATACCTTTACCCAGCTTGAAGCCTCCGTAGGGATAACTGCAAGTGATGATATTATAACGAGAAAGAGAAGCACAGAGATTAACTTTTTCATTTACCGTCCTTTCTTTAGTCATGCATGATAAAATGGAATTTTGAAAACGTTTACTCTGATATTGTAACATATGTAAGACTTTATTTCAAGAAACAATATTTGGTAAAAAGGCAGTAAATGGAAATATTACATTTTTTAAAAAAAGTCAGACACGTGTGCGATTTTTAAGCTTTTTTATTAAATGTTTTATAACGGAGGTAAGCACCGTACCAATGGCGACGCACAGTAAAAGGTAAGCAAATGAGGTAATGGCAATTTCAAATATTATTACTCTTTTAAGTAAGGGAGAGGTGCCGTTTAACACGGCTACAAGATATCCCTTGAACATAAGACGCGCAAGCGCAGTTGCCAGAATAATTGATAAAAGCGGCTTGAACACCCATTTTACATAGGGCACAGGCACCTTAGTCACCTTTATCAGACGAAGAAGGCTAAAGGCGGTGTTAAAAAGCTCCGTTATAAAAATTACAGCCACGTATCCCCGTATTCCATAGGCGGGCAAAAGAGTAAAAATAAGAACTATGCTTATTAGGGAGTCAATAATATTGATCCTCATACAGTACATTTGCTCCCCAAGTCCCTTAAGCATACAGTCAACGGAGTTGTCAAGGTACATAAGTGGTATAAGGGGAGAAAGGATACGAATATATTCCCCCGCCTCCTCCGAGCCGTAAAGGAAATATCCTATCTCATAGGAATAGGAAATAAGAATACCCGACACACCCAAGGAAAAAAGCAGGGAAAGAGAAATTACGGAGGATACGGTTTTTCTTATGGAGGAAAGGTCCATTTTCGACTGTGATGCGGAAAGCTCGGGAATCAAAAGAGAGGAAAATGCGTTTAATACGGCGGATGGGAAAAGTAAAAGGGGAAATACCACGCCGTGTAGTATTCCGTAGGAGGACAAGGGATTTGCCCCGCCGCTTTTTTTAAGTCCCCAAGGAATTGCAATATGCTCTACGGTTGATAAAAGCGAACGGACGTATCCGCTTACCCCCAAAGGAAATGCGAGGGAGAATACGGTGTTAAAATCACATTCATTATTTTTTAACTCTTCGGTTTTGCGTCCTGTTTTCAATAACGTACTTGCGTTTTTTGTATGCTTTTTAAAATCAAAACAGTATAAAAGCGCGGAAAATACAAGTCCCATAAGCTCACTTATAACCCCTGCGCATATTACGGTAAGGCAGGCGTATTCCACCCTTGATGGCATAATAAAGGTAAGAATGATAAGGCTTAAGGACATCTTGACAGATTGCTCCAGCACCTGAACGAAAACTGTTTTATATACCCGTCTGACACCGTTGAAATACCCGTTCAGGGCGCTTCCTACGGAGATTGGAGTAAGTGACAGGGCAATAGCTCTCAAGGAAATAACGGTGCGCTCATCGTTTAATAATCGCGCTCCTATATTTTCCGCGCTTACAAAAAGAACTACCGATGCGGATATGGAAAAGATGGCGGAGTATACAATGCCGTTTTTTAGAATTGATCTTACTCTTTTTTCGCACACAAGGTCGCATTTCCCCGATGTATCCTCGTTATAGCAGGAGGAAATAAGTCTTGTTACGGCAAGGCTTATTCCCGAGGTGGCAAGGGTTATAAAAAATCCGTACACCCCTCCAAGCAGGGTGATAAGTCCAATCCCCTCGCCACCGATCCTTGAGGTCAGATACGCGTTGAATATTACGGACGCCCCACGGATGCAAAGGGAGGCGCAGGACAGAATTATTCCGTTTAATACATATTTTTTAAGCCTTTTTATATATATCCCTCCCCTCCTTAAATTTATATGAGGCAAAAGAGGGTATTATCATTGATTTTTCCACCTTGATGTGATATCATATATAGGAAATGAGGTGATGTTATGGAGTGGTTATCCCGTACCGAGCTGCTTTTCGGTGAGGAAAGCGTAAATAAGCTTAAGGATAAAAGGGTAATAGTTTTCGGCGTTGGCGGAGTGGGCGGCTACGTATGTGAGGCGCTGTCACGAAGCGGAGTCGGTCATATTGATATCGTGGACAACGATACGGTCTCCGTGTCCAATATAAACAGACAGATCATAGCTCTTAATTCCACCGTAGGACAGTACAAGGTGGACGTAATGGCAAAGCGAATGAGGGATATCAACCCCGAAATAGAGGTAAACACCTATAACACCTTTTACACCCCCGATACCGAGGGCGAATTTGATTTATCAGAATATGATTACGTGGTTGACGCCATTGACACCGTAAGCGGAAAAATAAGCCTTGCCGTAAGGGCAGAAGCGTGCGGCACGAAAATTATTTCGTCAATGGGCGCGGGAAATAAAAAAGACCCCACCGCATTTAAGGTGGCGGATATATATAAGACCTCCGTTTGTCCCCTTGCAAGGGTAATGCGGACGGAGCTTAAAAAGAGAAGCGTAAGATCCCTTAAGGTGGTCTACTCCGAGGAAAAAGCAATTTCCCCCATCTATCCCGAGGAAATGAAAACGGAAAGAAAGCTTCCTCCCGCCTCCTGTGCCTTTATCCCCTCCGTTGTGGGACTTATTATCTCCTCCGAGGTTATTAAGGATTTGATCAAATAATAAATATCCACCCGCCTAGCGGGTGGTATTCGTTTATAGAAAAAACCGATATGGGAATTTTCCATATCGGTTTTTGATTATAGTGTCTGTTTTGGTCTGTGCCTATTGCAACAACTCAGAGATTATTCAGCAAAGTTCTTGCCGCAAGCGGGGCAGATAAGCTCTGCAGGGTCAAGCTCGTTGTCGAAGCAGATGGTTTCCTTACAGTGAGGGCACATAGCCTCCATAAAGTCCTCATCACAGCAGTCACAATCCTCGTCACAGCAGCAATCGCAATCATCATCGCAATCGCAGCAGTCACAGTCGTCGTCACAGCAGTCGCATTCGTCATCGAATACGTATTCTTCTACTTCGCCAAGGTCGTGGTCAACCTCTTCAATGTAATCGCCAAGTGTAGCAACCTCATCATCCATATCTGCGATAGTTTCGCAAATGTCGGAGAGAAGATCGATAACTGCCTTAAGTACCTTACCCTCTGCCTTTGTTTCGTCGAGGTTAAGTCCGTCAGCAAGTCCCTTTATATAAGCACATTTTTCAAGAATATCCATTTCGTTCATCTTAAGTATTCCTTTCTTGTTTTTATTTATCAAAGGGACCGACATAAAAGCGGTCCCCGAGATATTCAGTTAATTATTCCTTAACTCTTTCAAGGTATTCGCCTGTTCTTGTGTCAACACGGAGAAGCTCACCCTCGTTAATGAAGATGGGAACTCTGATAACCGCGCCTGTCTCAAGAGTAGCAGCCTTAGTTACGTTAGTAGCTGTGTCACCGCGAACGCCGGGTTCTGTTTCAACAACGCGAAGCTCAACGAATGTGGGAGGTTCAACTGCAAATACTTCACCCTTGATAGAGGAAAGCTTGCACATTTCGTTTTCCTTAACGAACTTGAAGTTGTCGCCAAGCTTGTGTGAGTCAACCGGAAGCTGCTCATAGGATTCCATATCCATAAAGTAGTAAAGCTCACCGTCGTTGTAGAGGTACTGAAGCTCTCTACGTTCAACAGATACAGTTTCAAACTTAGCTGTGGGGTTGAAAGAAGCCTCACGGATAGCGCCTGTAACTACGTCCTTATACTTTGTTCTTACGAAAGCCGCGCCTTTACCGGGCTTAACGTGCTGGAATTCAATAACCTGATAAACCTTACCTTCCATTTCAAAGGTAACACCGTTTCTGAAATCACCTGCTGTAATCATTTGTTTTTTCCTTTTCTGGCACTGTTATTCGGGATTGCGATCCGCCACGATCGATCCAACTGGCATAAGCCTATAATATACATAGATATTTTACTATAAAAGAAGTAATATTGCAATAGGTAAATAAAAAATTTTCCTCTTTTTTCGCAAAATCAGTAAATTTCTATAAGCTCTTTAGGTGATTTTGTCAGATTAAGTATGGAATTTTCCTGTATCACCACAAGATCCTCAATACGGCAACCGTATTTTCCTTCAACGTATATACCCGGCTCAACGGTTACGATATTACCGGGAACTAAAATTCTGTTTGAAAGAGATGAAAGGTTGGGTCCCTCGTGTATTTCAAGTCCAACACTGTGACCGAGAGAGTGACCGAAGCAGCCTTTATATTCCTTATCAATTATATCTCTTGCAACCTTGTCAGCGTCAGAGCAGAGCATACCCGCCTTTAATACGTCAAGGGCGGCAAGCTGTGCAGAAAGCACAGTATTATAAAGCTTTTTCATCTCCGCATCCGCTTTACCAATGCAGATAGTTCTTGTCATATCAGCGTGATAGCCGTCTACCAAAGCGCCGAAGTCCATTGTCAAAAAGCCCTTGTTAAGCTTGATGTCTCCGGGCACACCATGGGGCAGGGAGGAGTTTACTCCGCTTACCGCAATGGTATCAAAGCTCTTGTCATCGGCTCCGTTTTTGCGCATAATATATTCAAGCTCCGTTGCCACATCCTTTTCCGTCATATCCGGAGTGATCATTTTTAAAACGTGGTCAAAGGCAATATCCGTAATTCTTTGCGCCTCTTTTACCTTGGCAATTTCCGTTTCATCCTTTACCTCACGAAGGGAATTTACCATATTACCCGCAAGATCAAGGGTTGCTTTTACGTTATCCTTAAGTCCCTTATACTGGGCAAGGGGCATACAAAGGTCCTCAATAAGAAGGGTCTTTATTTCTTCCTTGTCTATGATCTCGTTAACGTGGTCGTAAAGTCGGGAGCGGCTTAATTCCACAACCGTATACGCTTCGCTAAGATTCTTTTTAGCAACCTCGATATAACGAAAATCCTCGAGGGCGTATGCGTTTTTTGTAGTGATTACAAGGTAACCGTCGGGATTATCGAATTTTGCTAAATATCTGTGGCTTACCGCTGAGCTTATAAGAATTGCATCAGCCTCTGCCTTGATAAGTTCGTTTTGTAATTGTCTGATCTTTGCTATCATTTTATTTCACCTCGCAAACATTTTAACACATATTTCAAAAAAAGTAAACTATTTAATCATATTTACTTGAAAAAAATAACTTAATATGGTACAATTATTTTAACAATAAAATACTGCGAGGTAATATTTTATGAAGATAGGAACAATGGTTCATCTTGACGAAAACGTATGCTCCAAAATAAAGGACGTTAAGGCATACGGTATGGAATCCTTTCAGCTTTGCTGTTGGAATCTTTCTCTTTTTACTGACGAAATGGCAGAAAAGATAAAGGCTACGGCAGACGAAGAAGGACTTGAGATAAGCGCTGTATGGTGTGGCTGGAGCGGAGAAGCGCAGTGGAACTTTACACGCGGTCCTCTTACACTCGGTATTGTGCCGGTTTACTTTAGAGAACAAAGACTTAAAGAGCTTAAAAAGGGCTCCGATTTTGCAAAGAAGCTTGGCGCAACAAATTTAGTAACACATATGGGCTTCTTGCCTGAAAACCCTGATACAGACGAATTCCGCGCTGTTGTTGTTGCTATCCGCGATCTTGCTGAGTACTGCAAGGCAAACGGACAGTATCTCCTTTTTGAAACAGGACAGGAAACTCCCATTACGCTTAAGCGTACAATTATTGACGTAGGCACAGGCAACCTCGGTATCAATCTTGACCCCGCTAACCTTCTTCTTTACGGTAAGGCTAACCCCTGTGATGCTGTTGATATTTTCGGTGATTACGTTCGCGGTGTTCACGCAAAGGATGGCGAATATCCTACAGATCCTGCATATCTTGGTGAGGAAAAGAGAATAGGCGACGGCAGAGCAAACTTCCCCGTGCTTATAAAGAAGCTTATTGAGCACGGTTACGACGGATCTCTTACTATTGAGCGTGAGATAGACGGTGCAAAGCAGATTGAGGATATACTTTACGCTAAAAAATTCTTGGAGGATATTATAAATGGCTAATCTCAGAGTTGGACTTATCGGTATCGGCGGTATGGGCGGATGCCACTATGGAAACTATAAGGACGTAAAAGGCGCTACTCTCGTTGCAGTTTGCGACGTAAGAGCGGATATGGCAAAGGAAAAGACAGAGGGCACCGGCTTGCCCGTTTATACCGATTACAAGGAAATGATCGAAAAAGAAAACCTTGATATGGTTGATATCTGTACTCCCAGCTATATGCACAAGGATATGGCTATCTACTGTCTTTCCAAGGGACTTCACGTTCTTTGTGAAAAGCCTATGACACTTAATAAGGAGGATGCAGAGGAGGTTGTTAAGGCTGCAAATGCAACTGACAAGTACTTTATGGCGGCTCACGTTGTAAGATTTATGGCTCCCTACGCATACCTTCGCGAGGTTATTAAGTCAGGTGAGCTTGGCAGACTCCTTCGTCTTGATATGAAGAGAATTTCTTCCATCCCCGTTTGGAGCTGGGAGGACTGGATGAGAGATGAGAGCAAGAGCGGTGGCGTTATTACCGACCTTTCCATTCACGATATCGACTACGTTCAGAGCATTCTCGGTATGCCTGATAAGGTAAGCAGCTACCGTCACGGTATGAAGAACAATAACGATTTTGCAGTTACTGAAATGGTTTACGGTGATACTATCGTAAGCTGTGAGGGTACCTGGTACAATACAGGTATTCCTTTCCACGCTACGTATCTTGCAGTGTTTGAAAACGGATACGTTGAAAGCACAGATAAGATCTACAAAAACGGCGTAGCTGTTAATAGTGATGAAAAGAAGGCAGAGGCGCTTGACCTCGGCATCAATATCGGCAACGATAACGGATACCTTAACGAAATGCAGTATTTTGTGGACTGCGTAAATAACGGCGTATCTCCCGATTTTGTAACTCCCGAATCATCCTGCAATACTATGAAGCTTGTTGATACTATTAAAGACGTAGCTACAAAGCTTTAATTAAATAGCCTATAAAGAAGCACTTATGCATTTTGTCATAAGTGCTTTTTTACTTTCGACAAATAAAATTGTGCAACGAAAATGCGATGAAAAAGATGCTTTGCCATAATGAGAGCAAGGGAGGCAAATAGTAATATTTTTTAGCTTATCTTTTAGGCTTTGATGAGAATATAACCGAGGCTATAATGCCGAATATGACGGCGGCGGCAATTCCTGCGGAGGTGGCGGTAAGCCCACCTGTAAGGGCACCGATAAGACCGTCCTTATCCACCGCCTCCCGAACGCCCTTGGCAATACTGTAGCCAAAGCCCGTAAGAGGTGTGGTAGCTCCCGCACCTGCAAAATTTACAAAGGGCTCGTACACTCCGATACCCGTAAGAAGCACTCCCGTACAAACGTAGATAACGAGTATTCGCGCAGGGGTAAGCTTCGTTTTATCTATAAGTATCTGTGCTATGACACAAAGAGATCCACCTGACATAAACGCGTATAAATAGGGAAGAAAACCGTTCATTTTACACCTCCGAGGAGCTTAATCTTACAAGATGGGATATAGCGGGAATGGACTGTCCCTGGCACATAGTAAGGGAGTTCATAAGCGCTCCCGTTCCTATAAACAATACGTCCTTAAGCTCTCCTTCTTCCATTTTTTTAACTATATATGCGGACATTACGGAGGCACTGCATCCGCATCCCGACCCACCTGCGTGCTTGTCCTGTTTTTCCCTGTCGTAGACCAAAATGCCGCAGTCTGTGTGATTTTTTCGGATATCTATCCCCTCGGAGAGCAGAAGCTCCTTTAAAATATCGCTGCCCTCATAGCCAAGGTCTCCCGTGATTATAAGGTCAAAATCGGAGGGGCTTTTCTCACCCTCGGAAAAATACGTTTTTATGGTTTATGCGCAGGAGGGAGCCATGGCCGCCCCCATGTTGTTTATATCCTTTATTCCCATATCCTTGCTTATACCGAATACCGCCTCTTTGACGCTGACGCACCCTTCATCACCAAGAATAAAGGCTCCCGCACCCGTTACCGTCCATTGAGAGGTTGGCGTACGCTGACCTCCGTATTCAAGAGGGAAACGGAACTGTCTTTCGCTGGAGCAGTAGTGGGAGGAGGTTGTGGCGGCTACCCGCTTTGCTATGCCTCCCGAATAGAGAGAAGCACCGAGAGCTAAACCCAAGGCACAGGTGGAGCAGGCGCCGTAAAGACCAACGTAGGGTATATCGTATTCAAGAAGCCCAAAGCTTGATCCTACGCATTGGTTAAGCAGATCTCCCGCAAGTAAAATGTCAATATCCGAGTCACAAAGCCCCGCCTTTTTAATAGCTCCGTATAATGCCAATCTTTGCATTTCGCTTTCCGACTTTTCCCAGGAATCCTTACCGAATTTATTATCCTCGGAGCAATAGGAAAAATACTTTCCGAGAGGACCCTTTTCCTCCTCACTTCCCACACAGGAATAGGTGGATATTATTTTCGGGGGATTACTGAAGACTATCTTTCCTTTATTCATAAAAGTGCCCCCGCAACGTAGTATATTACACCGTAGACAGCCCCCGAAAGCAAGCCGAAAACGATAACGGGTCCCGCAATTATAAACATTTTTGCCCCGACGCCAAGAACGTAGCCCTCGCTTTTGTTGTCTATGGCGGCTGAGGAAACCGCATTTGCAAATCCCGTAATTGGTACAAGAGTACCCGCCCCCGCAAATCTTGCAATATTGTCGTATACCCCTATTCCCGTAAGCAATACGGAAAGGAAAATAAGACTGATACAAACGAGAGATGACGTTATTTTTTCGTCTCCTGTAAGGGAAAAATATATATCCTTTAGCCCCTGCCCAAGAGTGCAGATAGCACCGCCTATAAGAAAAGCAAAGGCACAATTTTTATAAATGGGTGACTTTTTTGCTTTTTTCTTTACGTATTCCGCGTATTCCTTCTTATTCATAGCTCCTCCACGCAAATTATTTACTAAAAGTGTGTGTTTTTTTGAAAAAATTATGCGAAATGGTTTGACAAAACGGTAAAAGTATAGTATTATATATGTAAAGAATACTTTTGGAGGTCAACTATGGCTGAGATAATTTCTAAAGTATCTGAAAAGATAAAGACCGCTGCAGACGTTACGGTTAAAACCACCAAATCGGTTGCTTCTGTTGCTATGTCTACGGTTCAGCTTAAGTCACTTAAGTCGGATCTTAACAAGTGCTATAAAAAGCTTGGTATGGCTCTTTATGAGCAGATAAGAAACGATAGGGATATGGACGAGGTAATTGCGCTTCGCATTTCCGAGGCGGACGAGATTTTGAACGAGATAAGCAAGGTCAAGACGGAAATAGAAAGAAAAAAGGCAGAGCTTTCAAAAAACAAGGGTGAGCCTATCGAAGCAGGTTACGAGGTCATCGAGGATGATGATCTTTCCAATTAAGTAGCTTTAAACAAGAAGTAGAAGGAGATTCTAAATGAAAGATTTTTTGGACAGATTGATTGATTTTCTCACAGCACCATCAACTCTTATGTCAGCATTGAGATTTATTGTTGCTATTGTTGTTATCCTCGTTGGATGCAAGATCGTTAAGGTTTTTACAAGAAAGCTTGTTAACTCAAAATCATTCTCACATTTTTCAAAGACAATGCGTGTTTTCCTTAAGCACGTAATCGCCGTATGTCTCTACGTAGTAGTTATTATCATCGGCGCTATCATTCTCGGCGTTGAGCTTTCCGGCTTCTCTGCAGTTATCGCTTCTGCAGGTATTACCATTGGTCTTGCTTTGCAGGGTAGCCTTTCCAATATTGCGGGCGGTGTAATGATCGTTGGTCTTAAGCCCTTTGAAGTTGGTAACTACATTGAGGGCAACGGCGTAAGCGGTACAGTTACAGATATTGGTATTTTCTATACCACACTTACAACACCCGACAACAAGAAGGTTGTTGTTCCTAACGGTGCGCTTTCCAACTCCACAGTTACAAACTACTCCGCATTTGAGACAAGACGTCTTGACTTTAAATTCACAGTTGCTTACAACTCTGACATTTCTCTCGTTAAGAAGGTTCTTTACTCCTGCGCTAAGGTAGATGAAAGAGTTCTTGCTGATCCTTCACCCGTTGTATACGTTACAGGTCACGGTGAAAATGGTCTTGAGCTTCAGCTTCGCGTTTGGGTAAACGGCGCTGATTACTGGGCTGTTAACTTCGCTATTATCGAGCAGGTTAAGCTTACATTCGATCAGTTCGGAATTGAAATTCCTTATCATCAGATCGACGTACATATGGCAAGATAAGTGGTTGCTGCAATAAGCACAGACCAAAAACAGACACGTTTTATATCTTAACATTAGTTTGTCAGTAAATTTAATAATTTTTAAAGTTGAGATTTTGCAGTTTTGCAAAATCTCTTCTTTTTATGTGTCTGTTTTTTATGTACGAATGCTTCTCTGGAGTACGCTAGTACACCGACGAGTACGCATTCGTCCATTCCCCATGGGTCCCCTTAAATTGTTTCGCAATTTAAGGGATTGGGTCAATACTCATTTCGCTAACCCCTAAACCAAATATTATGCCCGACCCTTTATTGAGGTCGGGCATATTTTATTTTAAAACGAAGGCTACTTCTCCTTTGTTATTTTTATTGCGCCATCATAGGAAACTATTACTCTGTCCCCCGATGATATCTTACCCGACAGCATCATATCGGAAAGGGGATTTTCTATATGGGTGGTAATAGTCCTTCTTAGTGGTCTTGCGCCGTAGACCTTATCGTAGCCCACCTCCGCAAGATATGAAATGGCTTCCTTGTCAAAGGAAAGGCTGATGCCCGATGCCAAGGCGAGCTTTTTTACGTCTTTTAGCAGAATAGTAATTATCTCCTCTGCGTTTGCGCGGTCAAGCTTATTGAACACGATAATTTCATCAAGCCTGTTTAAAAATTCGGGAGAGAAGTGGGACTTTAATTTGGTCTTTACCTGCGATACCGAGCCCTTATTTTGCTCCGTGTCGGATTTTTCGTAAAAGCCGAAGCGCTTTTGCTCCGTCATAAGCTCCGCGCCTAAATTTGATGTAAGAATTATAATGCAATTTTTAAAGTCCGCTCGTCTGCCCTTTGCGTCGGTAAGAGAGCCGTCCTCAAGTATTTGTAAAAGTAAATTGTAAATATCCCTGTGCGCCTTTTCAATTTCATCAAAAAGCACCACC
>JAEIGA010014118.1_pt1 | contig 12149 bp, 7 predicted proteins | sample 9270691 | NCBI WGS metagenome assembly JAEIGA01 (sample SAMN17057246, study PRJNA624740) | gut metagenome | biome: biome; isolation source: fecal sample | host: Bos grunniens | place: China: Xizang | collected 2019
CTTCCCATTCCGAACAGAGAAGTTAAGCCCGTCCACGCCGATGGTACTGCCTAATGGTGGGAGAGTAGGTAGCCGCCGCCCTATACGAACCGCTTGGAAAGACAAAATGATCTTTTCAAGCGGTTTTCGTTTTGTCTAGCCTTGGGTAGAAGGCTTGGCTCTCTAGATTTTCTAGAAGTTCTAGATGATCTAGGTAATCTAGAAGATCTAGACTCACTAGAATATCTAGTGACTCTAGATATAATTTCTTTTTAAAAGGTTTTGTTAAAGTTCTCTCTTTGGTGTGACTAGTTATTCCAGCATCGTCTGAAGATGACAATCCGATATTGTTTGAAAGGTAAAATATACGATCTATATGCCAAATATACGCGCACGTGTACATGTACATGAATATTCATATGTATGCACGTGATATTGCTAAATCTTTTTCTATTCTTTTTTATATAGATGTTATAGGGAGGTCAGAGTTTATAGATACAATAGGGGGTATAGAGATTATATATAAGGTGATATAGATGGAGTTCATAGGAAGAACAATAGAAGCAATCTAATCCTTTGTATGAAATAGAATGATTTAAATAATTATCAACACATTTGATACTTTTATAATTTTATCAGTATATTTGCGATTTAAGTAATATATTACAAAATACAAATAATTTTCTACATTATGAGAGTAGCCATATACGGAGCTGGTTCTCTGGGTACCATCCTTGGTGCCTATATTACAAAAGGGGGGCAGCAGATCGAATTGATCAATCGTAACAAAGCGCACGTTGAAGCTTTGCAATCCCAAGGGGCTAAGATTGTGGGCACAGTGGATTTCACTCAGGCCGTCACTGCATATACTCCTGCGGAAATGAGCGGGACCTATGATATCATCTTCCTGATGACAAAGCAACAGTACAATGCTGAAGTGGTGCAAATGCTGAAACCCTTCTTGGCTGAAGATGGTGTGTTGGTCACCTTCCAAAACGGGTTGCCCGAACTACAACTGGCTGAAGTCCTGAGCAAGGAACGTGTGCTGGGTTGTACGGTGGCGTGGGGCGCTACAATGCAAGAAGCCGGCGTCTGCGAACTGACAAGTAGTCCCGATGCGCTTTCGTTCTCATTAGGCGCAATCTCGGAGAAGCGCAACAAGCATTTCGACGAAGTCAAGACGTTGTTGGAGCTCATGGGTACGGTGGAAGTTGAGGAAAATTTTATCGGTACACGATGGAGTAAACTATTGATCAATGCTGCCTTTTCGGGCATGAGCGCTGTGCTAGGTTGTACATTTGGCGAAGCAGCCGGACCACGCGATTCGCGTCGCATCGTGCAAGCTTTGATAAAGGAATGTATCGATGTCTGTAAGGCGGGCGGCATACGTATCGAACCCGTGCAGGGAAAAGACATAGTCAAATTGCTTGACTACAAGAATTGCGCAAAAAAGGCCTTTTCGTACTTCATCATCCCCATCGCCATACGCAAGCATGCTAAGCTAAAAGCGAGTATGTTGCAAGACTTGGAAAAAGGCAAGTTGACCGAGGTGGATGCCATCAACGGCGCAGTGAGCGATTATGGCAGGACGGTGGGATGTTCCACCCCAATGAATGATTGCGTAGTAGACATTATTCATCGTATCGAACGCGGCGAATTGACACCGGGGCGCAAAAATCTGAAATATTTTAACCTATAATATCACCGCATACGGGTATGAACCAGAGGGCACTTTGTGCTCTCTTTCTTATATGTTCCACGCTGCTAAATTTTAGGCTTTTTTATAAAAGTTTAAGGTTTTATAATAATTGTATTTGGCCTGGTGAGAAAAAGATAAGACTTTTTTCAAACAAACCTAAGGAAAATTTCAACAAACCCTTGACTTTTTTCAACGAGGCGTCGCGAAATTTTCAGAAAGTCTTGACTTTTTTCTATTGAAAAACAGGCATAATAAAGGGGAATTGCCAAAACACAAGCAATTCCCCATATTTGTATTACAAAGATACAAAATTTTTCGTCGAAATGCAAATCGCTTTTTGCATTCGTTAACAAATGTTCCACGGGCTTTGTCGGCCCAATCCGCTATCTTACATTTGCATTTGCATACCTACCAAGAGGCCATCGTACGAGTCGAGCAATTTTGAGAGTGAAGACACTGCGCTACTCTTGCTCAAAAGGGGCACTTTCTTGATCATTGCTAACAGTTTGTCTGCTTCGAAAAGGAGGCTGAGTGAATTGCCACTTTTCACCACGTGTGCAGTAGTTGTTGCCAAGCCATTGAGGTAGGTCATTGTGATAGTTTTGTTTTTAGCATCAAGCGTATATTCGCCTGCCAATTGGTAGGCGCCGATTGTAGCTGTATAAGTACCGTCGCTGGCAAATGCGTACGAGCAAGCGCCCTGCTTAATACCTACTTTTGCCAAATAAGTATCGAGTTGAGCCTCGATCTTGCCTGCGGCCAATTCGCCACCAGCTTGCATCAACAGATTTTCACTTTCAAACACACAGTCGCTACCGCTGAAATACCATGTGCCTACGAGGTCTGATTGCTTCAAAGTGGTCGCAGAATTCAACAAAGTGCCGAGAAGGCTTTGCAATGCTTCGCCTGTGACATTAGTATTACCTTGTTCTTGTTGACCTTGTGTCAAAGCGCCGAGTACAGAACCCAACATCGAACCAGTACTGCCGTTACCACCCAACTGAGTACAGCTTGAAAACATCATTGTTGCCAAAAGTGCAACTGAAAGGAAAAACTTTTTCATGTTAATCGTATTTTTAATATTGAATGAATTTTATTTGCTTTCTAATGAATGAAAATTGCTAAAAAGTGTTATCATTTCTGCAAATTTGCTCATTTTTTTTAAGATAATCAAGAAAAATCGACAAAAGAGTAAATTATATCTGCAATCTTCTTTTATTTTTCGCTGGTTGTAGCTTTTGTCGCTTCCATTTATCATTGATATACATTTCTTAACGTGCGAAAAGGGTGAAAAATGTTTGTGGTATCTAAAAAATAGTCTAATTTTGTATAGCTTTTTAGATGGGGAATGCTGTGTATCTCTGCATGTTGTCACCAATTAGCTAAGGATATTACTTCTATAAAAAGATACCTATGAAACTCTATAAACCGCTCTGCAAGATAGGCCTTGCGCTGTTCTTTCTTGCCATTTCTATGAATTGTTTCTCACAAAGGGTGGGGGTCAAAACCAACGTCTTGGGTTGGTCAACCTTATCGCCCAATATTGGCGTAGAGTTTCGTCTGTCACGCCACTTTACATTAAACGTCGAAGGTCTTGGAAATTTGGTAGGGCAACACTATGGTCGCACACATACAGCAGCTTTGATGCCAGAAGCCAGATACTGGTTTAGCGCGCGTCCCCAAGCAGGGCATTTCATCGGCGTGATGGGTGCTGGATGTATGTATCAATGGCGATTGTACGACACCTATTATCTGGGAGATGCCGTTGGTGTGGGTCTGACCTACGGGTATAGTTTTGTACTCAACAAGAGGTGGAGTCTGGAAACTACCCTTGGAGCAGGATGGCTGCACCTCCGAGAAAAAAGATATAACGAAGGTGATGAAATACCGCAATTGGCCAACCGCAGCAAGGATATGTTTGCTCCGCTGAAACTTGGCGTAACATTTGTTTACCTTATTAAATAAACCGGCTCACTTATAAGACCTCGCATCCCAGGATGTCTTTTCACATTCCTTGATATATGAAATCATACTTCTCGAAAATATTCTGTGCCGCTACGACCAGAAGCAAACGGGTACTGACTCTGTGTCTGCTTTTAGTATTCGGCATTCAATTATCTATTGCACAAGTCATCCGCATCAGCGGCAAAGTCATCTCGAAAAGCGAAGGGCAACCACTGATCGGCGTCAATATCCAGGATAGCAAGACAGGCCGACTATTGGCCACCACCGACGTCGACGGACGCTTTGCTATGAACGCACACGCCAATGCTACGCTGAAATTTACCATGGTTGGAGCAGAACCCGCTACCATCAAAGTGAACGGCAGAAACGTCATCGATGTGGCACTCGTCACAGAGGATGTATTCCTGGAAGAAGCGACCGTCGTAGCCAAGCGTATTACGGACAAAGTTACTCCCGAACCGACAGAAATCGAGGTCAAGGGAAATTATTTCTACGTCCGGACCAGAGTACGCGTACCCAAGGAAATGTTTGATCACGACACACGTCTGGTGGTCCAACCTTTCCTGAATAATGTCACTAAGCGACAACTCAAACCCATGCGTCCACTGGTTTATGACGCTTGGGAATACAATACGACACAAGACCGCATGTACGATTTCGATATTGACCAGGATCCTCTGGCCAAATATGTCACAATAAAGACAGACAGCATGCGCGAGGCAGGTCGGGAAAATGATATTATCGGTTACACAGATTCTATTTACGTAGAGAATGTAAATCACGAATATTCGTGCGATATCTACATGGCTATAGAAGATTATCGCAAGGTGCTCTATCGCGACACCACAATCATTGCTCGCGGCACCGTCAACCCACTTCGCTTCCTGGAATATGCTTTTGCCGGACAAGACATCACTGACGAAGCGCTCTACCCCAAGGAGGAATTGCAACTACGCGATACCAGAGGAGAAATGAAATTAAGGTTTGAAAGGGCAAAAAGCAACCTTAATATGGACGATGTGCAGAATCGTGAGGAGATGGATAAGCTTCATGCAGAACTCTCAACGATTGAGCTAGACAAACATTCAGATTTACAAACCCTGACTATTATTGGTAGCGCATCGCCCGAGGGGAAATATGCATCAAATATGAAGTTGGCGAAAGAGCGTCTGAACTCGGCGCTGCAAGTCGTATTGTCAAAAGTCAGCGAGGAGCAAAAGGCGAAAGCAGACTTCACTACAGAGTCAAAAGTAATACCCTGGGAAGAAGTAGTCAGATTGCTGGAAAAAGATAGTCTGAACAAGGAAGCAGAAGCGATAAGAAACATCATAGCACGATACAAAAATATCGATCAGCAAGGTGCGCAAATCAAAAAGCTACCTTTCTTCAAAACGACACTCCTTAATGATTATCTGCCGGAACTGAGAAAAGTGGAATATCAGATGACCTATTCTGTTTTTCGCAAATTGACATTCGACGAAATCCGCGAATTGTACAACAAGGATTACCGACAATTGTCAAAATACGAGTTCTTCCGTCTTTATCGCGAGGAACAAGATAGTGTGATGCGTGAGAAATATTGTCGCCAAGCCTTGGAAATGTATCCAAGCCTTATGGTTGCTGCCAACGACCTTCAAGCTTTGCTCATTTCTCAGAACAGACCAGAGGCAGAACTCCTCGAAAAGTTTGCAGGTGCCAAAGCTCCTGCCACAGTTAATGCTAATCATACTGTCGCACTACTCAGTGCAGGAAAATATAATGAAGCCGTCGAGGTGGCACAATACTTGCCCGACACAGAAGATACCAAGTTTATCAAAGCTATCAGCCAGGCGTTGGGTGGAAAGTACGAAGAAGCTTACCCCATCGTTGCCAAAACGGGCTTGCGCAACGAAGTGTTGATGCTTCTCACTATGAAACGCAACGAAGAAGCTTGGAAAAAGGCACAAGGCCTTGACGTAGCAGATGCTATGACTTATTACATCAGAGCCATTTGCTTGAATCGTTTGGAGAAGCCTAACGAAGCTTACGACGAACTGAAGCATGCTTTCAAAATGGACCCAAACCTTTTAGAAATCGCAAGACTCGATGGCGACGTCAATGACCTTTTGCCAGAAAACAACTAATCTCAAGATGTACACTATGCACAATATTATACACAAAACGCTCTGCTTTGGACTTTTGCTGTGTTGCGCTCTCACCGCTCTGGGACAAAGTGACAGTAGCGCCCTCAATTATTTGTTGCAACGTCCTCCCGTAGCCAAACACTACGACGACAAAAAGTTTGGCGACCGCGTCTTCGTCGAAATTGGCATGGGAGTCAATTCTACAGCCAAAGGCGCCTGTCCCTATCTCGAAGTGCCAGGGATGCAAGCCGGCGGAGCGATTGGCGATTGGGTAACCCCCTTGCACGGATGGAGGATTGGCGTGAATGGAGGTACCAGAGTTTTGGGACGAAAGACCACAAAAACGCTTGGTGTAAGCGCAGACTATTTGCTAAATATCACTGCGCTCAGCCAGCGTCAATATAATATCCCACGCACTTGGGAATTTATCGCAACAGCAGGCGTGGGATATTCACTGGCACACTGGTACACGGATACAAGATACGCCTTGCACACCAAACTCGGTCTGCGCGCTCAAGTCAACATACACGACTACACTTATATCTACTTGGAACCCCAACTGGGTTTGGTCTCAAATGATTTATACAACGTTTCCTCGTGGCGAGGTTATCGCATGGCGGGAAAAGTAAATGCTGGTTTAGGTTATAGGTTAGTCAAGGATACACGACGCCAAGACACCTTTGCAGGCAATTCTCATTTCCTTGACAATACGTTTGCACAAATTTCCGGAGGGCCTGCTTTCCTGTTTACTTCATCTCCCAAAAACTGGGGCAGAACACTCGGTGGACACATCCAGGGACACCTCGGTAAATGGTGGGACCCCTATTCTGCTACGCGAATAGGTCTGGGCGTAGGTTTGCACCGTCGCGACGATAAAGCCAAAAACAAAAGTTTCAGTGCGTCTCTGGGATATATGCTAAATATGCACAACGTCTTTGGCGGATATAAACCTGACAGAAAATATTGGGTGAATGGTGTGATTGATGTTACTGGAAATCTCTCCGCATCAAACTATGGCAAACACTATACGGCGGGAATTGGAGCAGGTCTGCAGGGACATTTCAAAATCAGCAAGAACAATACTTTCTTCCTCGAACCTCGCGTGGATTTAATGCACGGAGATTATATGCAGGGATATACCACTGTGCGCAATTGGGACTTGATTCCGGCGCTCCATGCAGGCTTTAATTTTATGGAGCAGGGGGATATCAAAACATTGCGAGCACGCAACCAAGATTTCAAGGCGCCTCATGCCTACGACCATCTCTTTGTCGAAGCCGGACTCGGCGCAGCGATGCCTATCATTGGGCACACCGTGTCTCACATGGGTTATCACCTTCGCCCGGTGGCTCATCTTGGTGTGGGCAAATGGTTTCATCCTACATCGGGCGTAAGGCTCTGGAGCGAAGCCACACAATATATCAACACCGACACAAAGCGCTATAAGGCCATTGCCCTGGGCGCGGATTATTTGTGGCACATCACCAACACAATGATGGGCTACGAACCTGGCCACCGCTTTGAAATGATTGCATCTGCCGGCGTCAACACGGCAGTACGCCAATATCGCCGTCACGCCTTCTTTGGCGGAAACTTAGGACTCCGCGCACAGTGGAATGCTAATCAAATGTGGGGATTTTATATAGAACCCCAGGCAAGGATCTATGGCAACAATTTTCTGGAAAGAAGTCAGTTCTCGGCATTCGAAGTAGATGTCGTCGGACATCTCAGTGCTGGTGTGCAGGCCAACCTGCGCCATTATGATGCTCAGCAAAGCAGACAAAATTATCAGCAAGACGATAGACATGCCTTTGTCTCGGCTGCTGGTGGCGTGGAAACGAATGGCCTCGGTCTGCGGTCATGCAGTCAATATGGTCCGTTGGGTCGTTTGAGCGTGGGCAATTGGTATTCGCCTATATCAGCATGGCGTGTCAATATCAGCGGATTTGAGAAGGAGAACAACAATCGTCGCTACGCACGCATCATGGCTGGTGCGGACTATATGCTGGATTTGTCTACGATGGGTATGGGATACAATCCCGACCGCTACGTCACCTTGCGTGGTATCGCCGGCGTGGATATTGGCGCAGACCTGGAATGTCGCGGCAGAGGGTATTTCTTGACAGAACTCCACGGCGGTGCGCAATTGGCAGTGAGAGCAGGTGAAGGATGCGAAATCTACGTCGAACCACAAATCGGTTACGAACTCTCCGGCAAGAACTACCGCGGTCGCATGCAGCACATCATTCCACGTGCATACGCTGGTGTCAATTGGAAACTTCACACCGCAGAAGGTAAGCACCGCAAAGAAGCTGCGCCCGAACGCAATCAGTTCGTCAGCCTCAATGTTGGTACGGGCTTTCATACAGGTACGTTGAATGCCAGCATGCCTTTTGGCCGCAAGCTGAATATTGATGCGTCGGTGGCTTATGGTCGTTGGTATAATGCCGTATCGGGTTGGAGCGCGGGTATAACTAATACCACCATACTCACTCCTCGTCGCGACAATGCTAATATTACGTCACTGCATGGCGACTATTTGTTCAACATCCTCACTATTGCTGGCGGCAAGGCGCAATTGAATTCTCGCGCCATGCTCAATGGCTATGTCGGTGCTTCGCTTAACATTGCGGCTCGCCCTGATCGTGAGACTCGCGTAGCACCTGGTCTGCGTGCGGGTTTGCAGATTGGCGGCAACGTGGGAAAGAACTGGTCGATCTATGCCGAACCTCACGCCAATATCACGACTAAAAATATCTGGGTAGGATCTACTCACCCCGCCGATGGACAAGTGGGGCTGATGGTTGGTACAAAGTATAGATTCTAACTCGCCCCCGAGGATTTTAATCAGACAAAGTGTAATCCCCCTTACATTATCAGATATGAAAATAGGATGCTCCATTCGCGGGGCATCCTATTTTTTGATTTGTATCAAATATGCTGAATTACTTGAACTCCACAACATTAGCAGTAGCGCTACAAGTCACTTTTACATACAATGGAGTGATCATCTTCACAGACATGTGGGTAGTGATATTAGTCAAAGTTTGTGCGCCCTTCAGGTTAGCATTCCTTGACATTTGATCGATGGCGTTGTTGCGAAGTGCTTTCTGAGACAAGCCACCGATACCGCAGATATAAGTAGCAGTAGATTCGCCGTAAGCTTGACCTATTACTTTGAAGTTCTTTTCAGACAATACAACTTGAGTTTGTGTCAAATTGTTAGAAGCTGTAAAAGCTGTGCCGCAGCCTGTCAAACCCATTGTAGCAACTACGATAGCGAGAGTGGCAAATATCTTTTTCATAACGTGTTTAATTTGCTTTTGACCCGAAAGCATCTCTAAATTATTAGTAAATAGGCATATAAAAAAAGGTGTGAGTCAATTTTCGCACGATCAATTACCAGCGAAACACTTTCCAAATATGTCGTAGCCTGATTTGACTACATCGCAAAGATATAAAAGTTTTTTTAACAATGAATAAGTTTTCTTTTCATTTTGTCCATATTTTTACATTTAATGTTTTACGGCTTTTTTTGTAGTTTACCACACGGGCAAAATCTTGCTTATCGCAAAGGCATCACATCCGAGGAAATGACCAACCTATTACCATCAATTTTCCCATCCTTAAAAAATGCGAAAAATTTTGACAAATCAAGTTTGCATTCTAGAACGGGAAAATCATACGACATCAGACCTCGTATGAAAAAGTCAAGGCTTTTTTGAAAAAAGGTCTAAGATAATTTTCACGAGCCGTCGCGAAATTTTCACAAAGCCTTGACTTTTTTCGATTATTCCGTCTCGGTTTTTTACGAAATTATCCCACTTTTTCAGTGAAAACCCTGAAAAACCCTGGAAATTTGCAGAAAAAGTCCAAAAAAGTCTGTTTTTTGACCCTGTGAGAATCGCGTATTTCCGACCAACAGATCTGGTGGTGAAAAATAAGCGCAAAATACCCCCTGAAAAATGCGAAAAATTTTGACAAAAAATCCACCGATACCCTACCTCTCTTGGCATAGGCAATACGCAAACTACAGAAATAGCATTGTAAAACATAAGAAAATCCCGAAAAAACCACCTACGATATTAGCAAAATTGTGTACCTTTGCCTTTAGGTATGTACAAATGTCTGCGGCACACCTGCCCTATGGGCACTATTGCCGTAGGTACGAGCACAAACGATGCATTAACACCGAAACGTACAGCCGACAGTTTTTATCATGGAAAAAGTAACAGAGTATAAATACTTATCGCAAATCAACTCGCCAACCGATCTGAAGCAGTTGCCCATCGACGCACTGCCTGCGGTGTGCGACGAATTGCGCCAATATTTGATCGAAGTCTTGGCTGAAAATCCAGGACACTTTGCTTCGAGCCTCGGCACAGTGGAGCTGACCGTAGCATTGCACTATGTCTACGACACACCTGGCGACCTGTTGGTGTGGGACGTCGGCCACCAGGCCTATGGTCACAAGATTTTGACCGGACGCCGCGATGCCTTTCCCACTAATCGTAAGCTTAAAGGCATTCGCCCTTTCCCCTCGCCCAAAGAAAGTGACTATGACACCTTCGTCTGTGGACATGCCAGCAACTCGATCTCGGCTGCGCTGGGCATGTCGGTAGCCTCGGTGCAACAAGGTCAGACCGACAAGCACGTAGTAGCCATCATCGGCGACGGAGCCATGAGCGGCGGCCTGGCATTCGAGGGTATCAACAACGCTTCGGACACACCCAACAATCTGCTCGTGATCCTGAACGACAACAATATGAGCATCGATAGCGCAGTGGGCGGTATGCGCGAATATTTGCACCACTTGCACACCAGTTCGACCTACAACAAAATACGTTTCCGCATTGCACGTTGGCTCACCTCGTGGGGTTGCCTCAACGAGAAGAACCGCCAGCGCATCCTGCGCTTCAACAATTCGCTGAAATCCCTGCTCAACAATCAACAAAATATGTTCGAGGGGATGAATATCCGCTACTTCGGTCCCACAGATGGACACGACGTGAAGAGCCTGGTACGTGTGTTGCGTGAAATCAAGGAGATGAACGGTCCGCGCATGCTACACCTGAGCACAAAAAAAGGCAAGGGATACACACCAGCCGAGAAAGAAGCCACAATATGGCATGCACCAGGCAAATTTGACGTAGAAAGCGGCACACGTGCTGAGGCTCAAAAAGAGAATCCGCCGAAGCGCTTCCAGGACATCTTTGGCGAAGCACTCTTGGAATTGGCAAAGATGAACGACAAGGTGGTAGGTGTGACACCCGCTATGCCTACTGGATGCTCGATGAACATCCTGATGAACGAGATGCCCGATCGTGCCTTCGACGTAGGTATTGCCGAGGGACATGCCGTGACCTTCTCAGCTGGAATGGCTAAGGAGGGGATGGTACCCTTCTGCAATATTTATTCATCCTTTGCACAGCGTGCCTATGACAACGTGATACACGACGCAGCCTTGCTCAATCTACCCGTAGTCCTGTGCCTGGACCGCGCAGGTATTGTGGGCGAGGACGGACCTACGCACCACGGTGTATTCGATTTGGCATCACTGCGCCCCATCCCTAACCTCACAATCGCTTCGCCCTACGACGAAAACGAATTGCGAGACCTGATGTATACAGCACAACTGCCCGGCAAGGGCACATTTGTGATACGCTATCCACGCGGTTGCGGCAGAAACAATGCGCCTATCCGCCCATTCACAGAACTACCTGTGGGACGCGGCAGATGCTTAAAAGAAGGTACGGACCTGGCCATCGTGACCCTTGGCCCTATCGGCAACACGGCGGCAGATGCTATCGCAAAGTATGAATCAGAGAGCGGCCACAGCATAGCACACTACGACCTCAGATTCCTGAAACCTCTGGACGAGGAAATGCTACACGAAATCGGCAAGAAGTTCACCAAAATCGTCACACTGGAGGATGGTTGCATCATCGGTGGGATGGGTTCTGCAGTCATGGAGTTCATGAACGATCATGGCTACACAGCGCAGATACGCCGGCTGGGCATCCCCGATCATTTCGTCGAGCATGGCAAACCTGCCGAACTCTACCACCTGCTTGGTATAGACGAAGACGGTATTTGCAATACTATCGACGCCCTGCTCGGCGCTAAATAGACTTTACCCCAAAGGCATTTTCAACTACAATATATAGAAAATGAAAATCATCATTGCTGGAGCTGGCGCGGTGGGTACTCACCTGGCCAAACTCCTATCACGCGAACGACATGACATCACTCTGATTGACGAAAGCAAGGAGAGATTGTCGGACTTGAGCACCAATTTTGACCTGCTCACCATCTGCGATTCACCATCCTCTATCGAAGTGCTGAAAAACGCCGAGGTGGACGACGCTGACCTATTCATCGGC
>JAEIGA010014119.1_pt1 | contig 12148 bp, 8 predicted proteins | sample 9270691 | NCBI WGS metagenome assembly JAEIGA01 (sample SAMN17057246, study PRJNA624740) | gut metagenome | biome: biome; isolation source: fecal sample | host: Bos grunniens | place: China: Xizang | collected 2019
GCCGTTACCTCGCCATCAGTTCGAACCGCCAGCCCATCGCAGCACCCAACAACCTGCAGGGCATCTGGAATGACCGTGGTGCTGACTCGCCCTGGACCTCGGACGTGCATACCAACATCAACATCCAGATGAACTACTGGCCCACCGAGATCACCAACCTCTCAGACCTCCACAAGCCCTTCGTGAACTTCATCATCCGTGGTGCTCAGAGCGCAGGTTGGAAGGAAGTAGGTAAGCGCTACAACGAGGGCCATGGCTGGAGCGTACTCACCGAGACCTCACTCTACAATAGCATGAGTACTTGGGGTGATAACTACCTCGTGGCCAACGTATGGTACACCAGCCACCTGTGGATGCACTACCGCTATACCCAAGACAAGGAGTTCTTGGCAAAGGCCTTCCCCGTGATGTGGGATTGCGCCAAGTTCTGGTTCCACCGCTTGATTGACGACCGCGGTTTCGATAACACCAAGGACGAGCAGGAAAGAGTGCGCAACTACAAACCTGCCTATAGCTTCCAGCCCGACGGCACCTACGTAGCTCCCAACGAGTTCAGTGCCGAGCAACACGATAACCAGACCGAGGATGGTACAGCTCACGCGCAGCAGATGATCTACTACCTCTTCATGAACCTCAAGGAGGCTATCGACATCCTCGGTGGTAAGGAGGCTGTAAACCTCACCGATGAGGACATTGCTACACTCAATGACCACCTCGCAAAAACCGACCAGGGCTTGCACACTGAGGTATACAATGGTTCTTGGGGCGACACCTATAATGGTGTAAAGAAGGGTGAGAAACTCCTCCGTGAGTGGAAGTATAGTCCCTTCGATATCTCTGGCGACCGTGGCCACCGCCATATGTCACACATGATGGCCCTCTTCCCCTTGGATCAGATTACTCCCGAAAGCGAGTACTTCACTCCTGCGGTGAACTCACTCAAGCTCCGTGGCGATGCTGCTACCGGTTGGTCAATGGGTTGGAAGGTGAACCTCTGGGCACGTGCTCAGGATGGTGACCATGCTCATATCATCATCAAGAATGCCTTGAAGCACTCTACCGACTATGGCACCAATGCGGGTGCAGGTGGTATCTACTACAACCTCTTCGACTCACACGCTCCGTTCCAGATTGACGGTAACTTCGGCGTATGCTCAGGTATTGCCGAAATGCTGATGCAGAGCGCACACGGATACATCAACATCCTCCCCGCACTGCCCGCAGTATGGGAAGCCAAGGGTAATGTGACCGGTATGAAGGCCATGGGTAACTTTACCGTAGACTTCAACTGGGTAGATGGCAAGTGCCAGAAGGCTACTATCGAGAGTCATGCCGGTGCGCCCCTCCGTGTACGTTGTAAGCGCGGTGCTATGGATCTTGCCAAGGCGATGGTTACCGTGGATGACGTAGAGGTAAAGATTACTATCGACGAAAACGGCATCGCTACCATCCCCTGCGAGAAGGGCAGCAAGATAGTGGTTGACTTCACCAGCGAAAGCACAGGGATAGACGCCACTAAGACTGAAAAAAAAAGCACAAAAATCTACGCGCTCGACGGTCGTGAAGTAACCAAGATGCAGCCCAACACTATCTACATCGTAGACGGGAAGAAGGTTGTAAATTAACGTTAACACTCCATTGAGAATTAACCGAACATAGGGAGGAGCCAGCTGGCTCCTCCCTATGTTTTGTAACTGCATGAGACCCATAACGAGCAAGATAAAAAACATTAAAATATTTTGTACTCCAGTACGTTTGTCGTAATTTTGCACGATAATGTATATCATGCCGTAAAATGACAACCATGAATATGAAGAAACTTTTATCAGCCTTCGGCTTCGCCATTGCAGCACTACCCATGATGGCACAGGCCGACGACCCTGTTGTGATGACCATCAACGGAGAGGACATCACGCGTTCGGAGTTTGAATACTCGTACAACAAGAACAATACCGATCTGGTGGTTGACAAAGCTTCGCTCGATGAATATGTGGAGCTCTTCGTAAACTACAAGCTAAAGGTAGCCGCAGCCAAGGAGGCACAGCTCGATACAATGGCAGCATTCCAAAAGGAGGTGGCCGACTACCGTGCACAACAGGCCGAAGAATACCTAATAGACTCTGCGTTTATCGAGGAGGAGGCACGCAAGACCTATGAGTCGACAGCACAGAACATCGGCCCAGACGGTTTGTTCCAAGCGGCACATATTCTCATTCACCTTCCGCAATATGCATCGACAGCTGAGCAGGCACGTGCCAAACAGCGCATCGACTCACTCTATGTAGTACTAAAAAACGGTGCCAACTTTGCCGAGATTGCCAAGTTGCACTCTGAAGATCCAGGCAGCGCACGAGACGGAGGTATGCTCCCCTGGCTTTTCAAGGGACAACTACTTAAAGAGTTTGAAGAGGTGGCGCTGGCAATGCAGCCCGGCGAAATGAGCCGCCCGGTATTGTCACCCGTAGGATACCATATTATATATATGAACGACCGCAAGCAGTTCGAGCCCTACGAATACCATCGCGAAAGCATACTTGAGTTCCTCGACCAACGCGGCATACGTCCCCATGCCAAACGCTCAATGGGTGAAAAGCTAGCAAGGCAAATGGGCGGTGGAATTACCCCCGAGCAAGCACTCGAACGCGCCGAGATGGAACTCGACAGCAAGTATCCCGAGTTCCGTTTCCTGATGAACGAGTTCTACGAAGGCTCGCTCCTTTATGAAATTAGCGTACGCGAGGTGTGGGACAAGGCTGCCAACGACGAAAAGGGATTGGAAAAGTTTTTCAAGAAAAACAAAAAGAACTACCGATACGACGAACCCGTATATCGCGGTCTCGTGGTACATTGCGTATCTGACGAGGTATTCAAGGGCGTAAAGAAAGTGGTAAAGAAACAACCACAAAGTGAGTGGGTGAAGGCCATTCGTAGCGCCTACAATAGCGATTCGCTGATTCAGGTGCGCATGATTCGCGGTCCCTTCACCATAGGCAAGAGCGCATACGCCGACTATTATGCCTTTGGAGTAGGCGAACGTCCTGACACGGTACCCTCGTACTCAGTCACAGGTGTGGTGGGCAAGCTACAGAAAAAAGGACCCGACACCTATGAAGATGTGCGCGGAGAGGTCACCGCTGACTATCAGAGCCAACTGGAAAAACAATGGGTAAGCGAACTCCGTAAAAAGTACACCGTAGTGCTCTACCCCGAAGTGCTAGCAACAGTAAACAAACATTGATGAGAATGAACAACCGATGGCACTCTACCTTTTTTGCGAAGTGCATATGGGGAGCATACCTTCTCGTACTCTTTGCTGTAACCTCCTGCCAAGAGCAGGTGGAACATGGAGGGAAGACACCATTGGTACAAGTAGGGAACTACTTTCTCTATCAGGAGGACATCACACAAGCATTGCCTTATTATGCATCTGAGGCCGATAGCGTGGAACTCGTTAGGGAGTTTGTGCGTAAATGGCTCGAAGAACAGGTGCTTTATGAAAAGGCCGAACATAATGTGCGGGGCGATGAGCGCATAGAGCGTATGGTTGCAGAATATCGCCGCACACTCGTAATGAACAACTACGAGCGCATATTGTTGCAACAGCAAATGACAGAAGAGCTCACAGAAGAGGATTTGCAGAAATATTACAATGACAACAAGCAGCTATTCATGCTCGAAGAACCCGTAATAAAAGGAGTATTCATAAAGGCTCCCCTCACATCGCCCGGACTGAAGGACTTGAAACAATGGTATAAGGATAAATCTGACGAGTCGCTTGAGTTGTTGGAGAAGTATGCCTTCCGCAACTCTGTCCTTTACGAGTATTTCTACGAGCATTGGGTCCCCGTGTCAGAACTTGAGGGTAAGGTGGTTGTAAACCTCGCTGAATTGAGCGAGAATTTTGACAAGCATCGTAATATCGAGGTAGAGGATGGCGAATACTGTTACCTACTACACATTGAGGAATATATGATGAAGGGCGAAGAGAAACCCTACGACCTCGCGCGTCACGAAATCATCGACTTGCTTGCCAACAGCCGTCGAGTGGAGTTTATGAATAAGGTAAAGAAAGATTTGTATAATCAGTCCGTGGAAATGGGCAGAATAAAGTATTACTACGATGAGACAAAATAAACTATGGGCAATACTATGTGCCATACTGATGACAGCAATGCCACTGGCGGCACAAGAAAACGTGATAGACCAAGTCCTTTGGGTGGTTGGCGACGAAGCCATACTGAAATCAGAGGTAGAACAAGCGCGCTTGTACTATACAATGCAGGGAAAATCGATAGAGGGAGATCCCTATTGCGTTATTCCCGAACAACTGGCCATACAGAAATTATTTCTGAACCAGGCTATCATCGATAGTATCGAGGTCACAGAGCAAGAGGTCCTCAACGCGGTAGAAGCAGAGATCAACCAACGTGTCGCTCAAATCGGATCGCGTGAAAAGATGGAGGAGTACTTCAACATGAGTTCCACTAAAATGCGAGAAGAGTTGCGCGAAACTATGCGTGATCGTATGGTGGTGGAAAGAATGCAGTATGAGTTATTTAACGACATTAAGATAACCCCCGCAGAAGTTCGTCGCAGATTTGCACAGCTGAAAGAGGAGGAAGTACCTTTTGTCCCTACGCAAGTAGAGGTACAAATCATCACCCAACAACCTGAAATACCGCAAGAAGAGATTGAACGTGTTAAATCAGAATTGCGAGAATATACAGAACGTATCAATAGCGGAGAGGCGCAATTCTCCACATTGGCTTTATTTTACTCACAAGACCCCGAATCGGCACGTAGAGGTGGCGAACTAGGTTTCTTCGGACGAGGAGAAATGGTTCCTGAATTCTCTGCTGTGGCATTCAACCTTACCGACCCCAATAAGGTATCAAAGATTGTGGAAACTGAGTTTGGTTTCCATATCATCCAACTCATTGAGAAACGTGGCGATCGTATCAGAGCACGTCATATTCTGCGCAAACCCGAAGTGCCTACCGAAAGTATCAACTCTTCGCTAGAAAGACTTGATTCAATTGCTGCAGACATACGAGATGGGAAGTTTACGTTTGAAGAAGCTGCGATCTTGTCCGCAGATAAAAATACACGTAAGAACTTTGGTTTGATGAACAACGAAATGACACTTTCTTCACGGTTCGAATTGCAAGAGCTACCACAGGAAGTGGCAAGGGCTGTCTACTCAATGCAAATCGGAGAAGTGTCAGCACCTTTCGTTATGGTAGATAAGAAAGGGAAAACAATATGTGCCATTGTAAAGCTCAAGAGCCGTATCGAAGGACACAAAGCAACTCCTACTGAGGACTTCCAAGTAGTAAAGGATGTCATTGTTGCCAAGATAAAGGAAGAGAAAATTAAAGAGTGGATAAAGGAAAAGCAGAGAACTACTTATGTACGCATCAATGGCGATTGGTGTGACTGCGAGTTTCAATATCCTGGCTGGGGAAAGAACTGACCATGCACAAACTGATAGCGACATACACCATAATGATGGTGGCATGTGTAACCCTGGTCGCACAGACGGCTAAACCCGTTATGACAGACACCTTGGATGCAGCACCATCTGAGAATGCCGAGGAGAGCTACGTATACCTTCTCCATGCGGACGAAATTCGTTTCGATCAACGCATTAACCCCAACGCGCAGATACTCATAGGAGATGTGGTATTCCGTCACGACAGTATGTATATGTATTGCGATAGCGCACTCTTCTATGAGACAAGCAATTCGCTTGACGCATATGGCAATGTGGAGATGAATCAGGGAGACACTCTCTTCCTCTATGGCGACAGGCTACACTACAATGGCGACGAAATGCTGGCGAAGGTGAGAGAAAATGTGGTGATGCTTGACAAAAAAATGCGCCTCACCACCGACAGCCTCAACTATGACCGCACCATCAACCTAGGATATTATTTCAATTGGGGAACGGTGGAGGATACGCTCAATGTACTCACTTCTGAATGGGGAGAGTATGATACACAAACGAACGATGCAGTGTTCAACTATGAGGTAACGCTCACGAATCCAAACTTTGTCATCACATCGGACACACTACGCTACAATACCCAAACACAAGTAGCAGCTATTGTAGGACCATCGGATATCAGAAGCAACCAGAATCACATATATTCTACTCTGGGACGCTATTACACCGCTTCCGGAGAAGCTCAATTACTCAATCGCTCAATACTCACCAATGACGACAAACGATTGATTGGAGACAGCATCTATTATGACCGCAACAATGGATTCGGCGAGGCGTTCTACAATGTGGAAATGGACGACTTTGGAGGGAAGACACGCCTTACGGGTGACTATACCTATTATAATGAGTTGGCAGACTCAGCCTACGCTACACGCCGCGCGATAGCCATTGATTACTCACAGGGGGATAGTATGTTTATCCATGGGGACACACTGCGTTTGATTACTCGAAACCCAGATACAGACTCAGTGTTCCGTATCGTACAGGCATATCGTAAAGTACGTATTTATCGCGAAGATGTACAGGCCGTGTGCGACTCGCTAATATTCAACTCACAAGACTCTTGTATGACGATGTTCTTCGACCCTGTAATATGGAACGGGCCTCAACAAGTATTAGGTGAGGTCATACGTGTATATCTCAACGACAGTACCGTGGAATGGGCACACGTCGAAAACCAAGCACTCATCGTAGAGCAAGTCGACACCAACCAGTTCAACCAAATCAGTGGGCGTGAAGTCAAGGCCTATTTTATGGACGGGAAAATCGACAAGTCTGACATTGAAGGTAATGTGATGGTAGTGTACTACTACACCGAAGAGGGAGGAAACTCAGCTTTCGGGATGAACACAACAGAATGTTCACACCTAACTGCTTTCATGACACTGGGATTGGTAGACAAACTATATATCAAGGAACAGTCCAACGGAGTATTCTACCCTATAACCCAAATCCCCCCAGGCAAGGACAGGCTATCCAATTTCGCTTGGCTCAGCAAACTTAGACCTTTGAGTAAAGAAGACATAATGATATGGCGTGGCAAAAGTGAAGAACAAAAATTGAAAGTCACGACGAGAAGGGAGGTACCATTACCCACACTGAAAGGATTGATTGATAAGAAATAAAACAGAAATACAAATGGGATTCTTCAAACAACGCAAACCAAGGGGATTCAGTCACCAATATATATACATAGACGAGCGTAGGGAGAAACTGAAAGCAATGGAAGAGCGCATAAAGCGCGAACTTGGGATGGTTCCCGAACCCGAGAAAACCACGGGGGAGCGCATACGCAGAAAGTTTGTAGAGCAAACTTCACACCTAAAACGCCAACAGGAGAAAGGTAGCCCCTCTTCTTCGAAGTGGCTCTTCATCATTGCTGCGCTATTGACCATATTGTTGCTTAAGCTTCTTAACTGATACATAATACAAGGAACAGAATTCCGATGACTGAAGACTTGATACATCTGCTGCCCGACTCGGTAGCCAACCAAATCGCTGCCGGCGAGGTGATACAACGCCCCGCCTCGGTGGTGAAGGAACTAGTGGAGAATGCCGTGGATGCGGGCGCAACAACAATACAGGTGCGCCTCACTGATGCGGGCCGTACCAATATACAGGTAATCGACAATGGCAAGGGTATGTCGGAGACCGATGCCCGTATGGCTTTTGAACGTCATGCGACATCAAAGATAAGAGAGGCTGCAGACCTGTTTGCCCTATATACGTTCGGCTTCCGTGGCGAAGCTTTGCCTTCTATTGCTGCAGTTGCCCAAGTCGAACTGCGCACACGACGCGAAACTGATGAATTGGGAACGGTCATACACATGGCAGCTTCCAAATTGGAATCACAAGAATCAGATATGTGCCCGGCGGGAACAAACTTCCAGGTAAAAAACCTCTTCTTCAATGTACCTGCACGTCGCAAGTTTCTGAAATCCAATCAGACCGAATTAAACAATGTGATGACAGAGATGGAGCGCATCGCCCTGGTAAATCCAGAAATAGCCTTCTCACTATATCACAACGAGGTAGAGCTAATGAATGTTCCTCAGTCGACTATGCGCCAACGCATACAACACTTGTTTGGTAAAAAGCTCGGGCAGGAATTGTTATCTGTCGAGGTCGATACTACGCTTGTCAACATAAAAGGTTGTGTAGGCGTGCCCGAAAGTGCGAGAAAGAAAGGTGCAAACTGTTTCTTCTTTGTAAACGGAAGATATATGCGACATCCCTATTTCCATAAAGCGGTGATGGAGGCATATACCCACTTGGTTCCCCCAACAGAACAGGTTCCCTATTTCTTGTATTTTACTGTAGACCCTTCACGCATAGATGTAAATATTCATCCCACAAAGACGGAAATCAAGTTCGAAGACGAACAGGCTATTTGGCAAATACTTATGGCTTCGGTACGCGAAGTCTTAGGGCGTAGCAACATGGCTCCGACCATCGATTTTGATGTGGCCGACTGTCCTGACATTCCAATATACCCTTTTGGGGACACGATGCCTGCCCCACCAAAGCCTACAATAGACACTAGTTACAATCCGTTCAAGCAGAATGGTGGAACGGATGGATATAAGCGTCCCACCACACGTTGGGATGACCTATATAAAGGAGTTGAAGGTTCCCCCGTGGGACGAGAAATCAAATTTGACTCGCCTCTTCAAGAAGATTTGCCTTGGGATGTTGTCAACAACGAGAACTACAATAATAGAGAAGAAGGTAAACAACTGTTTGATACTGGAGAAGAAATCTCATACAAGTGTTCCGAATGCTACCAATATAAAGGACGATATATCGTTACCTCAATGAAGTCGGGACTGATGCTGATTGACCAGCACCGAGCACATGTACGTATCCTTTTCGAACGATATCTCAAACAATTAGGCGAACATTCCGTCGCCTCACAAGGCATGCTATTCCCTGAGATGGTAGAACTTTCCATCTCTGAAGCTACCATTATGGAATCACTCATAGACGATTTCTCGCGTTTAGGATTCGACATTAGTAATATGGGAGGGGGCTCATTCGCTATCCAAGGCATCCCCGAAGAGATTGCCGGGCTAACACCATCCAAATTGGTGACCGATATACTCATCAGTACGATGGAAAAGGGGACAATGACCAAAGAAGACATTCATCACAATATGGCCCTTACCATGGCTCGTTCGGCTGCGTTGGTTGTGGGAGAAGTACTCTCTACCACAGAAATGAGTAGTCTTGTCGATGAATTATTTGCGTGCGAGATGCCAAGTTACACGCCCGATGGAAAGAAAACGTTTGTAGTTATTGATGATAACGAAATAGACAAGATGTTTCGTTGACTTACCAAAAGTGAACTTCCCCTTCGATAAATCCACTATCACTAGCAACAATTTTGCATTTTAAAGCGTTTTTATGTAAAGAAGTGTTGATGAATCAAATAATTTACGTATTTTTGCGCAGTTATAATGCGCTTATAGTGCATTTAGTTATTGAAAAGAAAAAAGAAAGTATAACTTAAAAGGAAAAGTATGAAAAAGATTTTAATGGCATTGGTTATTGCCGGAATGTCAATGGGCGTAATGGCTCAGACAGAAGAGTATCCTGTAAAGAAGTACAGCGTTCAAACAAATGGCTTCTGGGAGAATTGGTTTATCTCTTTGGGCGGTGGTGCTCAGGTGAAAGTTGCAACATTGGGCGAAACAGCGATGTTTGAGACATTGACACCCGATTTCACCGTTTCACTCGGCAAGTGGTGGACACCGGGTTTGGGACTTCGTTTGCAAACTCATCTTCCTTACTTCAAGGACAACGCAAATACTAGAGAGACCGCAGTCGCTCTCTATGCTGATGCAATGTTCAATTTGACAAATATGTTCTGCGGCTACAAGCAGAATCGTCTCTACAACGCTATCCCCTACATTGGTTTTGGCCGTCTTTGGGGTGATGTTGCTGGATGGACCCCCTGGAATGTTGGTTTCCTCAACACATTCCGTTTGTCAAACTCATTCACCATTGACTTGGAACTTTTCTTGAAGCAATACAACGCCATCCACGACTACCAATATAGAAACTGGCAAGCAGGAGCAGCTCTCGGTCTCACTTGGCACATCGGTGGCCGCGGTTTCGATGCTTCTCCCGATATGGCAGCAGTTGCAGCTATGCACTCAGCTCAGCTTGCAGGCTTGAACGAGGCTCTCTCTGCTGAGCAGAACGAGAACAAGAACCTCAAGGAGCAGTTGGCGAAGAAACCCAAGGAGGTTATCGTAGAGAAGGTTGTTAAGGAGGTACTCACCGCACCCCAGTCTGTATTCTTCTCATTCAACTCTGCTAAGATTGCTTCTAAGAAGGAAATCCTCAACCTCGAGTCTTTGGCTAACATGGCAAAGAACAATGGTGCTAAGTTGAAGGTTACAGGTTATGCTGATAGCGCTACTGGCGTTCCCGCTTACAACCAACAGCTCTCTGAGCGTCGTGCTAAGGCCGTTGCTAAGGAGCTCGTCAAGATGGGTGTAGCCGAGGAGAACATTATTATCGAGGCTAAGGGTGGTGTAGCTGACATCAAGCCCGCTTCTTACAACCGTCGTGTTATCATCGAAGTTCTCTAATAACCTCGACAGTTAGACATCCTAATATGTGGGAGGGTTGCACTAGTGCAGCCCTCCTTCTTTTTTGCCAATCGGATAAAACAGCTTCTTATGCATCGAATGAAAACAAAACCTCTCCTTCGGTGTTATTTCGATGTATTACACATTTTATGGTAAACATAAACTAAAAACCTAACAGTATGAAAAAAGCATTTTACCTGATGGCTATGGCTGGGGTATTCTCTATCTCGGCAGCCAATGCTCAAGTAACTCAAGTAGTTGAAGTTGCCGAAGTACCCGTCTCAAAGTACAGCGTGCAGACGAATGGATTCTGGGACAACTGGTTCGTATCATTGAACGCTGGAGCCCAATTCTCTTACCTTGACCCTGCAGGCCCACAAGATTTCAAGGATCGCATCACCTTCTCTGGCCTAGCCTACGTTGGTAAATGGTTTACCCCAGACATGGGTATGCGATTAGCCTATAATGGAATGAAATTCCAGGGTTACGAAGAGAAGCTCGACTACATGAATCTCCACATTGATGCGATGATGAACGTTACCAACATGATTATGGGCTACAACCCCGACCGTACGTACAACCTCGTACCTTATATTGGTATGGGTGCGGTGCGCACATTCGATCTCAACAATTACTCATTTGGTTTCAACGCGGGCATCTTGAACACATTCCGCCTGAACGATTCTTGGGCCATCAACCTCGAGATGGGCGCCTTGCTTGCCGAAAAGGACATGGATGGTTTTGAGAGTAGCAAGAGAGGCTTTGACGACCTTTTCACCTTGACCGCAGGTGTCACCTATAATATTGGCGGTGACATATGGAACAATAGCCCCGACATCACAGCACTTGTCATGATGAATGCCGCAGAGATTGCCGCCTTGAATGAGGCCCTTTCACAGGAGCAGTCAAACAACCGCGTACTTCGCAACCAACTGGCCCAGAAGCCCAAGGAGATTGTAAAGGAGACGGTCATCAGTGACCACGCGTCAGCACCTCAGTCAGTGTTCTTCTACCTCAACTCCACCAAGATGGTGTCACAAGAGGAGCTTGTAAACCTCAAGGCTATTGCCGATATGGCCAAGCAGGACAATCTAAAGTTGCGTATTACAGGCTATGCCGACAGCGCTACAGGTAATGCCAAGTACAACCAAACCTTGTCACTCAACCGCGCACAAGCTATCGCCAATGAGTTGATCAAGATGGGTGTAAACAAGGCCAACTTAACCATTGAAGGCATGGGTGGAGTGTCCACATTGAATCCCGCCTCATATAATCGCCGCGTGATTATCCAGACCATGTAAAGGACTTCCATTCGTATGACAAGAGAGGGCAGTAGCCCTCTCATTTTGTTACCGCAACACTAAAAACGAGAAAATTGCGTACAAAAGTGAAAATATTTTTCATTTTTCTTTGCATATATCAGAAAAAGCCGTACCTTTGCACCGCTTTTCAGAACGATGAAGGCTTTCGGGCGTTTAGCTCAGCTGGTTCAGAGCATCTGCCTTACAAGCAGAGGGTCGGCGGTTCGAATCCGTCAACGCCCACA
>JAEIGA010014120.1_pt1 | contig 12148 bp, 13 predicted proteins | sample 9270691 | NCBI WGS metagenome assembly JAEIGA01 (sample SAMN17057246, study PRJNA624740) | gut metagenome | biome: biome; isolation source: fecal sample | host: Bos grunniens | place: China: Xizang | collected 2019
GCAGCTTTATGTCGAACTTTCTGAAAAAGCCAGCCATACTGCAGTTTCCAGCAGTAATATTTTATGTGAACACCTCAGTGTTTACTTTAAATATTATGATAACGACTATGAGGATCTTAAAAAGATGCTGGGCATTGAGCCATTATCCGTTACCGTCCTTCCAACCGGAACGATGGATCGGTTTGAAAACATTTTCGGATATAAGATCCGTAAAATCAATCCTACACGTCAGGAAGAGATTGAACTTTTAAAACTTCGCTAAAGAGAAAGAATATACCCATAGAAAGGAGGAGAGCATCTTGAATATTATTAACAGTTTGTTTTATGCGATACCATTATTATCGGCATTCTGTAATCTTTTTCTGTTACTTACATTCTTAAGTGCAAAAAAAGATAAGTTGATGCGCTCCTTCATGTGGCTGTTGATTCACTTAACCGTTTGGCCTTTGGCATCTTTCTTCATGCGCGTTGGCATTTATCCCGGCGAAACATTCTGGTTCCAGACTTCTGTAACTGCAGTTTTCCTTGTTCCGCTTTGTATTTATTCATTTTTACACCATTACACAGGACAGCGCGGAACTTTCCTTCTTGCCATCTTTAAGATTGGTACCTTCATTATGGTTATTACCAACCTGATGGGTATTTACCTGACGGATCCTCACATTGTTGTTTTGGAAAACGGCAGCCGTTCCCTTGAATATGGCACATCTTTCCTTTGTGTTTTCCCATTGGTATTTGCTTCCATTATCCTGATCATGTCTGTGATCACGATTTACAAGAGTGTTAAACATGATGGTTTACCGATGAATATGTTCTATCCATTCTATCTGGGTGTTGCAATCATGTTTACAGCTATTTTAATTGACCTTATTCCTGGTCTTTCATCCAAATTCCCGGTAGATCCGTTCGCATGTATGTTAGACGCGATTCTGATCTACTACATGTTATATAAGAAACATTTATTCACATTAACACAGTTCGCATCCAATGGATCCACTTACCTTGTATCTACCGTTTTAACCGCTTTTATTGGTATTGCCAGCTTTTCCGGTATTAACAGATTCATTGATACTTACTTTACACGTTCTCAGGAATACAAAACATTATTGACCGCCATTCTCTTCTCTGTTATGACGATCCTTGTGTTTAACTTATTAAAGATCCTGACAAACAATCTTTTCGTCAAAGGCGCTCGTGAAAAAGACGTTCTTCTCAAGAACTTTTCTCTCGCCGTTAATAAGACTTTAAATCAAGACGAGATCCTTACATTATTTATCGATCTCATCCGTGAACATACAAGTGTTGAAACAGCCTATATCTTTATCTACAGCAGAACTAAAAAAAGCTATCAGATACAGGCCTGTACAGATAAGATGCGTGCAAAAGCTGTTAAAATTGCAGAAAAAAGCCCGCTCATTAAATGGCTTCATGTACATAAAGAAGGCATTACCTATTCCAGTTTCAAACAAACAACCAATTATAAGTCCATGTGGGAATCCGAAAAACATATTTTGGAATTGTTGCATACCGAATATGTCTTCCCTATTAGTTATGATGATGATTTAACAGGTTTTGTTATCCTTTCCGAAAAAGCCAATCATAAATCCTATTCTTACAGCGAGATTGGTTTCCTTGAGTCTGTTGCATCCGTTGCTCAGATTGCTATTAAAAATGCAAGTCTCTATGAAACCATGCAAAAAGAAGCACACATGGATAGCTTAACAAACATCTACAACCGCAGATATTTTACAGATGAATTTGAACGCATTTTCAAAGAGAATATCCATAATACTGTCACAATCGCTTTAATAAACTTTGATGACTTTAAACTTTATAATGAACTTTATGGTTCCCATGACGGCGACAGAATTTTGCGCCGTTTTGCCGGTATCTTAAAATCTGTAATCGGTTCACGCGGTATTATCGGAAGATACAGCGGAAAAGAATTCTGCATTTGTCTGCCTGTATGCAGCTCCAAAGAAGCCGAATACATTCTTGCAGAGATTCGTCAGCGTTTGAATCATTATTTAAGCTCTGCAGAGGAGTCTACAAAAAAATTCCTTACATTCAGTGCCGGAATCTGTACCTATCCTACTGCAGCTTCAGATAGCCGTCAGCTGATCACTTATGCGAATATGGCTGTTTATGCTTGTAAAAAAAGCGGTAAAAACAAAACTATCGTTTATTCTAAGCAGCATCATAATGTTTCCAATTCTCTGACTTACAAGAATATGGAAGCTATTGCTCAGGAATATGCACCAACGATCTACGCTTTAACAGCTGCAATTGACGCAAAAGATCACTATACATTCAGTCACTCCGAAAACGTATCCGTCCTTGCCACACAGCTTGCTCAGGCTATTGGTCTGGATAATGAACACGTGGAAATGATCCGCCAGGCCGGTCTTCTCCATGATATTGGTAAAATCAGTATCCCTGAGCACATTTTAACCAAAACATCCCGTCTGACAAACGAAGAATATGACATTATAAAGAGTCACGTAGAAAATTCAATCGCCATGATTCGACATCTTCCTTCTCTTGATTATGTTATTCCTATTGCAATTTCTCACCATGAACGCTATGACGGTAAAGGTTATCCTCGAGGTCTGTCCGGTGAAGAAATCCCTGTTGGCGGACGTTGTCTTGGTATTGCGGATGCTTTTGATGCCATCGTCTCCAGACGACCATACAAAGAACCTGTTTCGATTCCTGAAGCTTTAAAAGAAATCGAACGCAACTTAGGTAAGCAATTTGACCCTGTGATCGGTAATGTCTTTATCAACCTGGTTAAAGACGGCACGATCAATACGGAATTCTATAATTAAGGAGGACTGTCGATGAAAGCTCAATCTATCATAGAGGCTCTGGCCGGCACATATTGCTGCATCAACGACTGGGACCTCACAATTGAAGAATCTGGAACCTCTTTAACATCTTTGTTGGGATATGATTCCAGTGATATTAAAAATTATTTTAACAATCATTTATTAGAATTAATTCTTCCGGAAATCCGAACAGAAATTCGTCAGAAATTTACAGATATGTTATCCAAAAACGGCTGTGCAGAATTTACATTTCAGGTTCAGCACAAAGATGGTCATATACTCTGGCTTCTGAACAAATGTAAATGTATAACCAACGAAGACGGCACTCAGTTGATCTATGGACTTCTGACTGATATCACAAGATACAGACATGATTATGATGCTTCCAATCGAGCACTGGAACATTTTCGTATACTTTTATCTCAGACAGAAAATATCGTCTTTGAAATGGACTGTCAAAAAGACTCTATATTCTTCTCAGAGTCATGGAACCGTATTTTTGGCTATACTCCGCGAACCGAAGATTTTATAAAAAATCTCTCCTCAGATTCCAACCTTCATCCAGATGATATCCCTGTCTTATTGGATCAGTTGGAAATTTTGAAAAATGGCGGTAATTATCAGACGATGGAAGGACGTATTCGTAAAGCAGATGGTTCGTATCTCTGGTGTCGTATCCGAGCAACTGCTATTTACGATGAAACGAATACGATTTCAAAAATTATCGGTATGATCATTAATATCGATGAAGAAAAGAAGACGGCATCTGCACTTCTTCAGCGTGCAGAACAGGATCCGTTGACCAAACTTTTTAACAATGGAACGGCCCGAAACTACGCAGAAAAGTATCTTCGTGCTTTTCCTCTCGGCGCTCGCTGTGCCCTAATCATTCTTGACTTAGATAATTTCAAGCAGATCAATGATCAGCACGGGCATATGTTTGGCGACTCCGTTCTTGTAAATACAGCAAATGAAATAAAAAAATTATTCCGTTCCCGTGATATCATTGCACGTATCGGTGGTGATGAATTTTTAATTCTTATGAAAGATGTCTCCGACCATGCACTGGTCAAAGAACGCTGCCAGCAGTTGGTAGACTCTATTCATAAACTTTTGAACAAAGATTCTCTCTCCTGTAATTCAAGTTGTTCGATTGGTATTGCATTTGCTCCGATTCACGGTGTGACTTATGATATTTTATTCCAGCACGCAGATCAGGCGCTGTATACTGCAAAAAAACATGGAAAAAATTGCTATGCCATTTATGACGATAGCATCAATTAAATGAGATTATGAATAATTAAAAGGAGGCCTGCATATGTTCACTACATCCGGCCTCTTTTTTACTTACATATAGAATCTGGAGGATATGATATGTCAAAACAATTTCATCAAAAACCTCTTTCGAATCTGGAAATTGCTGAATTCTGCAGTCAGGTTCACATGCTTCTCCATTCCGGAATTTCATCTTTTGAGGCATTGACACTTCTCATGGAAGATGCCCAGTCAGATGCTGAACGCGATCTATTATCCCGTATGCTGGAAAAAGTGGAAAACACCGGAAGCCTCTATGAAGCCGTTCTTTCTGTCGATGTGTTCCCGGATTATGTCTTACATATGATTAAATTGGGGGAAGAAACCGGAACCTTAGACGATATGCTGCAAGGACTTGCCGAGCATTACACACGTGAAGAAAATCTCGCAGGCATGGTGCGCAGTGCTCTGATCTATCCATCCATTATGCTTGGTATGATGTGCCTGATTATCATCGTTATGCTAACCAAAGTGATGCCGATCTTTGATCAGGTTTTCCACCAATTAGGTCAGGAACTCACCGGTTTCTCTGCAGGACTTTTAACCATTGGAAATACGCTTTCCAACTATGCAATTGGTTTTATCATTCTTTGTGCAGTAATCGCTGTTCTTTTAATCACTCAGCGTCATCGTTTTCCGTTTCAACGCCAGATTCAGGATCAAATTGCAGTCTGCCGTTTTGCTGATGGTATGTCCATTGCCTTAAAAAGCGGTTTGACACCGGAACTTGGTTTAGACCTTGCTTCCAACCTGATTGAACATGCAGCATTTAAAGAAAAGATTGAACAATGCAGACAGAAGCTGGACAAAGGTTCCAGTCTTTCTGAAGCACTCCACGAAAGTCAGATATTTACAGGCACATTTTCCCGTATGGTCTTACTCGGTGAAAAAGCCGGCGTTATCGATGAAACAATGGCACATATCGCTTCCGAATATGAATATAACATCAATGCCAGAATTACCAATCGAATCGCTATGATTGAACCAACACTTGTCATCATTTTATCGGTGATTGTTGGTATCATTTTATTTTCAGTTATGCTGCCGCTTCTGGGCATCATGTCCAGCTTATAGTTTATCCTTTAGGAGCATGAAAAATGAAACGTTTTTATTATGAAAAACAGCATATTAATTTAAAATTTGCAGGATCAATCGCCCTTTTCCTGGCCATTTTTTGTGCTTTCTTTTTGGGTATATCCAATGTATCCGATGAAACAGCTTCGAATCAGACCGAGAGTCTGAATCGTGCTATTCACCGCAGCATTGCTCACTGTTATGCCAGTGAGGGCCATTATCCGGAGAATCTGGACTATTTAAAAAAACACTACGGTATTTCTTATGATCCGGAGATTTATTTTGTTGATTACCAGATATTCGGCGAAAACCTTTTTCCGGATGTGACCATTATCTTATTAGAACACTAGAGGGAGTGCTTATGAAACACAGTATTGATTCTATTTTTCCGATTACACTGTTTTTTATATTCTCGGCAGCTGCGCTCGTTCTTCTGTTATTTTCAGCAAATATCTATGAGAATGTCATCGACACTTCCGAAAGTACCTTCGAGAAAACGACAACGCTCTCCTATATTGCAGAAAAAATCCGACATAACGATGAGCATGGCAGCCAAAATATTCAGATTGAGAGCTTTGACGGCCACACGGCATTGGCCATTTCAAATATTTACAACGAAACAACGTATAAAACGTATATCTATGAGTCAAACGGCGAATTAAAAGAATTATTTGTCCGCGACGGCATTCATACATCCGCAGACTTCGGAACAACAATTATCGAAATTGAACATCTGGATATGAAAGCTCTTGCAGACAATCTGTTCCAATTTACCTGTACAGCCAGCGACGGAACCACCGATTCGCTGATTATCGCAACACACAGTCAGACACCATAACTTATTCAGAAAGGAGGATTTCCATGCAGACACAGACTTCTCAACGTTCCAGTCTGTTTTTAATGGAGCTTATGATCGCTATTTTATTCTTCATACTCGCATCAGGCATCTGTATCCGTCTGTTTGTCAAATCCCATACCTTAGAACAGGCAAATCGTGATTTGGATGCCAGTGTTCACGCTGCTGTTTCTGTTGCTGAAATCATCCGCAGCCAGGAAGATCCTATTCTTATGCTTGAAACTGTTTATCCGTTAGGAATTTCTGACACTCCAAACTTTACGATTTTCTATGACAAAGACTGGTCTGTGTGTACAAAAACTGATGGTTTATACTATCTTAAACTCTCCACAAAAACGGAGTCTCCTTTTTTATTCAGCACCATTGATGTGTATAAAAATGATGCACTCTTATACACATTATCCTTAGAAAAATACATCCCTGAGGAGGACGGCTTATGATTAAAACACGTAAAATGTCCTATCCTCCGGTAACGATCGGCACATCCTTTATGCTTGTCATTTTCATAATCTTATGCATGGTTGTTTTTGCTGTGCTTTCCTTGTCGAATGCTGTCAGGGATCAGCATTTGAGTGAGAAAAATGCAGCGCATACAATAGCCTATTATACTGCCAATAATAAAGGCGAGCACATGCTTGCCAAAATTGATACAGCACTTGACGGCTGTACAGATTTCGAAGATGCCATTGCATCCTTAGAAACTTTGGATGATCTCACACTCCAGTTTTCCAAAGAAACCAACGCGCTTACAGCCTGCACCATTATTCCGATGAACGATATCGAAAATCTTCAGATTGTACTATCAATTCACCCACAAGATGATGTAAAATATAAAATCATAACCTGGAAACAGATTTCATCTTCCGAATGGGAAGGACAACAAAATCTTTCCGTCTTTGGAAATGATTAACATACTCAGGAGGCTCATCTCATGCATGTAAAAGAATTATTGGAAAAAGCAGTTCAAAAAGGTGCGGCAGATATTTTTATTGTAGCCGGTCTTCCTGTCTCTTATCGTATTGAAGGGACAATTGTTCAGGATGACAATGAAAAACTCATGCCGGATCAGACATCTGAACTTTTAAAACAAATTTATGAATTAAGTCATCGTGACGAAAACCGTCTCCTGACCCGTGGCGATGATGACTTCGCTTTCGCCCTCGCAGGCTTATCCCGTTTTCGTATCAACGCTTATAAGCAGCGCGGTACTTTGTCCGCTGTTATTCGTGTCATTGCATTTAACCTTCCTTCTCCGGAAGAATTAGGTATTCCAGAAAGCATTATTCATACAGGCGATCTGCCAAAAGGTCTCGTTCTCGTTACCGGTCCCGCCGGAAGCGGCAAATCCACCACATTAGCCTGTATCATTGATTACATCAATAAACATAAACAGAAACACATTATTACTCTGGAAGATCCGTTAGAACACCTTCATCGCCACAATAAGAGTATTGTCAGCCAGCGCGAGATCAGCGTAGATACAGAAAGCTATGTTACAGCTCTTCGCGCATCTTTAAGACAAAGTCCGGATGTTATCCTTCTTGGAGAAATGAGAGACTATGAAACAATCAATGTGGCAATGACGGCAGCAGAAACCGGTCATTTAATCTTCTCATCGCTGCATACACTCGGTGCCGTCAACAGTATTGAACGTATCATCGATGTTTACCCTTCTGAAGAAAAAACTCAGATTGCCATGCAGCTTTCCCTTGTTCTTCAGTGTGTTGTTTCCATGCAGCTTGTCCCGGATATTCATGGTCAGCAGATTGCTGTTTTTGAAATCATGACTGTAACACCAGCGATCCGAAACATGATTCGTGATAATAAAATCCCGCAAATTGAAGGTATGCTTTATTCATCCAACAAACCGGATATGATGTCCATGGACGCTTCTCTTTTGAATTTATACAAGGAAGGACGCATCACCCGGGAAACTGCGCTTGCCTATGCCGCAAATCCAGAAATGTTAAAGAAAAAACTCATCTAAATATACACATAAAAAGGCTCCGAAAATTCAACTTTCGGAGCCCGTTTTTTTAATATAAATATTTTTCTATATAATTGGTGCCATCTCCAATATATTCCATAATAGAATCACTCTGGTTCCCAGAGGATGCAAATGTCGGATCCATACGATGCCACATCTTTCCGTCAAAATAAATCACACCGTCAATCCATCCGGTCTCTTCAGACCATACGTTAATCCATGCATGGTATACACTGCCCGCATAACCAACCACCAATTTGCAGGGAACTCCCTGACTGCGCAGCATTCCCGTCATCACTGCCGCGTAATCAAAACAGATTCCCTTTCCGGATGCCAACACTTCATCCAGGACAGGAAGATAACCGCTTTTTACCGATGCCGCCTTATCATGATCATAAGAAATATTCTCTACAACATAATCATATACAGCTTCCACTTTCATCAACGGATCTTCCAATTGCCCAATAAGTTCTTCTGCCTTAACAATGGTATTCTTTGCACACAAATAATCTACATACTGATTGGGTCGAATAAATGGTGCAAACTCATCTTCTAATTCTACAGAAAATTCTGTCGATAATATTACCGCATACTTGTTATCCACAACATTTTCATAAACAAGCACCTGATATTCACCATTCCCATCAGATAACGGAAAAGTTGTCCACGCTTCCGGTTTTAAGTTATACGTATATGTTGTTGTCGGCCCCTTAACCTGAACCTTTAATCGCTTACTTTGGGCATTTAAATACTGCACCATGACATAACCGTCCGAAGTATTCGAATAATCAACAACAGCCTCTTCGCTGCGTTCTTCCAGAACACCACTTGCCTCAACACCGATCAACTGCGGAAACGGTACCTCATCCATCACAGCCTGCATCTCTTCTTCCAATGATGCTTCAGCGATTTCTTCCTCCTGCTTCGGACTGCTTGTGCAGGCTGTAAACAAAACCATACTTGCCATACATACCCAAAGTATGATTCTGTATCGTTTGAACATATCTATACCTCCAATTGTGTTTCTCTAATCTTCCATATAATCTTATTAAATTCTACATAGTCTTATTTAAAAAATCAAGAGCCAGGACTCTAGCCCTGGCTCTCTTCGTATAAATCTTTATAACATTCTTAAGCTTTTAATTTAATGCACCATCTTCAGACTGTGACAAAGCCTGATCGACCAGCTTGACAAAATCTAATGAATTATTAAAAAATGATCTTCTTTCTTGCTCAATCCAAAATAATTCGCCCTGCCATGTAGAATTCTGACGAAACTTCACAACCGTAATAAATGATGCCAAAGCACCTCTATGCTCAATGATCTCAGCCTGTTCAACAACTTTTTTCATCTGCTTTGGTTGTTTATTCTCTACTTTCCCTCTGAAAGATCTGGACTGGGTTGCAGCCTGTGGAAAAGCAATATCATCAAAAAATGTCTCTGCTTTTTTCATCAATTCCACGACATTATCAAAGGGAATCGGTTCTTTTGAAAAACAATGGAACATACGACCACGAATCTCTTCATGTTCATTCTCATCAATACAAATATTAAGCAAATTCGGACTTGAAAGATTCATCTGATAAATCTGTTTATCTCCCATGATATATATTCTCCGTTTTTCTACGATAATTAATCTATTGCACCAAAATGAAGTCTCTCTTCTTCTTCCTTCATATCGTAGAGAGATGTCACTGTACAACTTAAATATTGACTCCATGACTTATGGTCTTGCGAAAAATTCTTTGACACACGATCAATGATTATCTGACAATTCTCTTTATTCGTACCCATAAGCATAACCAGATATTGGGACTGATTATATCGTGTAAAGGAGTCACTTCTTCGAAGCGATGTCTTAATCGCATTATGTAATGTTTCAGACATAACATCAAGTTTTTCAGAACCTTCAAGCGGTCTTCCTTTTGTGTCAACCAATGTACATACCATTAAAAAGACGGACTGACCATTACGTTCCATGCCTCTTCGAATGACACGATACGCATCTCTAAAACCAGGAAATGTACAGAAAAAGGCACCGCGCTCTTCTCCTTCTTCCTGCAGACCATCTTTAATCTCTGCAATAATCTGAGGACGACTGCTAATATGCTCACTCATGATTTTGAACTGTTCCATCATCTTCTCTGATGGCGTAATACCAAGTTCTTCAATCAAAAGTTTTGCTGTCGCTTCATATTCACGAAGTGCATCTTTATAATGATTCATAGCAATATAACATTCAATCTTAAGTGACTGCCATTCATCAAACGGATACATCTCACATGCAGGTTCTACCAATCGCAAAACCTCGTTATATTCGCGTTGTTTCATCAATATTGTACACGCCTGCTCCAAAGCATACGCATACATATTCTTATATTGAACACTTTCCATAAGAACCCATTCATCTCCGGAAAGCTTCTGTAAAAATTCACCGCAATATAATTCACATGCTTCTCTTAAAAATGCAAGCTTCTGCTTCGGATCTTCTGTCTCTTTTGCCTGTGCAACCAGCTGCTTAAACAAAAGTGCATCCACCTCTGTGTCCATTGGACTATCCCAGTAAAAAATACCATCTTTGGACACAATATACTCGTACTCCGGAAGACCTGCATCAATTAACATCTTTTTCAAACGATGTAATGTCACACGGAAATTATTCGCAACATTAGACAATTCTTCTCGATCGTATAAATCTTCCAGAAGACTTTTTCTCGCAATCCCTTCTTTTCCACAATGAAGAAGAATAAGCAATAATTTCATCGCCTTTGTGATACTGTTTCTTCCAAATATTATCGGTGTATCTCCATATGTAATTCTTTCTTTTCCAAACATTCGGACTCGTAATATCGGTAACTTATTTTCCATATACGCATCCCACTTCCATTCTTTTTTCACATAAATACTCATACTAAAAGTATATCGGTACACAAGCTAAAAGTCAACTAAAGCACAGATAAGTTATGACATATAATCTCAATAATATGTCATTTTAAAAAATAAGAATTGTTATTTATCTACGTTTTCAATAGATAAATAACAATTCTTTCTGTTTTTAGTATTTACAAATAACTGCTCATGTCCCTGCACAGTTTCTCTTCAATGCCAATAAGTCTCTTGCATAATTCACGAGCTTGCAAATTTGCATTCATATATTGATTCATATACTTCTGCAGCGACTTAATCCCCATATGACATCCATCGGTCATAAGATCTGCAATTGTCGCATCACTATGATCCATCGTCATCTTCACATTCGTCTTGATCCAGGACATTCCCTTAGCCATGGCCGACGGTTCTTTCTCCTCCGCCTGAAACTGATTCAACATACGATGAATCTCATTGCCAAGTTCTTCATGATGCGCTTTACTCTCTTTTAATAAAGAAACTAATTCCGTAGACTGAACCATCTCTAACACATCATCAATGGATGTTACGGCCATCTTACTGCCTGCATCACATTCACGAAGTAATCGAATTGTATCTGAATGTTCCATTCATCCATCTCCCTTTCCGTTTTCCCTTAATATCTGCAAAACAGAAAGGTCTTATGTATATTATTTATTTTTTTTCTTTTTTTCTTTCTTTTTTTCAAGATCACCATTAAGCTTCTGGTACTCTCTTCTTAATGTTGTCTGAAAAAATACAGACACACATACAATCGCTGATCCAATCACTAAAAGCGGTGCAAATTCCAGCATTGCAGACGCACCAAGACAAATCATCCCAATAAGCAGGATTGTATTCCACTGATTAAATTTTTTCGATAATTCCGCAATCTTTTCGTTCTTTTCGTTTGTATTCACTTGATATTCCCCCAAAACATTATGAAGAGGGTGTCACAAAAATGACACCCTCTTTTATTAAATTTAACGAGCCAACATCATTCGGTCGTTGGCAAAAGTTCCGCCGCTTGCCTGATTGAATTTTTCGAGCAGATCGGCAACTTCTAATTTCTGTTTTTCTTCACCAGAAACATCATATATTATACTTCCATTATCCATCATAATCAAGCGATTGCCGTATTTAATTGCATCTTTCATGTTATGAGTGACCATTAAAGCCGTCAAATGATTTTCTGTCACTAA
>JAEIGA010014121.1_pt1 | contig 12148 bp, 4 predicted proteins | sample 9270691 | NCBI WGS metagenome assembly JAEIGA01 (sample SAMN17057246, study PRJNA624740) | gut metagenome | biome: biome; isolation source: fecal sample | host: Bos grunniens | place: China: Xizang | collected 2019
CATTATTGAACATAAAAAACGGCGAAACTATCAGCTTCTGTAAGAAAATATTTTTTAGAAATTTAAACAGCTTCTAATATATGTAAATATGAAAACCCTAAGATATTTTTTAACTCTCTTGCTGCCGCTTGCCTTGTCGTGCAGTTCACCCACAGTGCCAACAGCAAGCTCATCGGTAGATGAACTGCCATCAATTTATCCCGATTACATCGATGTTACCATACCTTGCAACATCGCACCGCTTACATTTGAAATAAAAGAACAGGGCGATGAGTATGTTACACGTCTTTCGTCCGGTGGTTACGAGATTGTCGAGGGTGGCAATATTGTAGCACCATCTATTGAGAAGTGGCAGTCGCTTATTGCAGCGGCAAACGGTAACGAGGTCAAGGTCGAGGTTTTTGTCGAGAAGCAAGGTCAATGGAATGCCTATAAACCCTTTAGCTATAAGGTTTCTCCCGATTCGATAGATAATTACATCTCGTACCGACTTATACCGCCATCGTATGTATGTTACGAGACGCTTACCATCAGCCAACGTAACCTTACAAATTATGACGAGAGCGTCATTTATAACAATATGTTGGCGGCAACCGAGAATAACGGTTCGTGTATAAACTGCCACTCGTACAAGAACTACCGCACCGATAATATGCAGTTCCACATACGTCAGGAGAATGGCGGTACATTCTTTATGCATAACGGTAAGCCTGTGAAACTGAATATGGCAACCGATTCTACACTATCGGCCGGAGTATATCCCGCTTTTAATCCTGTCTATGATGTGGTTGCCTATTCGGTAAACAAAACAGGACAGATTTTCCATACACGTAACAGTAATAAGGTTGAGGTACAGGATGTTGCAAGCGATGTTATTATATATAACCCCGTAGCAAACTGCGTAACAAACATCTCCAATGCACCTAACGACCTTGAGGTCTTCCCCTGGTGGTCGCCCGATGGACGCACACTATATTATGGCTCGGCCCATTTCGAGGTAATGGATTCAAATAACACAGTGATGAAAGAGGAGATTATCCGTTATAAAGATATAAAATACGATATCCTGCGTCGTTCGTGGAATCCCGATACATACGAGTTTGGTCCCGTCGATACAGTCTTTGCCGCGACAAAATTGGGTAAGAGTGCCACATTCCCCCGTATATCGCCCGATGGCCGTTACCTGCTCTTTGCACTTGGCGAATATGGCTGTTTCCACGTATGGCACAAAGATGCCGACCTCTATCTGCACGACCTGAAAACCAATGAGAGCTGGCCGCTTACCGAGGCAAACTCGGACGATGCCGAGAGTTACCACTCGTGGAGCAGTAACTCGCGTTGGATTCTCTTTTCGAGCCGCAGAGAAGATACTAACTACACACGTCTGTTCATAGCGCACGTCGATGCCGATGGAAAGGCCTCTAAGGCTTTTGTGCTACCCCAGGAATCCCCCGATTTCTATCCTATGTTCGACCGCTCGTACAACGTCCCCGAGTTTATGATAGAGCCGGTGCGAATGACACCGCAGGAGATTGCCGAGATTGTAAAGAGCGAGGCTGTGAAGGTTACATACTCTTCAACAGGTAGATGAAATACGACAAATATTTGATATTATGAGGTTTTATATATAGAACCTCATCGCAATGCGGATGACCCCATTATTATTTGAGGTCATCCGCATTGTTATATGACGTTTTTGATAAGTTTATCGGACGCAAGAGAGCGTGATTGAGATCAAAAATATTAAAAAAATATAACGCCTACTTAAAATAAATTAAAAGCATTCCTCCTAAGAAAACTGCTTTTTTACACATTTTTGCACCTTGACAAAAGAAAAAAATGCCTCCTGCCGATAAAATTAATGAAAATTATTTGAACATTAACTGAAAAGAGTTATTTTTGCGCGTTACATAGTGCCTCATTGTGTAACCTTGTGACGTGACGAAATGTGAAAAAATCTAATTAATTATAAAATTTATATTTATGTTAAAACACCGTTTAAGTAAATTTGGCCGCGTAGCGTTCGTCTCGCTGTGTGTGCTTTTTACCGGCAGCATTATGCAGTCTTGTGTCGACGAGTTTGACGATTACAAGTATGATGACGAAGAGCCGTCGTGGTTGGGTGCCAGTATTTACGACTTCTTGAAACAGGAGAAGGGTACACGTACCTACAACTACTACACTGCTATCATTGACAGTCTCGGTTACACCGACGTACTTGCCAGCACCGGTAGTAAAACCGTATTTGTTGCCGATGATGCAGCATTCGAGAAATTCTTCCAGAATAACCGCTGGGGAGTAAAGAGCTTCAATGAACTTTCAAAGGCTCAGATGAAGATTCTTCTCTACAGCTCTATGCTGGACAATGCTTACTTGCTTGATATGATGTCGAGCCTTCCCGGTAATCCTCCTGTAGAGGGTTCTTGCTTGCGTCGTCTCACATCTTCACAGGCAGTAGACTCAATTCCTTACTTTACTCCCGAGATGCTTCCTGTAAGCAATACCCATTGGGATAACTTCCGTGATAAGGGCCTTTTGCTCGCTACCGATGGAACCGATCCTATGATGGTACACTTCTTGCGCGAGTATATGAAGGCGAAGAGCATTACCGCTCTCGATATCAACGTATTCTTTAATGCCGATTCTTTGACTCTTCAACGTTCGGGTGATGAGGCCTTCATCTATCAGAATCAGGTGCTTGCAAGTGGTATCGACTTTGGTGAGTACTCGGATGACACCCTTACAATTACTTGTAAGAACGGTTACATTTACCGTATGGACGGTGTTCTTGTTCCTCCTTCGAATATGGCCGAGGAGCTTCGTCGTCACAAGGATACTAAACTGTTCAGCTATATGCTCGACCGTTTCAGTGTACCTCTCTACGATGGTGCTCTGAGCTCTACATATAATTATGTAAACAACAATACAGATAACCCCGATAGCGTCTTTGTATTGCGTTACTTAAACCGTTCCGAGGCTCGTCCTCTTTTCAAGGTGAAGAACCACGCAGCTGAGGCAGTAACAGACCAGGAGAAGACTACTATTCCGGCTCTTTCTTTCGATCCGGGTTGGAATACCTATCGTCAGGGTTCTGCTGCAGCCGAGGGCGATATGGCAGCAATGCTTGTTCCCAAGGATGAGCACGTATTCGATTACTTCGCACACGGTGCAGGTAAGTTCCTTATCGATACATACGCTCCCGAGTTCCAGGTTAGCGATGATGAGACCGATTATACAGCAATCATCCCCGCTCTTGATAGCATTCCTAACAACATTGTGGCATCGTTCATCAATAACTTGATGCTCCCCACATTCTCTACCTCAGTTCCCAGTAAGTTCGACCAGGTTTACAATGACGGTACCGAGATTATGGGTGTAACTCCTGCTAATGTAGACGAGTGTGTCGTTGCAAACAATGGTGTTATCTACATCCTTAACCAGGTATTTGGTCCTGTAGATTACCGTGCTGTTTCTGCACCTCCTCTCACAATGACCAATATGACAATTATGCGTGCAGCTATCCAGACCCTTGGTTACAACTCATATCTCAAGGCTATGGATGCAACATATAGCTTCATCGTTCCCGACGATGAGTACTTCGTATACTACGACCCCGTTACAATTGCAGCTGACGAGCCTATTGTATACAAGTTCTACTATGACAACAAATATCGTAACGGTACAAACCTTGCAGCAAAGATTTGGGCAAAGCGTTACAAATTTGATCCTAACACATACGAGGTAGGTGACTCTATTGCAAACTATGCCGTTGAGGGTACTTCGGTTAATACATCTCTTAATGGTGTCGACCGCGTATCGTTTAACTATGGTTGGGGTGCTCCCGGTGGTGCCGGTTCACCTGCAGGTTTCCTCTACAATCGTATGACCGACCTTCTCGAGTACCTTATTATAGTAGGTGATGTCGAGGATGGTAACAAATACTATCTCTCTAAGGGTTACGGAACAATCAAGTGTGATTTCAATCCTGCACTTAAAGATGCACACGGCAACCCCACAGCCGAGAGTATGATTTTCTATGGTGGTGAGCAGATCGAGAATGGCAAGTCGGTAAAGGTTCTCACACGCTACCCCGAGGATAACGGTGTTACATATTGTACATATAGCGACGAGCAGAGTGAGTTTGCGTCGGGTATTCCTACACCTCCCACACAGACTGTATTCTACAAGCTCGATCCCGCAACTGCTTACAGCGGTTCATCATTTACAAAGTTCTTCAACGTATGTAACGGTCCCGAGGACGAAGACCTTATCTCGTTCTTCCGTCGCATCTATCCCTCTATCGACTCGGTTAAGTTGCAGAGAGATACACTGCCCCGTTACGCTGTATTCTATGGTAAGACCAACTCTACTGTAGGTTCAGGTATTCCTCGCGACTACACAGTGCCTTTCTTCAGCACATATCACTACACAGTATATGTTCCTACTGACGAGGCTATAGATGAGGCTTACAAGCTTGGTCTTCCCACTTGGGAGCAGCTCCAGGCCGAGCTCGTTGACACCGTAGGTGGTGTTGACAAGACCGGTAAGATATTGGCTAACATCCGCCTTATCAATAAGTTTGCTCGTTATCACTTCCAGGATAACTCAATTTACGTAGATAATAAGGACTTCTCAATCACATCGGCTGGTGAGACAGCGACTTCGGCACGTTTCGAGACAGCAGCTATTGATGAGGAGACAGGTCGATTCTTCGAGACTGTTGTAGAGTCTACAAACTCAACTGTTGGTAACACACAGAGAACTCTTAAAGTAACCGACGACCTTGGTAACACTATCACAGTATTGAACCGTCCCGGTGAGGAGGGTAAGACCTGGAATATCATGACACGTGATATGCTTATGTTCTGTAAGGGTGCGACAGCTATCAACTCTTCTAAGTTCGGTCACAGCATCGAGACATCGTCATTCGCAGTGCTCCATCAGGTTGATAAGGCGCTCTTGAATGCAGGTGTTCTTGGTTATGATGGTAAGTTCCGTCGTTTTGCCGATGCAGGTGAGCTCGTTGATACAATGACAGTTGCCGGTGGTAAGGGTCTTATCGATGGCAAGTACCTCGTTGGTTTCCGCAACAATATCGTTGTAACCGATGAGGAGGGTTACGATACCTATAAGCGTGTTGCTTACCTTATGAAGCCTATTGCAGGTTCTACCGACAATATGGATATGGAGGAGTACGTTCTCGATGAGGCAGGTAATAAGATTCTTATCGACAACGATGGCGCTCGTGTTCTTGAGATTGCCATAAAGGTAGGTAAGACCGTAAGATATGAGTACAAATGGGCTGATGCTGAGGGTAACTACAAAGATGCCGAGGACAAAGAGTACACCGAGCCTCAGGTATGGTACAATAACGATGGTACATTAATTGAGAAATAAAGATAAACGCCATGATAAAGATAAAACATTTGATGTTGCTTGCTCTCTGCTGCCTGGTTGGTACATCGGCCTTTGCACAGAAGAGTGCACGTATTTCCGGAAAAGTTTTCAGTGATTCCGAGGGTCCGCTTATGATGGTTAACGTAACCGAGCGCGACAATAGCGACCGTATTATCGAGGCTACCATTACCGATATGGAGGGTAACTTCTCTATGGTTGTCAAGAACACAAGCAACCGCCTCGAAGTTTCGTACATTGGTTACAAAACTCAGAAACTCGAGATTGGTTCGCGAACTGTATTCAATATTAAGATGGCCGAGGACAATCAGCTCGAGGAGGTTGTCATCACAGCTAAACCTCGTCGTCAGAGCGGTGCGCTCGATATTCTTGAGCGTGAGGTATCATCGGCTACTCAGAAATTCGAGATGAGCGAGATGGACGGTCTCTCATTTGCTTCGGTTGACGAGGCACTTCAGGGACAGATTGCCGGTCTTGACGTCGTATTCAGCAGTGGTGACCTTGGTTCGGGTACACAGATGCGTCTGCGTGGTACTTCAACCATCAACGGTAACGCCGAGCCTCTTATCGTCGTTAACGACAACATCTTCGAGATGCCTGCCGACCAGGGCGAGTCTTTCGACTACACACGTCTCGACAACGACCAGTTCTCGGAGCTTCTTTCGGTTAACCCCGACGATATCGAGAGCATCGAGGTACTTAAGGATGCTGCATCTTGTGCAGTGTGGGGTTCTCGCGGTGCGAATGGTGTAATCAAGATTAAGACAAAGCGTGGTCACCGTGGTGCAACACGCGTAAACTTCTCGGTTAAGTTCAAAGACAAATGGATTCCTCAGGGTATGAACCTCCTCAATGGTGACGAGTATACAATGTTGCTTAAGGAGTCACACTTCAACCCCCAGCAGAATGCAGCAGCTTCGGACTTCCCCGAGCTCAACTACGACCCCAACTTCGACCAGTACGAGAACTTCAACGAGAATACCGACTGGGTAGATCAGGTTACAAAGCACGGTTATCGTAACGAGTATAGCGTGAACCTTACCGGTGGTGGTGAGAAAGCTGTATTCCGTATCTCAGGTTCTTATACAAACGAGACCGGTACTATCATCAAGCAGTACCTCGAGACCTACTCATCTCGTTTGGCACTCGATTACTACGTATCAGATCGTATCAAGGTTATGACCGAGTTTGCGTTCTCTTACACAAACAACCAAAAGAACTACTCTGACCTTCTTGGTATTGCTCAGAACAAGATGCCTAATATGAGTATCTGGTATCAGGACCGTTTTGGTAACAATACTGAGGACTACTATAAGATGCTTAAGACTGGTTCATCTATATTCGATAATGACCAGAAAGGTATGAAGAACCCCGTTGCTCTTGCTCACCTTGCCAAGAGCGACCAGGAGAGCTACAGTATCAGCCCTCAGATTACATTGGAGTACAACCTCTTGGGTCTTGAGGATGACGAGACACAGCTTAAGTATCGTGGTCTTGTTTATATGAACGCAGCTACACTTTCATCATCAAGCTACCTTCCCGCTGCTCTTTCTAACAGTGATTGGACTGCTTCAGATGTGAACACAGCTTCGATGTACGATAGCAAGAGCTTGCAGTTTACAACACGTCATAACCTTATCTTCACTCCCTATCTTGGCAGCGACAAGCACTACCTTACAATGTCAGGACAGTTCGAGATGAACACAAGTACAAGTACTACACAGAATCAGGTAACTTACGGTTTGCCTAACGGACTCAACAGTACAACTCTTGGTTCTTACCTCTCTACAGGTAGCACATCAAAGGGTCAGTCACGTAGCTTGAATGCCACATATCAGGCTCACTACTCATACGACTCAAAGTATGTCCTTGGTCTTGCAGTTCGCGCCGAGGGTCACACACAGTTCGGTGACGATAGAAAATGGACAGTGTTCCCCTCAATTTCGGGACGTTGGAATGTTTCTGATGAGCCTTGGATGCAGTGGGCAAAGCCCGTCCTCTCGATGTTCTCTATCCGTCCCAGCTACGGATGGGCAGGTAACACTCCCGGTCAGGAGTACCTTATGTACACTACATATACTCCTAACGGTAGCTACATCGACATTACAGGTTTCCGTCCCGGCGGTATCCGTATGAGCGACCTTCGTGCTTCTGATAAGCGTGAGTTCAACATCGGTTCTGACTTCGGTTTCTTCAATGATGTCTTTACAGGTGCATTCAACTACTACCTAAGTACAACATACGACCAGTTGATGTCTAACTATAGTATTCCAACCTCTTCGGGTTACAATAACCTTGCTTATAAGAATACAGGTGCTGTCGAGAACTCGGGTTGGGAGCTCAACTTCAACATCAACCGTCTGAAGGTATTCAAAGACTTCACTTTCAGTGCTTACTTCAACGTAGGTCAGAACTTCAACGAGGTTAAGGAGATGGAGCAGAGCGTCCTCAGCAACAATAACCCCGAGTATGACTTTGCTAACAGATCATATCTTGGCCGTATCCAGATTGGTAACCCCTTGGCTTCTATCTATGGTTTCCGTTATAAGGGTGTCTACCGTTACAGCTACAAGAACTGGGAGAAGGCTATTGCCGAGGCTGAGGCAGGTCGCAACGGTACCTGTCCTATCGTTTACGATGCTGAGGGTAAGGTGGTTTACAACGCCGATGGTACTCCCAAGCAGATGGTATTCAACTACGATACCGAGAGCGGTACATCAACCTATAAGTTCACCGGTGGTGACGCTATTTATGAGGATGTTAACCACGACGGTAACATCAACGAGCTCGACCTCGTTTACCTTGGTAACTCTAACCCCAAGGCACAGGGAGGTTTCGGTTTCACATTCGCATACAAGAAGTTTACTCTTAAGACCAACTTCTCTTATCGTATCGACGTTGACGTAATCAACTCGGCACGTATGGACGTAGAGAATATGTACGGTAACCTTAACCAGAGTAAGGCTGTTAACTGGCGTTGGCGTAAGGAGGGTGATATCACTGAGATTCCCCGCGCTCTTTACAACACAGGTTACAACTTCCTTGGTAGCGACCGCTATGTAGAGGATGCTTCTTACCTGCGTCTCTCTTACGTTCAGGCTTCTTATGCATTCGATAAGAAGTGGCTAAAGGAGAAATTGGGTCTCGAGAGCCTTACTGTTTATGCTTCGGCCGACAACCTCTGCTTCTGGAGCAGCTACACAGGTCTTGATCCTGAGGTGGCAGCAGGTGCTTGGGGTCGCGCATACGACAACTCAAAGACACCTCGTTCACGCTCATACACACTTTCTCTCTCTGTAGGATTCTAATAGTATAAGGAGGATTAATATGAAAAAGATAAATAAAATATTCAAGACATCTCTTTTGACGGTTGCGCTCGGTTGCGGTACTATGCTTACCTCTTGTACCGACTTCCTTACAATCTATCCGACCAACTCTGTCATTCACGAGAATTTTTGGCAGACTGCCGAGGATGTCAATGGTATGTTGGCTACCTGCTATCAGCGTCTTCAGAGTTCAGCAGCTATTGAGCGTATGATTGTCTGGGGCGACCTTCGCGGTGACCAGATTGCAGTACGTAATAACTCATCCAATACATATAAGTACATTGTAGAGGCTAACCTTCAGGACAATAACTCATATTGTACTTGGGCCGAGTTCTATCAGGCTATCAACGACGCTAATATGGTTCTTGAGTTTGCTCCCGAGGTTGTTGAGCGTGACCCCGACTTTACTCAGGGTGACCTTGACATCGTACTTGGTGAGATGTACGCAATTCGTGCTCTCTCGCACTTCTATCTTGTGCGCACATTCCGCGATATACCTCTCGCTTACAAAGCATCGGTTAACGATGGTGAGTTGATTGATTATCCTCAGGTGCATCCTATGGTAGCACTCGATAGCATTATGCGCGACCTTGAGCGTGCCGAGAAACTCGTAATGCGCTCGGGTGGTTTCCCCAACAGCTCGGCTCTTTACAACTACGGACGTGTTACACGTAACGCGGTTCGCGCAATGAAGGCCGATGTTAATTTGTGGCAGGCAGCTTTCGCAGCTTACTATGCCGAGAATGGCTATGAGGAGAAACTTTCGAAGAAAGACTCTACCGAGATTATACTTGACTGCACAGTACCTGTAAACACTCCCGACTACTACTATCGTCAGGCTGTTGCCGAGTGTGATGCTGTACTCAATGACCTCTATGCCCGTATGACCGAGATGTACGAGAATAATCCCGGCATGGGTAAGATTGAACTTGATAAGAATCCCTACTATCTTGTAGAGAACAATCAGGCAGACATCGCTCGTAAAGCATCTGCTGCTTACAATAAAATATTCGGTGAGCTTAAGGATGTAACCAGTCTTGCTTCACACGGTGAGGTAATCTTTGAGCTTGTATTCGACGGTACCGAGAACAATTCAAATGGTAATAGTGGAGTATCGGGCCTCTATGGTATCCACACACAGGATGGTTCCGGTGTATTGTGTGTTGCCAAGCCTTGGATTGCAGGTGCAAAGACCAATACCGAGATGATTTATCACGAGAAAGACTTCCGTGCTTTCTCTAACACAGCAGCAGCAGAGCTTGGTTCTACAGCAACAGATAACTCTTCACCCGCATCAAGCGAGGTAGGTATCGCCAAGTACTCATCGTCAAGCTCGCCCGGTAGCAACCGTGGTGGTTACCGTGAGAGTGGAAAGACATTCGATGCCAACTGGATTATCTATCGTCAGACCGACGTTATGCTTATGAAGGCCGAGGCTCTTGCAATGCTCATCAGCAATGAGACACCTGCTGCCGACAGCGAGGATATGGAGTTCCTTACACAGGCTTTTGAACTTGTACAGGCTGTTAACAACCGCTCTTTGATGTCAGAGGACGAGAAACTCGTAAAGGAGTCATTCTCTACAAAAACAGCTATCAGCGAGTTGATTCTTAACGAGCGCGCACGTGAGCTTGCTTTCGAGGGTAAGCGTTGGTACGACCTTGTTCGTCTTGCTCTTCGCACCAATACTACTAACGAGGTGTCTACACTCGTATCTGCAAAGATCGAAGGTGGTGGTGCAAGTGCTGTGAAGAAGAAACTGAGCACAATGAACTCACTCTTCTTCCCCATTGCAAAGGCAGAGCTTAATGTGAATCCTCTCTTGGGTCAGAACCCTGCTTACAAGCAGTCTTCATCAGTATCACAGAACTAATGAAAGAATCCCTTCCGCCCTCGGGCGGAGGGTTTCAAAAGAGTTAAAAACGACTATAAAAATAAGATTATGAATAAGATTTTCAAACATAGAATTCTTACAGGAATAGCTTTGGCAGGCGCACTCTTCCTTAGTTCTGCTTGTACCGACGAGTGGGATGACCATTACAGCGATCAGGGTGTGAACTCTACCCAAACACTTCTTGATGTTATTAAGGCCGAGAGCGACCTTAGCGATTTCCACGAGGTATTGGAGGCTTGTGGTGTTGCCGACTCGCTTCTTAACCAGTCACGTGTGTACACCCTGTGGGCACCTGTGAACGGTTCATTCAATAAGGACTCTCTCCTAAATAAGGTAGACGATGGTGCTCGCGATACAGTGCTCGTTCGCTTCATCGAGGCTCATATTGCAAACTTCTTGTATCCTGCAAACGGTCCCGTCGAAGAACCTATCCGTCTTCTCAATGATAAAGTGGTAGATTTTGTTGGAAATACAGGTAGCTATACATTCGACGCTATCCCTGTTGATGCAAGTTTCAGCAATATCCGTCTGCGTAACGGTATTCTTCACAAGATTGTGAAACCGGTAACATACCTTCCCAACATTTGGGAGTACCTCTCACTTGAGTCGGACATCGATTCATTGTGTAAGTTCCTCTATTCATTCGACCGCAGAGAGTTTAATGAGTTCGGAAGTATTGTAGGTCCGACTGTTAATGGTGAGGTTACTTACATCGACTCAGCATTTACAAACTCTAATATGTGGTTCTCTTGCCACGAGGGCCAGAGTCGTGATGCCGGTGGTTTCGGCGAAATTGCAGCCGAGGATTCATCATATGTATTCTTTGCTATCACAAACGATGTATGGAATGAGATGGTTCCCAAGGTAGACGCGTTCTACAAATACTCTGAGAAGATTTCTTCGCTCGACACAGCATATGTTGACTCTATGCGTCACATGAATGCTCGTAAGGTTCTTTGCAACTACTTGGTTTATAGCGAAAAATCTCAGCGCGGTATTCATCCCGACTCAATGCTTCCTACATTTGCTTACACTCCCGGTCAGTTCCTTGACAGCAAGAAGGTAGCATTGGCTGCAAGCGGTACTAAAATCGTTCGTAATATCTTTGCTAAGGCCGACCTTATGAACGGTGTAACAAAGACAGTTAAACTCTCTAACGGAACATTGCACGTTAAGAACAACTTCAACTTCTCACCCTACGACCTCTGGTTCGATGGTATTAAGATTGAAGGTGAGCACGAGACTACCGATTATCTGGTAAGCGACGTAGCTTCAATGGTTGCTCTTATCAACGATATGGATACAATCTCTCGTAAGAAGAAGATTGATGTATATGACGAGGAGGGTAACTATGTCGAGACTGTTGACTCGGTATATGCAAAATATGCTCTCTCTAAGGGTGCTTTAATGCGTAATGCCGGTTACCTCGAGGCTATGCCCCTGCAGGCTGCTTCTCGTCCTAAGATGACATTCAAGATTCCCGGAACACTCTCGGCAGGTAAGTATCGCATCG
>JAEIGA010014122.1_pt1 | contig 12147 bp, 8 predicted proteins | sample 9270691 | NCBI WGS metagenome assembly JAEIGA01 (sample SAMN17057246, study PRJNA624740) | gut metagenome | biome: biome; isolation source: fecal sample | host: Bos grunniens | place: China: Xizang | collected 2019
GACCCGAATATAGGTTCGACAAACGTTCCAGATAAGAGACTTGAGGTTCTGGAAAGCCTCTGCAACCCTAAGAGAGTGGTTCCGGCAACTGTAGAGATCGTAGACATCGCCGGTCTCGTAAAGGGAGCAAGCAAGGGTGAGGGACTCGGAAACCAGTTCCTTGCAAACATCAGAGAGACAGACGCCATCCTTCATGTACTCCGCTGCTTCGATGACCCTAACATCATCCATGTGGACGGAAGCGTAGACCCTGTACGTGACAAGGAAATCATCGACTGCGAGCTCCAGCTCAAGGACCTTGAAACTGTGGAAAACCGCATTGCAAAGGTACAGAAGCAGGCAACTACAGGCGGAGACAAGAACGCCAAGAAGCTCTACGACCTCCTCTGCAAGTATCGTGACGCACTCCAGGTCGGAAAGTCATGCCGTACCGTAAAGCCTGAGAATGCTGAAGAGGCACAGATGGCAAAGGAACTTTACCTCCTTACCAACAAGCCTGTGATGTATGTCTGCAACGTAGACGAAGCATCAGCAAAGGATGGAAACCAGTATGTAGAGCAGGTTCGTGAGGCTGTAAAGGACGAGGATGCAGACATCCTTGTGATCGCAGCAAAGATCGAGTCTGACATCTCGGAGCTCGAGAGCTACGAGGAGCGCCAGATGTTCCTTGAGGAGATGGGACTTGAGGAGTCTGGAGTAGTAAGACTTATCCAGCATGCATACGCCCTCCTCAACCTCCGCACATATTTCACAGTAGGTGTTGAAGAGTGCCGCGCATGGACAATCAATGTGGGCGACAAGGCTCCTCAGGCAGCAGGCGTCATCCACTCTGACTTCGAAAGAGGATTCATCCGCGCAGAGGTCATCAGATATGACGACTTCATCCAGCTCAAGTCAGAGGCAGCATGCCGTGCAGCCGGCAAGCTCGGAATCGAAGGAAAGGAATACGTAGTTCAGGACGGTGACATCATGCACTTCCTCTTTAACGTATAAGAGACTCCAAAGAAGACATAAGATCATCATATGTAGGGATGGGATCATCGGTAAAGATATATCGTATGATTCCATCCTTATCACATATATACACCCTCGGGATTCGGGATCCGGCGAATCTGCTATACACATCACGGTCAGTTTGGGCAGAATAAGGCATATTGAACCCTTTTTCCCTCCAGAAGATATCTATCTCCTCCGCAGATTCCGCACGGCTTATAAGGGCGAATGAGACCCCTTTTGAAAGGTACTCATCATATATTTCCTGCACCACCGGCAAAGTCTGCTGACAGTCAGGACAAGTGGTATGGAAAAAGACTATACAGGATACGTTCCCAATCAACGATTCCTCAGACACGATATCGCCATTGTTCATCCGGACACTGAAATCAGGCAATGCATCACCGACCTTCAGGTCAGCGCCCACATCCTCCTTGATGCACCCGGTCAGACACATCATCAAAGCCAGAATTCCGAGTATCCTTTTCATATCTTTTACCTTGGTCGTCCACAAATTTATAAAAATAAAACAGAGATGGCCTATCGGTCATCTCTGTTTTATCTGATAATATCAATATCTATTAATAGAATCTTGCTGTATTATCCTTTACGTCAGCCTCATTCATCATAACAGGAAGAAGCATCTGAATTGCAGTGTAGCTCATCTGCTGCTCACGGTTTGCTGCATCGTCCTCAGTGAAGAATGCACCCTCTGAGCGACCTGTAACAGTGTATACATATACACCAGTGTTGCCCTGGAGCGGACCGTTAAGAGCACCTACCTCAGCTACTGAAGCTGCACCGATGAACTTGTTGTCAAGACCTGTAGAAGTGAATGATGCAAATGTCACACCCTCCTTAGAACTTACTGTTGTGCCGAGCGCCTCTGCGACTGCAGCGAGGTCAGTGAGACCATTGATCTTCTCTGCAACCTCTGCTGTCTTCTTTGCAGCAGCCTTCTCCTGATAGAGAACAGGCTTGATTCTCGAAGCAACCTCCTCAAGCGGAGTGAAGCCCTCTTTGTGGATACCCTTAAGGGCAGCAACTACATAGTACTTGTTATCGATAGAGATGATGCTTGAAACCTCACCAGCCTTAGCCTCGAATGCCCATCTTGTAACCTCCTTAGTGTGCTCTACAGAACCGAGTCTGTCAGTACCCTCAGGCATTCTGTTGTATGGATGAGCGTAGAGACCATCCTCCTCAACTGCCTTCCTGAAGCCCTCAAGCTTTCCACCTGCCTTTGAAGCTACCGAGTTAGCCTTTGCATAGCAAGCACTTCTTGTAGCGTCGCTTGGCTGAGCTGTCTTCTCGAGGATAGCAACTCTCTTCTTGAGAACAGCATCCTTAGTATCAATAACCTCAAAGTTAACACCGTTGATTGTAAGTGTCTGACCCTTAGGAGTTACCATGAGGTCCTCGAAGCCTTCCATCTGAGAGATCCACTCTGTGTACACCTCTGCACCCTCAACACCTGCCTGAGAATAGTTAACCTGAACCTGCTCAGGAACCTGTGCAGACTCAATGACCTTCACAGCATAGAATGAATTTCCGTTCTGGAAGATAGGAGAAACATCACCAACCTTAGCGTCTGCAACGAAAGCGTCTACATCAGCTGAAACAGCCTTGAGCTCACCAGCCTTGTACCACTTCTTGTCGAACTGACGGTCAGACTTAGAGAGAAGGAAGTTCTTTACGTTCTCTGCAGTCTTGAAATCCTCGTATACAGCTGCGATTGCATTGTTTGCAGCTGTTACATCGTCAGCTGAAGGCACGATATCAACAACGATATACTCGATATCTCTTGAAGCAACCTGCTTGAACTGATCCTTGTGTGAGTTGTAGTAATCCTTGATCTCCTTGTCAGAAACAACGATTGTAGTGTCGATTCCGAAACCGAAAGGAACAACCACGAACTCTACATCGAATGTATTGTTGTTATCCTTGATCTGCTCAGCAACCGCAAGTGCGTTGTTGAAAGAGCTCTTTACGAAGAGTGACTGGTACTTTGAATAGAACTGATCTGCGTATACAGTCTCAAGGAGGTTATCCCAGAAAAGTCTCATGCGACCTGTCTCGTCAGCCTCTACCTGAGCCTCGATGTCCATAAGAAGCTCCTTGTTGAGCTGGCCCTGGAACATCTGCATGAGGAAGCCTGAAATCATCTCGCCTGAAACGAGCTGATACATCTCCTCCTCGCCTACATTGAAACCTGCTGCCTTTGCAGAAGGAATGAAGAGATAGTCAGTGAGGAACTGCTGCCATGCCTGCTGTCTTACCATTGCAAGAGCCTCATCACCCTGTACAGGGTTACCGTTCATCTCTCTGATAGCTGTGATCTTCTCGATCTCAGCCTGGAAATCAGTATAAGAAATGGATTTACCGTCAATCTCACCTACATCATATTTTGATGATGTCGATGAAAGCGACTGAATAGTGCCGAAATCGACAATAAACGACAAAAGCGCTACTGCGATAAGCACTGAAATCAGAATTCCGAATTTAACTCGGATTGTTTCAAGAATTGCCATTGTATCTGTATTTTAAAATTATTTGCTGTGGATTGCACATTAAGGGTGCGAAGTTAATATAAAAAACTATTTTTTCAAAAGAGGACCTATGAAATTGACTGTATCCAAAACGACCTCTGTCGTATCCTGCACCACGATTCCATAACTATTGAAAGGTCTGAACAGGATATGGTCCCTCGCCCTCTGATCCGACTCCATTCCATATCCCTGCATGAATCCGTCAGGGGAATATATCTTCACATAGCAATGTGTGTAGATTCTCTCATTCTCCTGATCCCAATAGAGGGTGTCCGTCTCGATGGTTTCCTGCTTTATCAGGTTCTTTACCACCACATTACCGAAAGCCTCCCAGGTCTCCCTTCCGTCCTTATATTTAAGATGACGGGCATTGTCTGAGACTATCTCAGTCTCCAGCAAACCCTCCTCATTATATCCATACACGGAAAAACCCTCAGGAAAAAGTTCATATGAAAGAGTGTCCCTTTCATACTTCTCCATCAGGTCCGCCGCGGCACGCATCTTCAGCTTTCCGTTCTCAGACTGGATTATGAACATATCCCTTACCGTCTGCACAGGGGTTTCATCCAGCTTGAGTTCCACGGCTTCGCCCAACTTTCCCTTACATGAATATATGACGAAAGCAACCGCCAAAGCGGTTGCTGACATTTTCAATATATGAAGTATTCTGTTCAATCTTTTACTTCTGTGTTCTTACTGTAGTCACAGCTCTCATACCACCGCATGAAACAGTGTATGACTGACCGTCAACCACGTCGTACATGAACGCCTCAGCTGCTGCTGGATAGTAGTTTGAATACTGTCTGATGTAGTTGTTAGCCTCCTCAGCAAGTGCAGGGTCTGCGTTCTTTGCCTTGGTCATGAAGTCAACTGCTACCCAGTAAGGTGCTCTCTTCTCAACCTCGTTTCCGCCGCAGATTGTAGAACCCCAGATTGTACCCATGAGCATATAACCCTTACCAGCGATAGTCTCATCGAGCTCTACAGCCTTCTGAGCTGACTCGTAAGCCTTTGCGTTCTTTCCGTTCTTGAAGCAGAATGCAGCAAGCTCGAAATAGTAACCTGCATCTGTAACTGCATCTGAATCAACTGAGTTGATAGCCTCCTCCATATACTTCACAGCGTTGTCGAAATCTGATCTGCTTGAGTAAAGTCTATAGAGATAGTATGCAGATGAGTATGTAGGCTCAAGGTTGTATACTGTCTGAACCGCATTGAGGAAGAGGTCGTTGTCCATACATCCCTCAGTTGCGCTCATCATCTTCACGATGTTCTTTGAAAGGTCAAGGTTCTGAGGATCAGCCTCGTATCTTGGAGTAAAGAGAGCGATGAGATTGTCGCAGCTTGCCACCTGGCTTGTGATGAAGATGCTCTCGAAGTCTGTCTGAGTCTTCTCGATGCTTCTTGCCTCAACATCGTTCTTTGGCTTTACCTCGCCGAGATACTGTACACCAGTCTCATAGATGCTGATCACAGTCTCAGGATCCACCATACCCTTCTTATAAAGGTCAACCGCAGTGTTGAGCTGGAAAAGGAAGATGTTAGGTCTTGTCTGTGACTTTGTCTGAGCGATAACCTCAGTAAGTCCCTCGAGAAGCTTCGCTGGCTCATCCTTCATGTAGTTATACATGTCAAGAGCCATGTTGTTCAAAGAACTTACAGCATACTTAGGCCAATACTGAACTCTCTGGTTGTAAAGGGTCATGAGAGAGTCAACGAGCTGCTCCTTGTATACAGGATTGTTCTGGTTCTTCTGAATGAGGTTACGAAGGAGTGTAGTACCATCAGAAAGCATAGAATATCTCGCTGTCGGAGGACAGTACTTGTATGCCTGTCTCCAGTTTGGAAGAGCGGCATCATAGTTCTTCTGCTTGTAGTACTCTGTGTAATAAGAGAGATACTTGATACACTCTGTGCTGTCAGGACCATATTTACCCTGAGCAGATACCTTGCTGCTGCCGATAAGAGCCATAGCAGCTACAGAAATTAACAGTACGAATTTTTTCATGGTGTAATTATGTGTTGTTTATTTTTACTTATACTGAACCTTTTGGAACCATATATCGTGGATGTTGAATCCGATCATGAATGTGGCGTATCGCTCCCTGATCATATTGTTCCTTGTGCTTGCCCTCTGTCCCAGATCGACTCCAAGCGTCAATCCATTATACAGTCTGAATACCGGCAGCGTGACACCGAGCGTAAGACCCATCGAATTAACGTTGTTGCCATTCAACTTATAGTAAGACTGGTCATAATATACTCCGGCCCTGTATGCACATTTCCTGAAGTAATATCTGATATCGTTTCTGTTAGGGACGATCTCGAATCCAGCCCTGAACGACTGCGATACTGTCGATGTGAATGCTTCAGTGTCGCTTACCACAGAAAATCCATCAGCGGAATCAAAGCCGCTCTTTCTCCAATCAGATCTGAGATAGTTTATCTCTGCGCTCCACTTCTCTCCTCCCTTCACCGAGATTCCGACTCCGAGTTCGTCTGCTATCCTGAGACCGGCCTTGCGGAGATCAGAGTCATTGTGCTTCAGGGTATCAAGGATACCGTCCTGAGTCGCATATCTGTAGTTCAGCGAATTACCCTTCATCGAAGTGCTCAGCCTGTAGGTCGCTCCTATCGTCATGGAAACGTCTCCTCCGAGCTTCTGCTCATACTGAAGACCGAATTTTCCAGTCGTTCCCCTTACCATAAGGTCACTTCCTGAGTTCAGGGATCTGTAAGAAGAACTCGAGTAGTTCATCTGGGTCACCTTGTCAAGGTTTCCGAAATAATATATAGCCTCTGCTCCTATAGAAAGCCTTTTCCAGAAAGTTACACCTGCACCTGCAAAAAGCTTATATACACTACCTGTTCCGTAAGAGTCATACGATATGTTTCCGGTCTGTCCGATGATATCAGGATCTGTCTCATATGAAGAGAAGTCATATCCTATGTCACTGAAAGGAGTTATGCCGACCATGAAGGCAGAAGACCTGTAGATAGGGAAGCTCATCACGAAATTGTAGATGTTGAATGTGTTGTGAGCCGACCTGAGGTCACCCTGTCTATACACCTTGTTGCTCTGCTCCATTCCGAAGTCCGCCATGAAAGAGAGGGTATCTCTTGCAGTCACCGCCGCAGGGTTGAGATAGTTGATGAATCTCCTGTTCCTTGTAGCCAGACCTACGCCGCCCATGCTCTTGTTGAAGGCAGTTCCCTCCTTCGAAATATCGCCTATTCCATAAATGGAATAAGGAGAATATGCACCATAAGTGCCATCCTGCGCATGCATGCTGACACCTATGATGAGAAACACTGATAATATAAGTATTTTTTCAATCTTTCTGATCATATTGTAAAGCTATTAAAGCCAACCCCATAAGTACAAGGTTACAAACTACAAAGATGGAGTTTTTCCTTCTTTTTGCAAAATAAATCGCGTCTCCACCAGTAAAAACACAGATATTTTCAGGTTTGCGTGCAACATAACCGTCAATTTCAAACATTATGCCTGAAATGACGCCTGAATTGATGGATGATACAATATCCATACCAGTTTCGGCTACATCCTCCGGAGCATCGAGAAGAGGAAGCGATTTGGAATATCTGTAAAGCGATCTGAACCTCGTATGGCAACCTGGGGATATGCATCCGCCTTCGTAATTTCCGTCCTTGTCGAGAAAGTCGACGGCGAAGACGGTACCGAAATCGAAAATAGTGCAGGCACGTCCCTTGAAGAGGTACCTTGACGCTATCAGAGAAGCGGCGCGGTCAGGAGTCAGGCTTGAAGAAATTCCATATTTCTCTTCAAGCATATCTCCGTCAAGAATGATGAGCCTGTCGCACTCCTTCCTCAATCTCTCAATGTTCTGTTCCGAAAAATATCTGACGCTGCTGAGCACTATCATTTCCGGTCTTTCGGCAAGGGTAAGCGAAAGGATGAATTCCAGCATCCTTTCACCCTGATACCTGAATGTCTTGCCAAGGGTCATCCCATCTGCCCATGAAGCCTTGAGGGCAGTGTTTCCTATGTCAATCAACAGATTAGCCATAATTATAACATCTTCAAAATCTTATAAGCCTTTTCAAGGCCATCCACATTACGCACAACGATCCTGAGCCTTCCGTCAGGCTGCTTCACCTCAAAGAGTTTAGGATGCTCATTCACCTTTTCAAGCACCTTCGAGAATCTGTCAGACCTGTAATACTGCGACATAGGGTTCGTGATGAAGAACGCTATGAGCACGCCGTTCTTGATTATGATCTTCTCGAATCCGAGCTGCCTTCCGAGCTGTCTGATCCTTACGATGACGAAAAGTCTGTCAAGCTCGACAGGTATTGGTCCGAAACGGTCCGTCAGCCTGCTTCGCATGCTTTCCAGATCCTTGTCTGAAGTGATGGAATCCAGTTCCTTGTAGATTCTTATCTTCTCGGCAGTCATGTCTATGTAACTGTCTGGAATAAGTGCAAGCTGATCCGTCTCGATAGTACAGTCGGAAACAAAATTCTCGGAAGAGTCCTTGGTCATGATGCCGGTCTCCATTCCAAGTTCCTCCATAGCCTCGGCAAGGATCTTCTGATATGTCTCGAAGCCCATGTCGGTGATGAAGCCGCTCTGCTCCGCTCCCAAGAGGTTACCCGCACCACGGATGTCAAGGTCCTGCATGGCGATGTTGAAGCCGCTGCCGAGATCCGAGAACGATTCTATAGCCTTCAGGCGCCTGCGGGCATCCTCGGTGATCGACACCAGAGGAGGCACTATCAGGTAGCAGAAGGCGCGCCTGTTTGAACGGCCTACGCGACCGCGAAGCTGATGAAGGTCGCTCAGGCCTATGTTCTGGGCCTGGTTTATTATTATCGTGTTTGCATTCGATATGTCAAGTCCGTTCTCGATGATCGTAGTACAGAGAAGCATGTCATAGTCTCCGGCCATGAATTCAAGGATCTTGTTTTCAAGGGCCTTGGCCTCCATCTGTCCATGAGCCACGCATATCTTCATATCCGGCACTATCCTATGCAGGATATCATGCACGGACTGCAGTTCCTCCACCCTGTTGTGGACAAAATATATCTGTCCTCCCCTGTTCAGCTCGTACCTGATTATCTTCTTTATCTCGTCATCGTCGAAGAGCATTATCTCCGTCTGCACAGGAATCCTGTTAGGCGGAGGAGTCGAGATGATGGAAAGGTCGCGAGCACCCAGGAGCGAGAACTGGAGGGTTCTCGGAATCGGTGTCGCAGTCAATGTAAGGGTGTCCACGGAAGCCTTCAGCTGGCGAAGCTTCTCCTTCGCGCTCACTCCGAACTTCTGCTCCTCATCAATGATCAGCAGTCCGAGATCCTTGAACTCAAAGCCTTTTCCTATAAGCTTGTGCGTACCGATGACGATGTCCAACGTGCCGGCTTTCAGCCTTTTCTGAATGTCGGCCACTTCCTTTGCCGTCCTCAGTCGGCTTACATAATCTATGCTGCATGGAAAATCCTTCAGACGACTCTGGAAGGTCTTGTAATGCTGCAGCGCAAGGATGGTCGTAGGCACAAGCACAACGACCTGCTTACTGTCGGTCACAGCCTTGAAGGCCGCACGTATGGCCACCTCTGTCTTTCCGAATCCCACATCACCGCAGACAAGTCTGTCCATAGGACAATCGGCCTCCATGTCACGCTTTACAGCATGTACGGCCTTCTCCTGATCAGGTGTGTCTTCATACATGAACGAAGACTCAAGTTCCTGCTGAAGATACGAGTCGGGCGAGAATGCGAAACCCTTGGAACTCTTGCGCTTTGCATAAAGCTGGATCAGATCCTTCGCTATATCCTTGACCTTCGACTTTGTGCTGGCCTTGAGGTTCTGCCACACCTTCGATCCGAGCTTATGGATCTTCGGAGGTTCGGAATCCTTTGATTTATAGCGGGATATCTTATGGAGCGAATGCACTGAAACAAAGACGACATCATTATCCTTATAGGTGAGTTTCACCACTTCGTGCATCCTGTCCTTGTCGTCCCTCATGCGCACCAGACCTCCGAATATACCCACACCATAATCGATGTGGACTATGTAGTCACCTATCGAGAATGATGTGAGATCATTGATCGTGAGCTGTTCGCTCTTCTCCACGGTACGCCTGAGCGTCACCCTGTGGAACCTATCAAATATCTCATGGTCACTATAGCAGCAGACCTTGTTCTCATGGTCGATGAATCCGTTATGGATGTTGCAGTGCGGGATGAATTCCGGAATAGCCGAAAGCATACCGTAGGATTCGCTGCTCTGCGAAAGAATGGACTTGAGCCTGTCCAGCTGCGACTGCTTCTCTCCATAGATGCGCACCCTGTAACCTTCCTCTATACGCTTCCTGATATCTTCGATGAGAAGGTCGAAGTTCTTGTTGAATTTCGGCTGCGGAACTATGTTGAACTTGACTGATTCCTCATTCTGTCTCGACAGAGGCACATCCAGATAAATCCTCCTGAAACGGCTCAGAAGCGGGAAGAATCCCCTCTCCCTATACATATCGGAAGAATCCAGCCACAAGAGTGTATCTTCCGGAAGTATGTCCGCGATCTGTACGCAGGTCTCCCCTTCCTCGTCTGACGGAGTCAGGTCAGGATATATCTCGGCAGATACCACCTTCTCCTTGGACAGCTGCGAGTTGCAGTCAAATATATTTATGGATTCGATCTCATCACCGAAGAAGGATACACGGAACGGATCATTATAGGAATACGAGAATATATCCACTATCGCTCCCCTTATGGCGAACTGTCCCGGCTCCGCCACGAAGTCTACCCTTTCGAAGCCGTTGCTGAAGAGTGAATCCACTATAGACTCGTGAGTGATCTCGTCGCCGACATTAAGCTTGAGCAGCGATTCATTTATGCTCGCAGGAGCAGGTACACCTTCCTCAAGTGCTGACGGATAGGTTACTATGATCAGCTTTCCTTCCTTATGATTTATGATGTTACCTATTGCAGCAGTCCTCTGGACACTGAGAGATGCCTTATAGTTGCTCTTCTCCAGCTTTCTTCCGGAGTCGGGAAGGAAGAATACGCAATCCCCTTCCACAAGATTATATAGGTCGACCGCACAATATTCGGCAGACTCCCTGTCAGGCATGACGATCATCTGTATGCCGTCATGATCAAGGCCGGATACGACGAACCACCGGGCAGAGAGAAAGAGACCGCTGCAGAAGGTCTCGGATCTGCTCCCCATGCTTTCCGCAAGTGCGGTCACGGATTTCGAACTTATTAACATTTACCCTTATTTTCTGTTGATAACCGGTTGATAACCCTGTTGATAAAGAGTGAAAACTAAATTCTTCAAATGAATATTTTCCGTATATAACGGCACTCGAAATCAATTTCAAAATTTTTTACCACAATTTTCCCAAGAACTTCACAATAGGATTATCAACAGTTATGAACGCTGTAAATAATTGATACTCAGTACGGATTTTCGGTTATCAACATATTAACACCGAAATAATAAAAAACATACTTTAAATAAATATATCTATATTTGTATATATTTTTTGATGATTATGGCAACCGACTTCGACCCGCACAATATCAACGAAGGCAAAGATAAGGATTTCGATGGAATTATCCGTCCGCAGGACCTTGAAGATTTTACCGGCCAGGACAAGATCGTGGCCAACCTGAAGATCTTCGTAGCGGCAGCAAAAATGAGAGGGGAGTCCCTCGACCATGTGCTGTTCCATGGCCCTCCGGGACTCGGAAAGACAACGCTGGCGCACATCATAGCCAACGAGCTTGGTGTGAACATGAAGGTGACTTCCGGCCCGATCCTCGACAAGCCTGGCGATCTTGCCGGCCTTCTTACCTCCCTCGAAGAGGGAGATGTGCTCTTCATCGACGAGATACACAGACTTTCACCCGTGGTGGAGGAGTATCTATACTCCGCCATGGAGGATTTCGTCATAGATATCATGATCGACAAGGGCCCTGGCGCACGCTCCGTCAGGATTTCACTCAATCCTTTCACACTTGTCGGAGCGACCACCCGCAGCGGTCTCCTGACCTCGCCTTTGAGGGCGCGTTTCGGCATCACATGCGCCATGGAATATTACGACACTCCGACCCTGGTGAACATCGTCAAGAGAAGCGCTAATATATTAAAGGTGGGAATCGAGCAGGATGCGGCCTATGAAATAGCCCTCAGAAGCCGCGGAACGCCGCGTATAGCGAACTCTCTGTTGCGAAGGGTACGAGACTTCGCACAGGTCATGGGAAGCGGCTCTATAGACCTTAAAATCGCCCGTTATGCGCTCGACGCACTGAACATCGACAAGAGGGGACTGGATGCCATCGATAACAAGATCCTGAAGACCATCATCACCAAGTTCAAGGGTGGTCCTGTCGGAGCCAATACCATAGCGACGGCAGTAGGCGAGGACCAGGGAACTCTCGAGGAGGTATACGAGCCGTTCCTGATCAAGGAGGGCTTCATCATGAGGACTCCGAGAGGTAGGGAAGCGACGGAACTGGCCTACAGACACCTCGGACTGGAGAAAGGAAACATAAATCTGGACGATCCTACGTTATTTTAGTAAAAGCGCCTATCATTTATGATAGGTGCTTA
>JAEIGA010014123.1_pt1 | contig 12147 bp, 6 predicted proteins | sample 9270691 | NCBI WGS metagenome assembly JAEIGA01 (sample SAMN17057246, study PRJNA624740) | gut metagenome | biome: biome; isolation source: fecal sample | host: Bos grunniens | place: China: Xizang | collected 2019
CCGTCAGGGTCAGGTATGTGCCAACGGTATCGCAGGTATCGGTCAGGGTTACGACGTGTTCTCTAAGACCTTGATCTTCGCCGTATTCCCCGAGCTCTACGCTATCGTAGCCCTCGCAGGTGTGTTCCTCATCAGCGGTGCTGTAGTAGCTTAATATAGATTAGTTTGAGATTGAAAAAGGAGGTGTGTATAAAGACACGCCTCCTTTTTTCTTAGTAAGCATAAATACTTTGGTTTATGTAGTCTCCTTGTTTTATTTATTTATGTTTAGCTAATTGTTTATATCGGAATAAAATTGTAACTTTGCGCTTACGCGAAGTTATTTAAGTTCGTGGTAAAATGATAAGAGAATAATAACAAAACCTACTTAATGAAGCGTTTTTTCTTTTTTTTGCTATATCTTATGCTGGTGTTTTCTGCCAGCATGGCGCAGTCAGCTCCCGATTGGTACCCCAAGGTAGATGAGGCTAGTGCTACATATATAAATCATGAAGGTGAGGTGGAAGAGATGGAAATGGGTGGTACTTATGATGCTCCACTTGCAGTGACCTTTAAGGCCAATCCTATTGATACTGCAGAGTACGTGGTGTTATATGAGTGGGAAATCAAGCAGGTAAAAGATAATAAGGAGCTTCTGTTGGCCAAACGTAACGAGGATACTACTATATACACCTTTATCGAGGGAGGGGCGGATGTTACTTATCGTGTTACGTTGTATATCACTTATACACATCGTGAAAGTGGTGTTACAGGTGAAGGTGAAGCCGAACCTATCACCTTCTCGTTGCGTGCCTCATCGGTGCACTTGTATAATGCTTTCTCGCCCAATGGAGATGGTACGAACGATATATTTCGTGTAAAGACACAGTCGCTGCTCTCGTTTCGCATGAAGATTTTCAATCGCTGGGGACAGGAGATTGTCTCGGGTGATCATAATACGCTGACCACAGAATATGAGAATGACTACACCTATTATGTTTGTTGGGATGGAACCTATCATGGTCGTCTTGTAGATGATGGTGTATACTTTATTCTTGTAGAGGCTGAAGGGTCTGATGGTATCAAGTATGTGCGTCGTGGCGATATTAATATATTGACAAGTTCAAGGAAGGAGGAAAGCAATGAGTGATAAGAATTTAACGGGTGCTGGAGTGCAGACAAATGATTCTTCTGCGAATGGACAATCGCTTGAACTCATGAGAGGAACGCAAACTATTGAACTCCTGAACTCTCGAACATCTATAGAGGTCTATGGCGCCCGTGAGCACAATCTGAAGAATATCGATGCTACCATACCACATGGATCACTTACGGTGATAACGGGATTGAGTGGCTCTGGTAAGTCGTCGCTGGCTTTTGATACGCTTTTTGCCGAGGGGCAGCGTCGTTATATAGAAACCTTCTCGGCCTATGCTCGAAACTTCCTAGGTGGCATGCAACGTCCCGATGTGGACAAGGTGACAGGCCTCTCACCCGTAATCTCTATAGAGCAGAAGACGACGAACAAGAATCCGCGTTCTACGGTGGGAACCATTACCGAGGTGTATGACTATCTGCGCTTGCTTTTTGCTCGTGCTGGAGAAGCCTACTCCTACGAATCGGGCGAGAAGATGGTGAAGTATACCGAAGAGCAAATTATAGAACTTATTCTCAATGACTACAAGGGGAATCCTATATTCATATTAGCTCCTCTGGTCAAGGCACGTAAGGGTCACTACCGCGAGCTCTTCGAACAGGTGCGTCGCAAGGGATTCCTCTACGTACGTGTTGATGGTGAGGTGATGGAGGTTACTCACGGCATGCGTCTCGACCGTTATAAAAATCACGACATTGAGGTAGTGGTAGATAAACTTAAGGTTGACGACAAGGACGACCGCCGCCTACGCGAGAGCGTGGCCAATGCCATGCAGCAGGGCGACGGACTCATCATGTTGCTCGACAAGGAGAGCGGTGAGGTGCGCCACTATAGCAAGCGCTTGATGTGCCCCGTCTCGGGACTGGCCTACAAGGAACCGGCACCGCACAACTTCTCGTTTAATTCCCCTCAAGGTGCTTGCCCTAAGTGTAAAGGATTGGGACATGTGACGCAACTGGATATCGATAAACTCATTCCCGATCGTACATTGTCCATCTATAAAGGCGCTATTGTTCCTTTGGGAAATTATAAGAATACACTCATCTTCCGTCAGATAGAAGCACTGCTCTCGCGCTATGAATATACGTTGAAGACTCCTGTTGAGGAGATGGAGGAGAATGTTATTGAGGAGATATTCTATGGATACCCCGAGCGCATCAAGGTAAAGACCACCATCCTCGAAGAGTCCGATATGTTTCTCTCTTACGATGGATTGATAAAATATTTTCTCAGTGATATTGACGTAGAGCCTACTGCAGCCCAGCAGAAGTGGATTGAACAGTTCTCTGCTACTACCGTGTGCCCAGAGTGTCATGGTGCACGACTCAACAAGGAGGCTTTGCACTACCGCATTTTAGGCAAGAACATCCATGATCTTGCAACGATGGATATCAGTGAACTCTATGCTTGGACTACAGAAGCCATAGATTCGCTCACAGGTAACCAGCAGAGGATTGCCTTTGAAATATTGAAGGAAATCAATACTCGTCTGAAGTTCCTTCTCGATGTAGGTCTCGATTACCTGTCGCTGGCACGCTCGTCAATGACCCTTTCGGGCGGTGAGAGCCAGCGCATACGCCTTGCTACGCAGATTGGTTCGCAGCTGGTCAATGTGCTATACATTTTAGATGAGCCTAGCATCGGTTTGCACCAGCGCGACAATGAACGCCTTATCGACTCGCTCAAGTCATTGCGTGACATGGGAAACACCGTCATCGTTGTAGAGCACGATAAGGATATGATGCTTGCAGCCGATCACATCATTGATCTTGGACCTATGGCGGGCCGCAAGGGTGGCGAAGTGGTGTTCATGGGTACGCCTGAAGATATGTTGCACACCCACACGCTTACTTCGCAGTATCTGAATGGCGAGATGAAGATTGAGGTCCCCGCTACGCGTCGTAAAGGTAATGGCCATCAACTCTCTCTCAAGGGTGCCACGGGTAATAACCTTAAGGGGGTTGATGTGGACTTTCCTTTAGGTACGCTCATCTGTGTTACTGGAGTCAGTGGCTCGGGTAAGTCTTCGCTTATCAACGATACTTTGCAACCGATTCTTTCCAAACATTTCTATCGTTCGCTGCGCGAACCGCTTCCCTATGATACTGTTGAGGGGCTGGAGCATATCGATAAGGTTGTGTGTGTAGACCAATCACCGTTGGGCCGTACGCCACGTTCTAATCCCGCCACCTATACAGGTGTGTTCAGTGATATTCGTAACCTCTTCGTGTCGTTGCCCGAGGCCAAGATACGTGGTTACAAGCCTGGTCGCTTCTCTTTCAACGTAAGTGGCGGTCGTTGTGAAGCCTGTTTGGGTAATGGCTATAAGAATGTAGAGATGAATTTCCTTCCCAACGTACTCGTACCTTGCGAGGTGTGTTGTGGAAAACGTTACAATCATGAAACATTGGAGGTGCGCTTCAAGGGTAAGAGCATTGCTGATGTGCTCGATATGACTATCAACCGTGCTGTAGAGTTCTTTGAGAATGTACCCACCATCCTCAATAAAATTAAGGTGTTGCAGGAGGTTGGTCTCGGATATATTAAACTAGGGCAACCCTCGACCACACTTTCGGGAGGTGAGAGCCAGCGTGTTAAACTCGCTACAGAACTCTCGAAACGCGATACTGGAAGTACCCTATATATTCTTGATGAGCCCACCACAGGCCTTCACTTCGAAGATATCCGTGTGTTGATGAATGTGCTTCAACGACTTGTTGACAAGGGGAATACAGTCATCGTCATTGAACATAACCTTGATGTTATTAAAATGGCTGACCATATTATTGATATGGGTCCCGAGGGTGGTCGTGGAGGTGGTCGCTTACTGATAGCTGGTACACCAGAAGAGGTTGTAGACTGTAGTGAAAGCTACACCGCACGCTTTTTGAAACCTGAGTTGGAACTATAGTGAGTCGCAGAAATATGTATTTTGTGTGCTAATTAAAGTAGACTCAAATGGTGATACATAACGTCTTTTTTGATATTTTACTATTATCATATTGATATTTTATGTATTTTTGTCAAAATTAGGGAAGTATGGCATAAGCCGTTAAGAGAGATAGTATAGACATGGCAAGAAAGAAAAAAGAGCTCCCACTGTTGGAGCAGGTGACGATAACTGACGTAGCAGCCGAGGGTAAGGCATTGGCTCGTGTGAATGATATGGTGGTGTTTGTCCCCTATGTGGTGCCAGGCGATGTGGTAGACCTTCAAGTAAAGCGTAAGAAGCATAGCTATGCTGAGGCTGTAGCGGTGAAGTTTTATGAATATTCGCCTCTGCGCAGTGAACACTTCTGTAAGCATTTTGGTATATGTGGTGGATGTAAGTGGCAGTGTCTCAAATATGAGGAACAGCTACGCTACAAGCAGAAACAAGTGACAGACAATTTGGTTCGTATTGGTAAGGTCTCCCTACCTGAGATATCGCCTATACTAGGATCTGAACAGACAGAACGCTATCGAAATAAGCTGGAGTTTACTTTTAGCAATAAGCGTTGGCTTACACAAGAGGAGGTAGATAAAGATTTCAAATATGATCAGATGAATGCTGTGGGCTTCCATATCCCTGGGGCCTTTGACAAAGTTCTTGCCATCGATGAGTGTTACTTGATGGACGATATCTGCAACCGTATTCGTAATGGAGTGCGTGATTACGCTTATGAGCATGAGTGTACCTTCTTTGACTTGCGTTCACAGGAGGGCATGCTGCGCAATATGATGATTCGCATTGCTGAAGATGAGAACGATAGAAGTATCAAAGGATTGATGGTGGTGATGCAATTTAAGATCGTCGCTCCCGAAGAGGAACAACAGATGCTTCAGCTATTGCAATACATGGCCGATTCATGGCCCGAGATCACTTCGCTCATCTATGTCATCAATAATAAGTGTAACGATACTATTGGTGATTTGCCTATTTATGTATTCAAGGGTGATGACCATATTATAGAGGAAATGGAGGGACTGAAATTCAAGGTTGGCCCCAAATCATTCTATCAGACTAATAGCCGCCAAGCTTATAACTTGTATAAGGTGACGCGTGAGTTTGCTGGTCTCACGGGCGACGAACTCGTTTATGACCTCTACACGGGTACGGGTACTATTGCTAATTTTGTGTCGCGCAAGGCTCGACAAGTTATTGGTATCGAATATGTGCCTGAGGCTATCGAGGATGCTAAGGTGAATTCTAGGATTAATGGTATTGACAATACGTTGTTCTTTGCTGGGGATATGAAGGATATACTCAACCAAGAATTCATTAATGAGTATGGTCGTCCCGATGTGATAATCACTGACCCTCCAAGAGCGGGTATGCATGGCGATGTTGTTGATACTATTCTTTTTGCTGAACCTAAACGTATCGTGTATGTAAGCTGCAATCCTGCTACTCAAGCTCGTGACCTCAGTCTTCTCGATGTGAAGTATAAGGTGACGCGCGTGCAGCCAGTAGATATGTTCCCCCATACCCATCATGTAGAGAATGTGGTGTTACTGGAGTTGAAAAGCTGCGATAGTGAATAAATAATTAGTGGCCGATTCGCGAATCGGCCACTAATTATTTTATAATACAAAAAAGTTATTTTTTCCATTGCCCTTTGGTGAAGTCGGGTATCTTTACGGGTATTCCACCGTTGAGTGCCGATTGCTCGCTGAGTTCTGCTATGCATGACCACTCTGCTGCATCATATACGTCGATATCAAGAGGGAGTCCTTGACGAAGGCAATGTATGAGTCGGCGGTCCATGGTGTAGTTCATGATGTTGGGAACGTTTCGTTTTTTCCCCTCTTCTTGTATTTGTGCAATCTCTGGGTGGGTATATTGGGTGATGAGAGGTTCTACTGCATCTCCTTTGATGGGTTCACAGCCATCAAGCATGATACACCGTCTAGGATATTTCTGTACGAATCCTCGTGTTCCGCAGACGGTTTGCATCCGACTATATGGGCGTGGTGTTGTCACATCATATTGTAGTAGTATCGTTTTACCCTTTTCGGTACGGATAAGTGTGTGATTTATGCAGGTATCATGAGGAGCATCAGTTGATGGAGTCAGCGAAACCAAATAGTCGAGTCTGTCAGTACGATGTATGCCGAGAAGCTGGCATACGGGGCCTATGCCATGAGTGGGGTAGGGGTTACCTTTGTGCTGTCCACAGAGTCTACCCATCCAACCTTTTGGTCCATCTGCCTCATACTTGTCACGCAAGTCATGGATGTATGCCCCTTCTAGATGGGTAAGTGTGCCGAGGATGCCTTGATGAGTCATTGTTAATGTGGCTTGGTGGAAGGTATCGTAGCAGCAATTCTCTAGCATGAAGCAGTGTTTTCGGGTACGTTCTGCTGTATTGACTAGCTGCCAACACTCATTAACGGTGGTTGCAGCAGGTACCTCAATGGCTACATGTTTGTTTTGCTCCATGGCATAGCAAGCCATGGGGGTGTGAGTGAGCCAATCGGTGCATATGTATATAAGGTCTATGTCAGGGTGCTTGCATAGCTGTTCCCATCCATCATTGGTCTCATATATCATAGGAGTGTTTGCTTTGGCTTGTCTGAGTAGATCTTTGGCTTGAGCCATATTGTCTGGGTTGATGTCGCATAGTGCAACAATCTCTACGCCTTCGATGACAAGGTAACGACGTAAGGTTGCCATTCCTCTATTGCCTAACCCGATGAAGCCTATGCGTACAGTGGGCAGTGCAGGGCAAACTAGTTGTAATACATGTGACTGACTCATAACAATGCAAAATTACATATATTTATTGTATAGGCCAAATAATGTATGGCGAAGTATGTTTTTTACTTTTTGGTTATCATACCGTCTTTGATATGTACAATCTCTTCGTCTACGACGTACCTAAGTAGTACTTTGAGGTGTTCTGTGGGGATGCTTGTGCGATAGAGCTCCTCGATGGGATGTGGATTACCATCAGATAGAAGTATGGATAATAGGTCGCAATAGTGGCGTAGGCTTGTCTCGGACAATGGTTGCTTGCGTTGGCGTCGGCAGTTGTCGCACTGGCGGCAGGGTAGAGCACTATGCTCACCGAAATAACGCAGTAGCATGAGGCTGCGGCATTCGTTCTCTGCTAATACGTATTCCTTCATGGCTTCTATGCGTACAGCATACTTGGCCTTGCGCTCTTCATATACGTTGGGTGGAATAGTAATCTTTTGGGTATTGACTCGCTTGTGTACGAAAGTGACTGATGGGCATGTTCGTCTTGGTATATAATGTACCACACGGGCGCGACTAAGCCCGAGCAATGATTCGTAGAGTGGTTCGAGATCAATACCGCTGGCTTCGCTGATATCTTTCTCGCTGATGAATGCGTAATCACTGAATACTCCGCTATAGAGACGTAGCAATGTGCGGATAACTTGGTCTGAAGTGGCGCTGATGTCGTAGCGGCTATATAGCTCGTCACGTGTGACGATGAATCGCAAACGTGAAGTGTGCTCCTCCTCCTCCTGGTAGAGGATATATCCAGCTTGTGTGAGTAGACGTAGGGCGCTATCGGTCTGTGTCAAGGGTAGATGGTAAGCGCGGCAAAAGTCTGCAAGGTTGAAGTCATATCGACACCCTTGTCCATCACCTACTGCCATTTGGTAATAGTAGCACAGGCGCTCGTAGATGTTGGCGATAAATTCTTTCTCGGGGAAGTTGTCGCTCACGCGACGCGACAATCGGCGTTTGTCATCAGGCGCATAGAGTAATACGGCATAGGCGGTATACCCATCGCGTCCAGCACGTCCTGCCTCTTGGTAATAGGCTTCGGGAGAATCGGGCATCTCATAATGGATGACTAGTCGCACATCGGCTTTATCAATGCCCATGCCAAAGGCATTGGTGGCCACCATTACACGTGTGCTCCCTTGAGTCCAAAGTTGTTGTCGCTTGTCTTTGTCACGTGTGTCGAGACCTGCATGATAGTGCGCAGCGCTAATACCATACTTGTTGAGCAGGGTGGATATTTCGCGTGTGCGATCACGGTTGCGTACATAGACGATGGCTGAACCCTCTACACTCTGTAGAATATGAATCATCTCATTGTCCTTGTTTTCTGTCGGGCGAACGATATAATTGAGATTCTTGCGCTCGAAGCTCATGCGGAACACATTCTCTTGGCGGAACATCAAGCGCTGTTGTATGTCTGTCACAACCTCGGGAGTAGCTGTGGCTGTGAGGGCAAGGATAGGAATATGGGGTAGCTGCTTGCGTATGTCGGCAATAGCAAGGTACGAGGGACGGAAATCGTACCCCCATTGAGAAATGCAGTGGCTCTCGTCTACAGTGATGAAACTCACCTGTATGCGACGCAGTTTAGTAAGGAAGATGTCAGAGCTGAGGCGCTCAGGCGAGATGTAAAGGAATTTGTACCCGCCAAGGATGCAGTTGTCTAAGGCAGTAATGATATTATCACGGCTCATGCCTGAGTAGATGGCGGTAGCCTTGATGCCTCTTTCGCGTAGCTTGCTTACTTGATCCTTCATCAAGGCAATAAGTGGAGTGATAACGATACATACTCCTTCCTTGGCTAATGCTGGCACCTGAAAGGTGATGCTTTTTCCACCACCTGTAGGCATCAAACCAAGGGTGTCTTGTCCGCTACCAATGCTACGGATGATGTCTTCTTGGATGCTACGAAACGAGTCATAGCCGAAGTATTCGCGAAGAATCTCCGTATAGTTCACTGTCTATGCTTCAGTTTTGGGTTTGATACTTTCAATCTGTAGCTGCACCTCGCCACGCTTGTGACTATTCTCTGCTATGGTATAGCAGATGTCAAAAGCTTGTTTGCTCTTGATGTAGCGTGCTTGCTCGCTTTGACCAAAGGCTATTCCGTTCATCACCCGGCTTGATTGGTTGTCTACAAGCTCGAGTTTAATGTGCTCTTGGTTGTGTCCTACGACCTTGCTTGTGCCATAGTCATATACATTGCGAGTATAAAATATGGGCTTGGGATTTTCTGGGCCAAAGGGTTCGAAACGTCGTAAGTCATTATGGAGCTTTATAGAGATATCCTTGAATGTAAGCTCTGCATCGATGTTGATTACAGCATCTGTTTGTGTCGGGTGTATATTGTCTGTTACGTATTCTTCGAATCGACGGGCAAACTCTTCTACATTCTCTACCTTTAATGAGAGACCTGCTGCATAAGGGTGTCCGCCAAAGTTATCGAGCAGGTCGCGACAACTTTCTATGGCTTTATATACATCGAAGTCTGCAACTGAACGTGCTGATCCTGTGGCCAAATCATTAGTTTTGGTAAGCACTACCGACGGGCGATAAAATAATTCGGTCAAGCGTGAAGCTACGATCCCGATGACTCCGCGATGCCAATCTTCGTTGTACAGTACGATGCTGCGTTTTTCAGACAATCCTTCTAGGTTGTCAACAATTGTGTTGGCTTCTTCGGTCATTGTTTTATCGAGATCTTTACGAGCCTCGTTGTATTCGTTGATTTGGTTGCTCAACTCCAATGCTTTGGCATAGTTCTTTTCAGTCAGTAGGTCTACGGCCTCTTTTCCTGTCTGTATACGTCCTGATGCATTGATACGTGGCCCAATCTTGAAGATAAGATCATTTATCTTGATCTCTTTGTCGCGCAAACCGCATACGTCGATAATGGCTTTTAATCCAATGCTTGGGTTATGGTTGAGTTGGCGTAGCCCATGATAGGCAAGTATACGGTTTTCACCCATAATGGGAACTATATCTGATGCAATACTTACAGCGACCAAATCAAGATAAGGAATTAATTGGCTGAACTCAATGCCGTTATTTACTGCAAATGCCTGCATCAACTTGAAGCCGACTCCGCATCCCGAAAGATGAGGGTAGGGATAGTTTGAGCCTTTTAGCTTAGGGTTCAATATGGCTACGGCTGGGGGGAGAACTTCGTCCTGCACGTGGTGGTCGCATACAATAAAGTCTATACCTTGTTCTTTGGCATAAGCAATCTCATTGACAGCCTTTACACCGCAGTCGAGGACAATGATAAGTTTGACGCCTGTCTCTTTGGCATAATCTACACCTTTAATTGATACTCCGTAGCCATCGTTGTAACGATTGGGGATGTAGTAGTCAATGTTGGTTGTAAACTGACCGAGAAAGCGGTATACCAATGCTACGGCAGTGGTGCCATCTACATCGTAATCACCGTAGACCAGAATGCGCTCTTTGCGTCCCAAAGCTTTATTGATGCGCTCTACAGCAACATCCATGCCATCCATTAAGAATGGATCGTGCAACTCGGTCAGACTGGGACGGAAAAACTGCTTGGTTTCAGCGGCAGTCTTAACTCCTCGGCTGATGAGCAAGCGGCAAAGGACGGGGTTGATGCCTGTCTCTTTAGACAATGCATCGGCCTCTAGAATCTCCTGCTCGGTCGGTCGTTGATAATTCCATTTGTAATTCATTATATGTTTTTCTTTTTATTATCTGTATCATAGGCACTTGTAGGTACCAATAGCTGTGTCTTACAGTTTCGTGTGGTAAGAATGACAGCTTTAATTTCGTAAAGGTACAAAAAAGAATGGATACAAACGAAGATTTTGCATGAATTATAAATATATTTAACGGAAAAGTGTGCGTGTGGTTGTATAACTCGTTTATATAGAAGAGAGAGGGAATGCTAAGCACTCCCTCTCTCTTGATTGTAATGTGTGTCTTTTATTCTTCCATTTTCTTTTTTTCTACGATAGCGTCAATTACTGCAATAGCAGTGATATTGACGATATCGCGTACCGAGGCCTCCCAGTCGGTGAAGTGAATGGGCTTGTTTAGTCCCATCTGGATGGGGCCAATCACTTCGTGGGCATCACCCATGGTCTGTAATATTTGGTAGGCTTGGTTTGCCGATGAAAGGTTGGGGAATACAAGTGTGTTCACCTCCTTACCCTGTAGCTTTGTGAATGAGAACTTCTCGTCGCGTAGCTTGCCGTTGAGGGCAAACTTCACCTGCATCTCACCATCGATGTCCCACTCGGGGTATTCGCGGTGCAGATAGTCTATCGCCTCATGTACGCTGGCAGGACTACCTGTGGTGTCGGTACCGAAGTTGGAGTAAGAGAGCATAGCTGTCACTGGCTTGTGATTGAAGAACTGTACCGTGTGGTTGGCTAGCTTGGCTATATCAATGAGGGTTTCGGTGTCGGGATGACGGTTGATGAGCGTGTCGGCGAGGAAGTAGGTGCCTTTCTTGGAGTTCACGATGTGCATGGTTCCGAAGGTCTTGAACTCGTCGCGCACACCGATGACCTCCTTGGCTACCTTGATGGTGTTGCTGTACTTGGTGTAGAGACCGGTGATGAAGGCGTCGGCATCGCCTGTCTCGACCATCATCATGCCGAAGTAGTTGCGCTCGAACATCTTGTCGTTGGACTCCTGGAAGTTGGCTCCCTGGCGGGCACGCTTCTCGGTGAGGATGCGGGCATAGCGCTCGCGGCGCTCGGCCTCGCGATCGTGGCGCAGGTTGATGATCTCGATGCCTTCGAGGCTCAGGTCGAGCTCCTTGGCGAGCTTCTCGATGCGCTCGTCATTGCCCAGGAGGATGGGGTGACAGATGCCCTCGGCCTTGGCCTCTACGGCTGCCTTGAGCATGGTGGGGTGGATACCCTCGGCAAACACTACGCGCTGGGGGTTGCTGCGGGCGGTGTCGTAGAGCTGGCGGGTGAGCTTGCTCTCCTGACCCATGAGCTCGCGCAGTTGGGTGGCGTAGGCCTCCCAGTCGGTGATGGGCTTACGTGCCACACCGCTCTCCATGGCGGCATGGGCTACGGCCATGGACACTTGGGTGATGAGACGGGGGTCAACGGGTTTGGGTATGAAGTATGAGGGGCCAAACGTGAGGTTGTTGACGTGGTAGGCCTCGTTCACTACATCGGGTACGGGCTGCTTGGCCAGACCGGCGATGGCACGCACGGCGGCGAGCTTCATCTCTTCGTTGATGGCGGTAGCCTGGGTGTCGAGTGCGCCGCGGAAGATGTAGGGGAAGCCGATGACA
>JAEIGA010014124.1_pt1 | contig 12146 bp, 9 predicted proteins | sample 9270691 | NCBI WGS metagenome assembly JAEIGA01 (sample SAMN17057246, study PRJNA624740) | gut metagenome | biome: biome; isolation source: fecal sample | host: Bos grunniens | place: China: Xizang | collected 2019
CGCAAACAATTTACATTTGATATCAATCAATCTGTGCTTTCAACAGTAAACAATCACTAAAATGAACAAAATAAAGGGACTCTTCTTGTTATTCTTGGCCGTTGCCGCATTGCCTTGTTCGGCACAAAAAAATGTGGTGGACGAGGTGATATGGGTGGTTGGTGATGAACCCATCCTGCTGAGTGATGTCGAAGAAGCAAGAATCGGTTACGAAATGACCGGACAGGCTATTGAAAATGCTTATTGTGTGATTCCTGAACAACTGGCCATACAAAAGTTGTTTTTGCATCAAGCAGATTTGGATAGTATAGAAGCAGATGAATCCTATGCAATCAAAATGGCTGATGCACAAATCAACCAGAATTTGCAACGCTATGGTACGAGAGAAAATCTTGAAGCTATTGCAAGAAGAACTGTTTCGCAATTGAGGGATATGTACAAAAAGCAGGCGCGTGATGACTATCGTATTAAGAACGTGCAACGAAAAATTGCTGGCGACCTTAAGGTGACACCTGCCGAAGTACGAGAATATTTCAAAAACGTTCCGCAAGATAGTCTTCCATTTGTAGAAACTCAAGTTGAGGTACAAATCATTACGACTGAACCTAAAGTTTCAAAAGAGGAAGTAGAACGTGTGGAAAATAGACTGCGCGAATTTGCTCGTCGTGTTAACAGTGGAGAGTCAGACTTTGCAACATTAGCAAAGTTCTATTCACAAGATGGTTCTGCAAGAAATGGGGGAGAGTTAGGCTATACTGGCAAGGGCGTTTGGGTACCAGAGTTTGCGAATGTCGCATTTAGCTTGAATGACCCGAAGAAGGTGTCTAAAGTTGTACGTTCAGAATTTGGTTTTCATATTATTCAGTTGATAGGGAAACGTGGCGACAAGGTAAATGTACGTCACATATTGCTAAAACCTGAAATAGAAGCAAGTGAGTATGAACGTGGAATCGCAAGATTAGACTCTATCGCAACTGATATTCGTAATGAAAAGTTTACCTTTGAACAGGCTGCGTATTCACTTTCAGATGATAAAGATACCAGAAACAATAATGGTCTGATGGGACACTTGAATATGGAGACAGGAGCTAAAACCTCTAGGTTTAAGATGGATGAATTGCCTTCAGAAATAGCAGAACAAGTAGAAAAGTTGAAGCAAGGTGAAATTTCGCCTGCGTTTACTTGGACTAATGAAAAGGGACAAATTGTTTGTTCTGTTGTGAAATTAAAAAAACGTATTGACGGCCACCATGCTAATGTGACAGAAGATTTTCAGCTACTGAAAAATATGGTGACAGAAAAGCGTAGTCAAGAGAAGGTAGATTCTTGGATTAAAGAAAAGGTGAAGAAAACTTATGTTCGTATAAATCCTGATTGGAAGGATTGCGAGTTTCAATATCCCTATTGGGCGAAATGAAAAAAAGATCTCACTTATTAAGAAAGGAAGTATTTTTTGGTGCTTGGGTATTAGTAGTGCTTTTTTACTCTATTACCCAGGCATACTCTTATACATCCCCACAAGCCCCCGAAAACATACCAGAAGATAGAATAGAATTAGTACATGCGGATAATTTCAGATATGACGAAATGCTATATCCCGGTGCTCAGCGAGTAAGTGGAAAGGTGGAAATTCATCACAAAGGGATGACTCTGAAATGCGATAGTGCGGTATTGTATCAAGAGTCAAATTCTTTTGAGGCCATGGGAAATGTTAAAATGACCCAGGGCGACACACTTACATTAACTAGTGATTCTGTCTATTATGATGGATTGGAACAATTGGCTAAGGCGAGAAGAAAAGTTCGCTTAGTTCACAGAGGACGTATCCTTACTGCCGATAGTCTGAACTATGACAGAATTTACAGCAAGGGTTATTATTTTGAATGTGGTACATTGAAAGATGGTAATAATACGCTTACTTCTGATTGGGGCGAATATTATACTAATTCTCGTACGGCTAACTTTTATTATGCAGTCAAACTGGTCAATCAGAAATTCACACTTACTACAGATACCCTGCTTTATGATACACAGACAAAGTGGTCGCATGTGTTAGGACCATCTAACATTATAAGCGGAGAAAGCAGAATTTATACAACAGACGCCTATTATAACAGCGATACGGAAGAAGTGCAACTTTATCAAAGTTCACAACTATATAATGGTAATCGTAGTATGCGTGGAGATAGTATCTATTATGATAAGAAGACTGGTATAATGGAAGCTTTCCGTAATGTTTTCTTTGAAGATACTGACAATAAAAGTATTTTGCTTGGCAACTACTGTTGGTATAACGAACTTACTGGCGAGGCATTGGCGCATGGTCAAGCTTTGGCTAAGGAGTATTCTAATCCACAGGATACTTTGTTTGTGCATGCAGATACACTTCGTTTGTACACGTACAACATGGATACCGATTCGGTATATCGTAAGATGCATGGTTATTATCATGTGCGAACCTACCGGTCGGATATACAGGCTGTGTGTGATTCTCTGGTCGGCAATTCTCTTTTGAAAAGATTAGATTTGTATCATGACCCAATCGTGTGGAGTGGCAATAAGCAAGTTCTGGGTGAGGAAATCAATGTTTTTTCTAATGATAGCACTGTAGACAGTGTTCGAGTGGAGCGTCAAGCATTGATGGTCGAGCAAATGGACTCAGCTCACTACAATCAAGTGGCAGGACTGCTGATGCGTGCATATTTTGATAGCGAAAAACGTATCAAAGAAAATAGAGTGGATGGCAATGTTTATGTGGTATTTTATCCCTTAGAACAAGACAGTGCGATGCTCTATCAAAATTATACTGAAACGAGTCAGTTACGTATGTTTATGAAGGAAGGGCAGATGCAGCGTCTTTGGACAAATGCTGCAAAGGGTTTCCTCTATCCAATCGGTATGGCACCACCCGAGCATACATTTTTGCAGAACTTTGCTTGGTTTGACTATATCCGTCCCAGAGATAAATATGATTTATTTGAGTGGCGTGGTAAAAAGAAAGAGTCAAAACTTAAAGAAAGTGTGCGTAGACAAGCACCCGTACAACATTTGAAATCGCAGAAAAAAAAGAAAGAAAATGAGTGATGTAATTAAACTGTTGCCAGATTCGGTCGCCAATCAAATTGCGGCTGGCGAGGTGATTCAGCGTCCGTCTTCTGTGATTAAGGAGTTGGTGGAAAATGCGATTGATGCAGAGGCTACCAAGGTGCAGATAATAGTTGTCGAGGCGGGCAAAGATTGTATCCAGGTGGTGGATAATGGCAAGGGGATGAGCGATACAGATGCTCGCCTGGCCTTTGAACGCCATGCGACCTCAAAGATTCGTGAAGCAAATGATTTGTTCTCACTTCGTACCATGGGATTTCGTGGCGAGGCCTTACCTTCAATAGCCGCAGTAGCACAAGTTGAACTTAAGACGAAACAAAAAGGTGCTGAGATTGGGACCTCCCTGCAAATAGATGGAGGTGTGGTGAGATCTCAGGAGTTTGTGACATGCCCTGTTGGAGCAAATTTTTGTGTACGCAATTTGTTCTACAACATCCCAGCACGTCGAAAATTCCTTAAGTCCAATCAAACGGAACTCAATAATATATTAAACGAATTCGAACGTATTGCATTGGCTCATCCCGATGTGGAATTTGAATTGTATTCAGGGAAAAATCTACTGCAAAGTTTGCCCAGCGGGAATTTCAAGCAGCGCATTCTCAACCTTTTCGGTAGAAAAATGGATGCTCAACTCATTCCCATCAAAGTTGAAACGGATATTGTACGAGTCTCTGGTTTTGTAGGCAGTCCTAAAAGTGCAAAGAAAAAAGGCGCGCATCAATTCTTTTTCGTGAATGACAGATTTATGCGTCATCCTTATTTCAATAAAGCCATTCAAAGCGCCTACGAACGACTCATTCCGGATGGCGAACAAGTGTCATATTTTATCCAATTGCAGGTAGACCCCTCGCAAATAGACGTGAATATCCACCCGAGTAAGACTGAGATAAAATTTCAAGAAGAAAATGCAATATGGCCCATATTGTTGGCTGCCGTACGCGAGTCCTTGGGGAAATTTGATGCGATTCCAACGATAGACTTTGATACCGCCAATCGTCCAGATATCCCAACGTTTACTGGGGACTTTTCGCAAGTCAAAATTCCGGAAATAAAAATCAATCTGGACTTCAATCCATTTGACGCGCCATCATGCCCCTCTGCGTCGAGTAAAAGTTCCGCATCAGTGCCATCTTCTCGTCGAAGTGCTGGGGCTGATGGATGGCAGGGCGCCTATGATGCGTTGTTCTCTGAAACTAACCTTGGGGATACAGAATCAACTGTTGTGTCGCCGACGCTATATGACGATTTGCCTGTGGAAGAGAAACAAGCGTGGAATAAGGAGGATGCGAAATATATACAATATTTGGGTCGCTTTATTGTTACCAACTCTTCGTCGGGGCTATTGATTATCGATCAACAACGTGCTCATATTCGTGTACTGTATGAGGACTTTATGAAGTGCCTTGAAGATAGGCGGGGATTGTCCCAAGGGTTGTTGTTCCCACAAATTCTTCAATTGTCTTTATCCGGTACCAAAACCTTAGAGGCTATTCAAGAGGAACTGCAACACGTGGGCTTTGAATTGTCTCCATTAGGCGGAGGCGCATTCTCCGTTCTCGGTATACCCGCTGGCACTGAAGGACTGGATCACATTCAAGTCTTGCAGGATTTGGTTGAAGATGCTCAAAACGGACAAGTCTCAGTCAAGGAACAGATCTGCCACCTCGTATCACTCAGCCTTTCGGGACGTGCCGCAATGCCGGTGGGGCAATATCTGACTGATGCAGAAATGGAGGATTTGGTACAGCGCCTTTATCAGACATCCAATCCTAATTATACTCCAGATGGTCGTGTCGTGATAAGCACGCTTGAAGTAAATGCGATCGAGAGGATGTTTGGAATATAATGTCGTTTTGAGGGAGATTGCCCTTTGTTAAAAGTCGAGTTCAAAAGGCAAGTTTCTTCGCTAAATATATATGGTAAAAAAAGAATAAGACCTTTTTCAAAAAACATTAGACCTTTTTTAAATTTCGCGACGGCTAGTTTAAAAAAGGTCTAATCTTTTTTTTACAACAATAAACGTAATGATTAAATAAGATGATATGATGGATAAATAACAACGGCCAAAATACCTTAAATATCCCTTGTCAATAGAAAATAAAGGTGAAAAAGAGCCAAACTTTCAAAAAATGAGCGCAAAATACTACTTTTTTCGAAAGTTTTTTTGGAGTTGAAGTAAAAGTCACTACCTTTGCACGGAATAATGACGATTTGCCTTGAATTTGAATATAAAGGATCTGATTAAGGCGAAGTTGTCGTAACACAGTGAAAAGAAAAATAATTATTAATGTTTTAATAAAATTTGATTTTATGAGAAAGTTAATGTTAGCTTTGGCATTTGTAGGTTTGGCTACAACTGCGTTTGCTCAAGAAACAACTGTTCCTGTGAGCAAGTATAGCGTATCGACCAATTCATTCTGGTCAAACTGGTTCGTGACAGTGGGTGGCGACTTCAACGCTATGTACACTTCACAAGAAGACTGCTGCAACAAGAACCCATTCAGCGTAGACCGTGGTACATTCGGTTTCGACGTTGCTGTAGGTAAGTGGTTTACTCCAGTAATCGGTCTTCGTACTAACGTACAAGGTCTTTGGTCTAAGCAAGTAAACACTCGTGACGATCACCACTCTTATTTGAACCTTAATGTACATGAAGATGTAATGTTCAACCTCCACAACTTGTTCGGTGGTTACAAGGCTGATCGTGTATGGAACATCATTCCTTACTTCGGTTTGGGCTATGCTCACAACTTCGATACTCACGATGGCGAATTCTCTTACAACTTCGGTTTGTTGAACAACTTCCGCATCAACAACCGCCTCGGTATCTACTTTGATATCTACTCAGCTTGGATGCAAGGAAACTTCGACGGCGCTACTCCTGATGCATGGAATAAGCATAGTAAGTATACTGCACGTCACTGGGATAAGAAGGTTGGTGCATCTTTGGGCTTGACTATCAACCTTGGCAAGACAACTTGGGAAAAGACTCCAGACGTTGCTGCTTTGATGGCAATGAACAAGGAACAAGTTGACGCTCTCAACGCTTCTTTGAAGGATCAACAAGATGAAAACGCTCGTCTCCGCGACCTCCTTGCAAATCAAAAGCCAGTTGAAAAGAAAGTTGTTGAAACTAAGACTGAATTTGCTAACATTTCACAATCTGTATTCTTCAACATTGGTTCTGCTAAGATCGCTAGCCGCAAGGATCTCGTGAATGTTAAGGAATTGGCTGAATATGCTAAGGAAAACAACGCTAAGGTTGTAGTAACTGGTTATGCAGACAGCAAGACTGGTACAGCAGAATTCAACCAAGCATTGAGCGAAAAGCGTGCTAATGCAGTTGCTGACGAATTGGTAAATATGGGTGTAAGCCGCGACAACATCGTAGTTGAAGCTAAGGGTGGTGTAGACGCTATCGCTCCATTCTCTTACAACCGTCGCGTAACAGTTAAGCTCCAATAATATAGCTTACTAACGAGTATAAGGGTCGCTCTTGCAAAGAGCGGCCTTTTTTTGTTTTTTCTCCTTATTGGTGAGAAAATTTTTTTATACCAGAAAATATCTTTAATTTTGTCGGTAATGTAGCAGTTTGTTGTGCATAATTATTCCTAATACGCATCATGGTAAAGCCAAAGACGTCTTTGAAAAGTGTGAAAGAAGATTTGCGGTACCTGCGTCTCCTTTCCAGAGATTTTCCTACAATATCCCGAGTGACCCGAGAGATTATCAATCTCGAGGCTATATTACATTTGCCAAAATCTACCGAACACTTCCTGGCTGATTTGCATGGCGAGAACGAGGCATTCCAGCACGTGTTGCGCAATGCATCGGGTAATATTAAAAGAAAGGTAAATGAATTGTTTGGAAACTCACTTCGAGAGCGTGAGAAGAAGGACCTCTGTACATTAATATATTACCCTGAGCAAAAATTGGAGTTGGTGAAGCAGAATGACAAGAATCTTTCAGATTTTTATCAAACGACCTTGAACCAACTTATCACAGTCTGTCGTAGCGTGTCTTCGAAATATACGCGCTCAAAAGTGAGAAAAAGTTTGCCAGAAGAGTATGCGTATATTATTGAAGAGTTGCTGCACGAATCTACCGACGATTACAACAAACAAGCCTACTATAATATCATTATTCAGACTATCATCGGCACAGGGCGAGCAGACCATTTTATCATCGCAATCTGTTATTTGATACAGCGCCTCTCGATAGATCGCCTGCATATCTTAGGTGACATCTACGATCGTGGACCCGGTGCACATTTGATTATGGATACCCTCTGCGACTATCACAACTGGGATATTCAGTGGGGCAATCACGACGTGCTTTGGATGGGTGCGGCGGCAGGTAATAAATGCTGTATTGCTACAGTACTACGCCTGTCATTGAGATATGCTAATACGCAGACTCTGGAAGAAGGCTATGGTATCAATATGGTCCCATTGGCTACATTTGCTATGGAGACTTATGCAGATGATCCGTGTGATATTTATATGCCACATGTGCAGGAAGATCGCCCTGGTCTTACAGAAAAGACCCTAAGACTTATATCGCAAATGCATAAGGCTATCACAGTGATACAATTCAAGCTGGAAGGGCAATTATATCAAGCCTATCCTGAATGGGAAATGACTGAGCGTTGTCTGTTGGAGCATATCGACAAGGCAAAAGGCACAATTCATTTGCAAGGTAAGGAATATTTGCTCAATGATCCTTTGTGGCCTACATTAGATCCCGAAAATCCCTACCAACTTACTGCTGAGGAAGCAGAATTGATAGATAGATTGCAGCATTCGTTTATGATTAGCGAACGCTTGAAACGTCATGTCAAAAGTTTGCTACATCACGGAGGCATGTATAGTGTTTGCAATTCAAATTTGCTTTTCCACGCTTCAGTACCCTTAAATGAGGATGGTACATTGCGCCAGGTTATGGTAGGCGATACGTTGGTGGCAGGACGCGAACTAATGCAACGTGTGGAGCAAGTCGTACGTACGCCATTTGATATTAGTGCTGACGAGGACGAGAGAAAGTGGGCTTGCGATTACTTCTGGTATATTTGGAGTGGCCCCAATTCTCCATTGTTTGATAAGTCGAAGATGGCTACTTTTGAGCGTTATTTTATTGCAGACAAGGAGACGCACAACGAAGAAAAAGGCTGGTTCTACAAGCTTCGCATATCTGAAGAAGTCTGCGATCGTCTCATGGACGAATTTGGAGTAGGGGGCAAGCACAGGCATATTATCAACGGCCACGTACCAGTGCGTGCCAGCAAAGGCGAGAACCCTATCAAAGCCAATGGCAAACTGATGGTGATCGATGGCGGTTTTGCCAAGGCTTATCACAGTAAGACAGGTATTGCGGGATATACTTTGGTGTATCATAGTCGTGGTTTTGAACTGGTACAGCATGCTCCATTTATGTCTACAGAACAGGCTATTCTCAAGGGGACAGACATCAAAAGCACGACGCAAATTGTCGAGATGATGGGACATCGTGCTATGGTGAGAGACACGGATATAGGTGTGTCGCTGCGTGAGCAAATTGCCGACTTAGAGCGTTTGCTGAAGGCATATCGTCGTGGGTTGATTAAGGAGTCGTAGGAAAAATGTAAGAAAGCAAATCAATATATGAAAAGTTTAAAGGAATTATTTCGCATAGGGCAGGGGCCATCAAGTAGCCACACGATGGGACCTCGTGCTGCTGCAGAAAAATATTTGGCATCTCATCCAGATGCCACACGCTTTAAGGTGACACTCTATGGCAGTTTGGCTGCTACGGGCAAAGGTCACTTGACGGATTGGGCAATAGAGCAAGTGCTCGGTGCAGAGCGTACTGAGATTGTTTGGCTACCAGAAATTGTGCTGCCCTTCCATCCAAATGGTATGAAGTTTGAAGTTGTCGATGCCGAAGGTGATGTGCACGATGTTTGGACGGTCTATAGCGTCGGCGGTGGTGCTTTGGCGGAAGAGGGACAAGACTCTTTGGAGAGTCCAGATGTATATGATTTGGATCACCTTCTTGATATTATGGCGTGGTGCGAACAGCGTGGTCGTTCCTATTGGGAATATGTAGACCATTGCGAAGGCTCCGAGATATGGGACTACTTGGCAGAAATCTGGGAAGTGATGAAAGACAGTGTGGAGAGAGGTTTGGATACAGAGGGTGTACTGCCCGGTGGACTCAACCTACAGCGCAAAGCTCCACACTACTATATCAAGGCGATGGGGTACAACTCCAATTTGCAAACCCGTGGATTGGTGTTCTCTTATGCCTTGGCTGTGACCGAAGAGAATGCTTCTGGCGGACGCATCGTTACTGCTCCAACGTGTGGTTCGTGCGGCGTGGTGCCCGCAGTGCTTTATCACTTGGCAAAGAGCCGTAAGTTCTCTGAAAAACGTATCCTTCATGCCTTGGCTACGGCTGGTCTTGTGGGAAATATCGCCAAATCTCGTGCATCGATATCTGGTGCTGAAGCCGGTTGTCAAGCCGAAGTGGGCGTGGCATGTGCTATGGCAGCAGCAGCGGCCAACTATATCTTCGGTGGTAGTTTGGCTGCAATTGAATATGCTGCGGAAATGGGATTGGAGCACCACTTTGGTATGACCTGTGACCCTATTTGTGGATTGGTGCAAATACCTTGTATCGAGCGCAATGCCCATGCTGCAGCGCGTGCATTGGATGCAAATATCTATGCGACTTATGCCGAAGGTGAACATCGTATCTCCTACGACAAAGCCGTCGAGGTGATGAAGCAGACTGGCCATGATTTGCCATCACTCTATCGTGAAACAAGCGAGGGGGGATTGGCAAAAGAATACCACAGAGCACCTCGTAAAAAGAAGAAAAAAGAGACGGAATAAAAAACCGTTCTGTAATTTTAAAAAGCCTAGACCTTTTTCAAAAAAGGTCTAGGCTTTTTTTAACGAGACGTCGCAAAGTTTTTTTGCTAGATTTGTTGCGATTTCTTGTCTGATTTTAAGCTTGTGGTGGGACTTACCTATTGTACCGGAAATTACCAGTGCTCTTCACGTGGATTGACAAAATAAAAGCGAGGCTTCTTGTCTGATCTATGAAACCTCGCATTAGTTATAAAATTCCGTTCTTACTTGCTATTCTGCACCAGTTTGCAGAGGCGATGGGTCGGTATATGTACGTGTGGCAAGTTCTTTATCCAACATATACATACCATATTTATTGCCTTCTACTGCTTCGAATGCCTGGATCATATCTCTTGCACTTTCTTCCTCCTCAACTTGCTCATCTATAAACCAATTGATGCGATTGATTGAAGCAAAGTCGCGGTCTTCATTGGCGATAAATGCAAGGTTGTTGATGAGGGCAGTTACTTTGCGCTCGTGATTCAAAGTTTCCTTAAACATGTCGAGTGCACTATCCCAAGTAGTAGGCACTTCATCAATAGGTTTTAATTCCACCTTAGCATCGCGCGAATTGATGTAGTTCATGAAGATGCGTGCATGTGCTTGCTCTTCGCAGAACTGTACGTAGAACCAATTGGCTACGCCTTTCAATCCCTTAGATTCAGCATCCAGCGACATAGACAAATATAGATAGGCAGACCACAATTCGGCATTAACTTGCGCATTGAGTGCGTCATGAAGTTTTTGGCTTAGCATAAATTCGTGTTGTTTTGAGTAGTTAGACTTATTTGGAATATCACATGTTGCAAAAATAGCGAAAAAGGATCTAAGTTCAACTGCCAACAAAGTTTTTTTTGAAAAATATTTTGTTTCTTTATCTAAAGTCCCAAATTGGTAAGACTTTTTAACGTTAATATAAATGCCAGTTCGGTTTTCTTAACGTAAATTTGTAGGGTAAAATAACTATGAATTTTATTTCTTTAGGATAAAGCAAATTTCAAGATATGAAAAAGCAAGAATTGTTTGACGCAGTCCTTGGATATTTGGGTAGTACGATGGATGCCACCGAGACGGAGTTACACTTCAGCAATCCCTTCGAATTGGTCATAGCCGTGGTGCTTTCGGCGCAGTGTACTGACAAGCGTATCAATATGGTGACACCACGACTATTTCAGGATTTTCCCTCACCCGAGGCAATGGCAGAAACTACTCCCGAAGTAATCTATGAATATATCAAGAGCGTCAGTTATCCCAACAACAAAGCCAAACACCTGGTGGGCTTGGCGAAAGTGTTGGTGCGTGATTTTGGCGGAGAAGTGCCTTCGACGCTTGAGGAGCTAACCAAATTGCCCGGAGTGGGGCGCAAGACTGCCAATGTAGTGCAGGCTGTAGCATTTGGTAAGGCTGCCTTGGCGGTAGATACGCACGTCTTTCGGGTAAGTCACAGATTGGGCCTCGTTCCCTCCAGTTGTAAGACGCCATACAGCGTAGAAATGGCATTGCGCAAATATATTCCAGAGCACTTGGTAGCTTCGTCTCACTATTGGTTGCTACTGCATGGCAGATATACTTGTGTGGCAAGAAAACCTAAATGTGAAAAGTGTGGTTTGTCTACGCTCTGTAAGACTTTCAAAAAGGGAGAAGTGCTGAAATAAAATGTACGATTGAGACGTAAAGTTGTCAATTATGTTAGGGCAGGGAGAAAATGGTGATAAAATGATGATTATATGCCCAAGAATTGAGCGCCCTTTGCGAATTAATTTGTATATTTGCGCCAAGGTTGGTTAGACCCCTTGAATAGTATCGAAATTTATAAACTGTTTACATTTTAAAATAAAAGACTATGACAATTGACAATTGCAAGTTTGAAGGACAAAAAGTCATCGTACGTGTTGACTTTAATGTGCCCCTCGACGAGAACGGAAACATTACAGACGACACTCGTATCCGCGGTGCGTTGCCTACATTGAAGAAGGTGCTCGCAGACGGTGGCGCTTTGATCATCATGAGCCACATGGGTAAGCCCAAAGGCAAGGTGAATGCAAAGTTCTCTTTGAGCCAAATCGTAGATGCAGTAAGCGAAAAGTTGGGCGTGCCCGTACAATTTGCTCCTGACTGCGCTAAGGCTGCTGAAGCTGCTGCTGCTCTCAA
>JAEIGA010014125.1_pt1 | contig 12146 bp, 11 predicted proteins | sample 9270691 | NCBI WGS metagenome assembly JAEIGA01 (sample SAMN17057246, study PRJNA624740) | gut metagenome | biome: biome; isolation source: fecal sample | host: Bos grunniens | place: China: Xizang | collected 2019
CCGAGCACGACAGAATTGAAGTAGGGCGACTGGGCGCTCGGCCAAAGAGCGTATCCGTCGTGATGCTTGGAGGTCAGGACGACGTATTTGGCGCCTGCGCGCTTAAAAAGGCTCGCCCATTCGGCGGGATTGTAGAATCGCGCCTTGAAATTCGCGGCAAAATTGGCGTAGGGAGCGTCGCCGTAAAATTTCTTATGGTGGCTTAAGTAAGTCTCCTTACCCGCAATCATCTTACCCTGATACCATTCGGCGTAGCAGTCCCAGGAGAACTTTCCGTTAGGCAGTACCGGCGCGTACGCGGGAACGGCGTAGGGACCCCAATGGATGAAAATACCGAACTTCGCTTCGCTCCACCAGCTCGGCACGGGACGCTTATCGACAGACTCCCACGTAGGTTCATACTTTTTCTGAACACTTTCATTCTGAACGGTTTCCGCCGACGCGAAAACGGCCGATAAAAGAGCCAGAGATGCAACAATCCATTTTTTCATTTTATTTTCCTTCACAACTCGTATCCCCAAACGGGAGAAAATTAATTATTAATTGTCTCGTATGGTATCAAAAACTAACTTTCTGCGTCAATCTCAAATCCTACTGGATATAAATTATAACTTTTACAAAACAGGCGTTCGTTCGTTTATGGTATAATATAAAGATATGAGCAAAACCGTTTATTTAGACAACAACGCCACTACACGCATCGCACCTGAAGTAAAAGATGTAATGATGCCGTTTTTCGATGAACTTTACGGCAATCCGAGTTCTATGCACGCCTTTGGCGGCCAGGTCGCCAAATACATCAATCGTGCGCGCGAAGAGGTGGCCAGATTCATCAATGCTTCGCCCGAGGAAATAATCTTCACATCATGTGCAACCGAATCCGACAACGCGGCGATTCGCGGCTACGCCGACTTTCACGGTCGAGAGACAAAAATCATAACCTCGGCCGTCGAACATCCTGCGGTGCTCCAACCTTGCCGCCGCCTGAAAGCGCTTGGTCACGAGGTTGTTGAACTCGGTGTCGACGGCTTCGGTCGACTCAACCTAGAACAGCTTCGCGAAGAACTTAAAGGCACCAAGAAAGCCCTTGTTACGATAATGTGGGCGAATAACGAAACGGGAACCGTTTTCCCTATAGAAAAAATCGCTGAAATCTGCAAAGAATACGGCGCCGCCCTTCACACTGACGCCGTGCAGATAGCGGGAAAAGCCAAGGTCGACGTCAAGGCGGCAGGTGTTGATATGCTCTCCATGTCAGGCCACAAGTTCCACGCGCCCAAAGGCATCGGGTTTCTTTATGTCAAGAAAGGCACCCTTCTTAAGCCGTTCATGCTCGGCGGCCATCAGGAATCGGGACGCCGCGCGGGCACCGAAAATGTTCCTTACATCCTCGGCCTCGCCAAGGCTTGCGAACTCGCCCGACTCGGAATGGAAGAAGAAAACGAGAAGATCGCCAAAATGCGCGACAGGCTTGAGGCGGGAATTCTCGCCACATGCCCGAACGTACGCATAAACGGCGATAAGGAAAACAGACTTTCGAACACGCTCAACGTAAGCTTTGAATACATCGAAGGCGAAGCTATCGCATACAGCCTTTCCGATTTAGGAATCTGCATCTCGACCGGCTCTGCCTGTGCGTCGGGTTCGCTCGATCCCAGCCACGTCATCCGCGCAATGGGAGTGCCGTTCACCGCCGTTCACGGCTCCGTAAGGTTCTCGCTTTCCCGCTACAATACAGAAAGCGATATCGACTACGTTCTTGAAAAACTGCCGCCGGTCATCAAACATTTAAGAGATCTTTCACCGTTCGGCCCAGATATGGATCCTACAACCTTCCAATAAGCATCACGAACATGAAAAAGACTTTTCTTCTTATCGCTCTCGGCGCGATTGCAGCTTTCACCGAAGGCTGCCGACGCGAAGACTTTCGCAGGCATGTTTTTGAAATTCCCGGAATGACTCCGGCGAACACCAACGCCATCAAAGAGGCTATCTTCGTCTACGAAGGCGTCGACATGAATTCTCTCGAATTCGATTTGGAAAAAAAGACTCTTGAAGTCCGCTTTGACTCGATGAAAATCGCCCAGACGAACATAAGAGCGGCGATTGAAGAAAAAGGCATTGAAGTAAAATATCCCGAGAAGTCCGGCAAAAGCGCAGGCTACATCAACAAACGCGATAAAGAAGTGAAATAGGATTAAAACCCGTGAACAAGCTCTTCATAATCGACCTGATGCCCTTTCTTTACAAGGGGCATTTCGTTTTTTTAAAGAATCCGAGAATGACCGCGAGCGGAATAAACACCTCAGCGCTTCTCGGTCTCGTGAACGGGCTTACGACGATTTTGAAGCGCGAAAAGCCGACTCACGCGGTTCTGGCAATGGATCCCGGAGGACCTACTTTTCGACATGAGGCGTATGCGCCCTACAAAGCCCAGCGTCAGAAGATGCCTGAAGATCTCGCCGCATCCATCCCGTATGCATTTGAACTCGCCGAGGCGCTCAAGATTCCTCTGGTGCGCGTCGACGGATTCGAAGCCGATGACGTAATGGGAACTCTCGCCGTAAAAGGCGCCGAAGCTGGCTTTGACGTTTACATGGCCACTCCCGATAAAGACGCCGCCCAGATCGTCCGCCCGGGGATCAAACTTTACCGCCCGGCTCGTTCCGGAGACGCGGCCGAGATATACGACGAAAAAGGCGTAACGGACAAGTGGGGCTTCACCTCGCCTCTCCAGATGATCGACTATCTTGCTCTCGCTGGCGATGCGTCCGACAATATCCCCGGGATCCGCGGCGTCGGCGAAAAAACGGCGATCGATCTCCTGCAGCGATTCGGTAGCGTCGAAGGAATAATCGAAAATATCGACAAACTCAAAGGCAAGCTCGCCGAAAAAGTCTTCAACGGAAAAGAGGACGCCAGAATTTCAAAATTTCTCACGACCATCCGCACCGACGTTCCGATCGAACCGAATTGGGACGAATACAGACTTGGCGGGATAGATAAAGAAAAACTCGCCGCCGTCTGCGCGAAATTCGAACTTAACCGTCTCGCAAAAGATTTTCTCGGCGATGGAGCCGCGACAGCCATCGAAGAGTCCCGCGCGAAGGATGCTCCCGACCTGAACGATATCGCCTCAACGCCTCACGACTACAGACTCGTCAACACCGAGAGCGAAGCGCGCGCGCTTTTCGACGAGCTGATGAATGCCGACGTGATCGCTTTCGACACCGAAACAGCCGCGTTCGACGGCCACGGCCCGACCGAGGCGCACTTCTGCAAAATGGTCGGCTTTTCCTTCGCGACCGCACCTGGAAAGGCCTGGTACGTAACAGCCGACTGGATCGATATTTTCAGACCCCTTTTCGCCGATCCCTCGAAAACCTTCATCGGCCACAACGTGAAGTTCGACCGCAGCGTGCTTTTGAGATACGGCATCGGCTTCGCGTCGGCTCCGCGCGACACGCTTCTTGAACACTACTGTCTCGATGCCGCCGCCCGTCATGGTATGGATGCGCTCGCCGAACAGTATCTTTCATACAGGCCCATCCCGATCGAATCGCTTATCGGCGCAAAAGAACGCGGCAAAGAGCAGCTTTCAATGGCGGCGCTCAAGCCGAAAGAAATCCTGGATTACGCGGCCGAAGACGCCGATGTCACGTTGAGGCTTGACGCGGCGTTGAGAAAAGCGGCCGAAGAGTCCGGCGCGATAAAGGCCCTTGAGAGCGCTGAAGAGCCTCTTGTAAAAGTCCTGATCGATATGGAGCGAGAGGGAGTAAAGATTGATGTCGCCGCGCTTAAGGAATACGCACGCGAACTTGACCGGGAAATACTCACGCTTCTGACAGACATCCTCTCTTACGCCGACGCGGGATTCAACCCCGACAGCCCCAAGCAGCTCGGCACCCTTCTGTTTGAAAAGCTGGGGCTGCCGACAGACGGGATCAAAAAGACTTCAATGGGCAACTATTCGACCGATGAAAAAACGCTCTCGAAACTCGCGTCCGCCCATCCGATCATTCCGAAAATACTTGAATACCGCGCCTGCACAAAACTCAAATCGACTTACGTCGACAAGCTCCCCACGCTTATCGACGAGAACAACCGCGTCCATACGACATACGCGCAGGCGTTTACCGAAACGGGGCGGTTGAGCTCTTCCGATCCAAATCTCCAGAACATCCCCGTAAGAACTTCGCGCGGCAAGCTCATCCGAAAAGCCTTCGTGCCGCGCGACGAAAAACACGTTCTCGTCTCCGCCGACTATTCGCAGATAGAGCTAAGGCTCATGGCCGCCTTCTCGGGCGATAAGGCGATGCTCGATGCGTTCAAAAACGGCGAAGATATCCACCGCGACACGGCGGCTAGAGTCTATGACGTGATGCCTGCGTTCGTTACGGACGAACAGCGTTCGTTCTGCAAAATGGTGAACTTCGGCATTATCTACGGCATTTCGGCGTTCGGACTTTCGCAGCGTCTTAAAATTTCACGCAGCGAAGCGGCGAAACTGATTGACACATATTTCAAACTCTATCCAAAAATCAAGGAATACATGGATAAGTCGGTCGCGACCGCACGCGAAAAAGGCTACGCGACGACCATTCTCGGACGCAGACGCACATTGAGAGATATCAACTCGCGCAACGCGACAGCCCGCCAGACGGCGGAGCGCGATGCGATCAATACGCCGATCCAGGGTTCGGCCGCAGACCTCATAAAGGTCGCGATGGTCAACGTCGAGCGCGCTATTTCCGCAGCCGGGTTAAGATCGAAGATGGTTCTTCAGATTCACGACGAACTCGTTTTCGACGCGCCAAAAGAAGAAGTCGACGAACTGAAGACAATCATAAGACGCGAAATGACTTCAGCCATCGACTTCGGTGTGCCGCTTGAAGTAGACATCGGCGTAGGCGACAACTGGCTCCAAGCGCACTAATAGCTAGCAGCTAACCACTAACTACTTATACCCGATCTTCTTAAGACGGCTTACGATGGAGGCCTTCTGCTCTTTCGTAAGCGGTTTCAAAGGCACACGAACCGTGCCGAGATCGACACCGTGAACGGCGCACATCGCCTTTCCGGCCGCGACACCGCCGAACTCGACGAGAATGTCGACGATATCGCAGACCTTCTTCATGAGTTTCTGGGAAGTCTTGAGATCGCCCTTCTTGACGGCATTCCAAATCTTGTAATAGATTCCGGCTGAATAGTTGTACGTCGAACCGATGGCGGATTCGGCTCCGAGCGCGACCGCGCCAGCGAACCACTCGTCGATACCCCATGTGATGTCATACTTGCCGCCGCAAGCCTTAAGGCAGCGCTGATACATATAGAGATCGGGATAGTTGAACTTGATGCCGGCGAGATTCTTGATCTTGCCGTCGGCGGCCTTTAAGAACGCTTCCATATCGAAAGTGACTCCGCTCATCGAAGTATGGTAATAATAGAACGGAATCTTGTCGGCATACTTGAGAGCCTCGTTGATGTAATCGATAAGACCCTGAATCGAACCGGGGCGGAAGAAGCAAGGCGGCACGATGGAAGTCGCGTCCATGCCGATCTCCTGGGCATAGCGCGCGAGCTCCTGGGTATCGGGGAGCGACAGAGAGCCGACATGGGCGATGAGATAGAGTTTACCCTTCGCGGCTTTTGTCCAGGCCTCAAAGACTTTCTTGCGCTCTTCAGTGGAACAATGAACACCCTCGCCCGTCGTTCCGCTTACATATACGCCGGTAACCTTCTGCTTGATAAGCATCTGAGCCTGCTTGGGAATGACATCATAATTGACTGTACCGTCATCGTTAAACGCGGTATGAGCTGCCGCAATAAGACCTTTGAGTTTTTTGATTTTCATTTTTGTTTTCCTTGATTAAACCACTTTAAGCCAAGCATCGCAACACGACACTCAACCCGTTTTCCTACAATATTATATCACAACTGAGAAAAGCACAGCACAAAAATCAACAAGCCGATTAAAAACTCGAAATCTCTAAAAATCGTCGAAGAAAAATGCCACCGCGATCACAGAGCGGCAAATCGTCCGTCTCTACACCAAAGCCTCTTCTTGGGAAGATAGAAACTCCCGGGCCATCATCAACCCGTCTATCGACTCCAATCCGCCCACGGCTTCGGACAACTCCGATCGCGCGACGGAATATTCCTCAGCACCCCTGCGATGCGTAAATACAAGTTCGAAATCGCCAGGAAAATTAAAAAGCGACACCATCGTCTCGACGAGATTCCCGACGGGAGGCAGATCGATATGACCGGCGGAAAACGAATACTCAAGACAGGTTCCTACGCCCTTTTCGGATTTGAGACTCACACTACCATCGGTCGCATCGCAAAGCTGCTTGAGAATCGGGAGCCCCAGACCGACTCTTCGCTTGTCGTGCTTGCCCGCTTCGGTATAAAAGGGATTAAACGCCCTTTTTAACGTATCTTCGTCCATTCCCTTGCCGTTATCTTCGATAACCACCCTGAAAAACTTCCCGTCCTCTACGATCGTAAGCAGCACCCGCGTGGCACCCGCTTCAATAGAATTGTGTGTCGTATCTGCGATGACGTCTGACAGTGTCGCATGCATATCAACTCCTAAAATCTTGTAAGCCGCGGCGAAATCACCGTGGATTTCGACGTAAACACCCTTTTAAGCCCTTCAACGGAAAACGAATCGATATCCGCCTCCGTCCACACGCGCGCAACATCGTCGAGATTGTGAGCGTCGGAACTTCGCGTAACCGCATAACCGGGAACCTTTTCACGCCATAACGCCTCGTCGGCAGTGCGTGAAAACTCGACCGCATCAAAACCTTCAGAACCTGAAATTCCGCCCAACTGCGAAAACACGGAAAACGTCGATCTGTCAACGTGAGCCGCAACAAAAAGTCCGCCGAGTTCATGACATTTAGCCGATACGTCGGGTATAGTTTTGCGGCATGCCATAGCGAGAATCCGCCATTCCATCTCCACAATATCGTCGTCCCACGTAACGACCGGCTGATCGCCGAACACATCTGGATCGTTGACACGCTTGGGCAACGCGGCATACACCCACTCTGTCATGGCATTCGACTGCTCAACCGTATCAAAGAGGCAAAGCGTATGAACTTCTTCCGCGGTGCATACCTCAAGCCCACATAGACACCCGATACCTGCGCGGCGCGCGCACTCTGCGACGGCCGGCGCGTTTCGCGACGACTGGTGATCCGTTATCGCGATACCTCCCATACCGGATGCAACGGCCCTTGCGACGATCTCGGCGGGCGACATCTCAAGACTCGCGCAAGGCGAAAGACAGCTGTGGATATGAAGGTCGAATTTCATCACTGCGCGGACGGGGGCAAAGACGACAGCGCAAGCGCGGCCTCATACTGTGAAAAAGGCGTCACAACGATGGCGACACCCTCGCGTTTCGCTCCCTCGGCCATGTCAGGCGGAACGGGACGCGAATGGCAGATTACAACAACAGAGCATCCGACGAGAGTACAGACGGCAATCGTGTTAAGATGATTCTGAATCGTCACGAGCGCACAGTTTTCACCCGCATGCCCCATTACGTCAGAAAGAAGATCACCCACATAAACGCTCTGGGCTTCGGCATCGTCTACATCGACGACAATCTGGCCGGCGACCTTATCACAAACTTCGCTTAACGTCATAACGCAGAATTCTCCCCGGATTCCTTTTGTGCGAGATTGAAAACGCATTTCACATTGGTGAACTTGCCGATTTCGGATTTTATCTCAAACTCGTCAGCGACACGCTTCGAATTCGAAAGCCCCATTCCGGCGCCGAAACCGAGAGAGCGTATCCAGTCGTTAGCCGTCGATGTGCCGTCTCGGCACGCCCATTCAATGTCGGCGATCCCCGGACCGCGATCCTTCGCGGTAATCGTAACAAGATCGTTCGTAATCATCAGAACAAGCACTCCGCCATGGGAATGAATGCAGATGTTGATCTCGAGCTCATACGCCGCGACCGCTACGCGACGTACGATAGAACGGTCTATCTTGCGCTCGCGCAGTATACTCTTTATGTCGTTTGCGGCGTGGCCTGCACGCGAAAGATCGTTCCTGACTACAGCCCACTCGCGGCGGAAATAATTTTCGCTCGCCTCTTTGGACGTTTCGGCGATACTCTTCGAGGTTTTCCGCTCGAGTTTCCGGATTTCAACCGAAAGTTCGTAAAGAAGCGCTCGCATCACGTCTCGCTGGGAAATTATCCCGACGAGTTTCCGGTTTGAATCGAGGACGGGAAAACGTCCGTAGGTGTAATTGTTGAAATATCTGAGCGCGAACGCGATCGGCATCCCCGCTTCAAGAACGACGAGATTCGTGGCCATGTGCTTCTCGCACGGGTCATCCATCCATCCCCCGTCGAGACCGCGGATAATGTCATTGACCGAAACTATCCCAAAAAGCCGCCCCTCTTCGCAAACGGGCAGACCGGATATGCGATTGTCGCGCATAAGCACCTGGGCCTGCCGCAAAGACGCCCTGCGGGAAATCGTTATCACCTGGCGCTTCATGACATCGCGGACTTTGAAGCGCTGGAGCATCTCCATGATAATTACGCTGGAATCTCCTCCTAGCGCTTTAGCGTCAAGCGGCATCTTCGCCAAAATCTCATCGTCGTTGGTCTTCTGACCTTGGAGAATAACGGGATTGTATTCCGCCATGGAGAACTCCTTTTGAACGGTGAAAAATTTCAGCCGCGCTCTTCGGCGAGAAAAGCATCGTGCAGCTTCACGCAAGCATCATACTTCGAAAGCGGGCTCGATACGAGAGGAATGCCGAGATCTTCGGAAACTTTGAGCATCGTCTCGGAAAGCGGTTTCGCATTGTGAACGACTACGCCCATCGCGCCGACGATATGAGCCGTGCGGATCGCCTGATCACTCGCCAGAGACGTCAAAAGAAGAATGTCGTCGGCATCATGAAGGAGAACATCGCTCATCAGATCATTAGCGACCACTTCTCCTACGGCGCGAGGGCTGGAACCGTCGCCGGCAACAAGTTTACCGTTAAGAATTTTTACCACATCAGCTATCGTCATTATCTTAAACCGCCTTTCCGCCCCATCGGGCTTTTATGCGATTATCTCATAAAATGACGATAAAATCAATGATAAAAACTCAGGAAGCGGCAGACACGGACAGGAATTCCTTTATGACTTTTTTGAAAAGTTCTCTGTCGGGCTTTTCCTCGACCATGATCTTGCCGAGCCCGGCCGGCAGGACAATCGATTCGGACCCTGTGGAAAGCCGCCATGCGTCAAGCCCGTAAAGGATATTGTCTGCCTGAGAAAGCAGATGATGACTATGGGGAAGACAGTCAAGAGCGCCGCAATCGGCCAGCGCACGACACACCAGCTCCTGGTCAGACTCCTTCATGAAGCGCTTTTCGACGGCATAAGCGCAATCGATGCAAACCCCTATGGGAACGGCGTAACCGTGAGGCAGCTTATATCCGCTCATGGATTCGAGACGATTCGCGCTCCAAATGGCAAAATCGGCAGCACCCTTTCTGACGCGGGATTCCACCGCGGAAACAACAATCTCTCTGAATGTCTCCATATCACGGTTCTTGAGTTTTTCAACCGCCTTGGCGAACTTCTTCATAAGCGAGGAATCCTTAACGGCGGCATATCGCACAACCTCGCCTAATCCGCCGCGCCAGACCCCGTCGAGAACCGTCGAAGCGAACGAGACGTCAATCACCACGCTGTCCGGAACGGACGTCGCGCGCATCGCGTCTTTAACGCTCTGAAAATCTATCGAGGCCGTTTCGGCGAATGCCGCGTCGACCATTGCCGCGGGAGTCGTCGGAACACGCACCAGTTTCACTCCGCCTCGCACCTGAGCGGCGACATATCCAGCAACATCGAGAACGGCTCCTCCGCCAAGGGCGATGACGATGTCGTTCGCGCCTATTTTAGAGTCTACCATTGACGCGACAAGCGTCATGACACTCTGGAAATTGTCGGATTTGTTCTTCTCTCCGCCGCTGAGGACAACGGGCACTGAAACCATTTTCACGCCGTACTTTTGAAAATACTTTCCGATCCGCGTCCCGAGCGATTGTGTTTTCTGGACGACGTTCTGATCGGCTACAAGAAGAACCGACGGGGTCTCCGACTTGGAAAGAGAACGCAGAATGTTGAAAAACTCCGCATTCTCTTCGTTGAACAAATCGTCAATGAAACTAATCGTATAACTTTTTTTGTTTTCACACTCTATTTCAAGAATGTTCTTTTCTCGTGCTTTAGCCATAATATCACTTTCTAGACTTGAAAATATAAAACTTTTATCGTCCCGCCGCACTCGCCAAAAGCTCCTTGGCATGCTCCCCGACGACAGGCATCGACGCCTCGCCGCCCAACATGCGAGCGATTTCGCTGACCCGCTCTTTACCGAGCACCTCCTTCACGGCCGTTATCGTCCGCCCGCCGACAACAGACTTGGAAACGACCAAATGTCTCGTCGCGAAAACCGCGCTTTGGGGAAGATGGGTAATAGCCAAGACCTGACGCTTGGAAGCGATAAGACGCATCTTCTCTCCAACGCGTCTGGCGACTTCACCGCCGACATTCGCGTCGATCTCATCGAAGATGACGGTATCGGTGCCGTCGTTAAGAGCCAGAACGCTCTTAAGAGCAAGCATCACGCGGGCGATTTCACCGGAACTGGCGATATCCGCCAGCGGACGCGCACTCTCGCCGGGGTTCGGCTCGAACATATAGCACACCTTCTCACAGCCGCCGGGACCGGGCTCTGTTTCTTCAAACGCCACATAGAACTTGGCTTTTAAGAAACCTAGATCGCGAAGCTGATGCGTCACAAGACGCGAAAGTTTCTCGCCCGCCGCGACGCGCGCCTTCGAAAGTTCAGCGCCGGCGGCCTTAACCGAAGCAAGAGCGACTTTCTCGGCTTTGCGCAATTCGGCGAGTTTCTCATCATATCCTTCGATTGCATCAAGTTTCTCACGCTTGACAGACAGCACGGCCATAAGCGCCTCGACCGTATTCTCGCCGTTCTTCAGATATTTGCGCTTTAAACGGTTAATGACGGAGAGTCTGGCGTCCAACTCTTCGAGCTCGGACGGATCTGCATCGATCTTCGACATGGCATCGGCGATCGAACGCGAAAGCTCCTGGACTTTCACAGTGATGTCTTCCGCTTCGGCGGCCCACTCTTCGGAGTCCTTGAAATATTTTTTAAGGCGTCCGAATTTGGGCTGAAGCGAGATAAGCCGTTCCGCAACCCCGTTATCGCCTCCCAGCACATCGGTAAGCTCTCCTGCGATTTCAACGATTTCTTCTGCGTGAGCCGCAGCGGCATGACGCTCGGCGATGTCTTCATCGTCGCCCGAAAGACCGGCCGACTCAAGTTCGCCGACCTGATAGCGAAGAAGGTCAAGCTCGTCCTCACTGGCGCCGGCCGAGATAAGATCTTCGATCTCAGAACGTTTCGCAACCAGAGAACGCCATGCTTCCAAGTAAGTTCCCGTGTTGATTTTGGCGCTTTTGTCGAGAGTATTGCGTTGGAAAGATTCGTCCAGAAGATTCTGATTGGCTCTGGCGCCGTGGATATCGACAAGCAGACGGGCGAGATTTTTAAGAGTTGCCAACGTTGTTCTTGAATCGTTAACCCAGACCTTTCCCGAACCAGATCCGGAAAGAACCCGACGAACGATAAGTTCGCCGCCGGCACAGGCGGGAAGACCTGCGTCGGACAAAACAGAATTGACATCATCGAGTTTTTCGCCGATCTCAAACTCCGCTTCTATGCGGGAATTTTCTTCGCCATCACGCACGAACGAAGCATCAGATCTGGCGCCGAGAACAAGACCTATGGCGCCCATGATGACACTTTTGCCCGATCCGGTTTCTCCCGTCAAAACATTCAGACCCGGAGCGAAACAGACTTCTGCCTTTTCAACGATAGCTAAGTTGGAAATTGATAGCCGAGTAATCATTAACCAAAAACAAAAAAGAGAAAAACTTGGAGCGGGCGATGGGAATCGAACCCACGTAAGAAGCTTGGGAAGCTCCTATTCTGCCATTGAATTACGCCCGCGGGAATTCTAATTGGCGGAGAGAGAGGGATTCGAACCCCCGATACCCTTGCGGGTATGCATGATTTC
>JAEIGA010014126.1_pt1 | contig 12145 bp, 13 predicted proteins | sample 9270691 | NCBI WGS metagenome assembly JAEIGA01 (sample SAMN17057246, study PRJNA624740) | gut metagenome | biome: biome; isolation source: fecal sample | host: Bos grunniens | place: China: Xizang | collected 2019
CGCACAGGCGAATATCTCAGCCGTGCATAATTATATCTGATGGAGGAAAATAAAATGACTCTGACTGAAAAAGTTGCTTATCTCAAAGGTCTTGCAGAAGGTCTTGCTCTCGATGAAAGCAAGCCCGAAATCAAAGTTATCAAGGCTATGATGGATATTCTTGATGATCTCGCTCTCACAGTTTGCGATCTTGAAGACGGTATGGATCTTATTTCAGAACAGCTTGACGCTGTTGATGAAGATCTTGACGAGCTTGAAGGCTTCGTTTATGAAGAGCTTGATGATTGCGATTGCTGCTGCGATGATTGCGATGAAGATGAAGAATATATCGAAGTAGAATGCCCCTGCTGCGGCGAGGTTATCTGCGTTGACAGAGATATTCTTGATGAAGGAAGCATCAACTGCCCCAAGTGCGATGAGCTTCTTGAGTTTGAACTTGATTGCGATTGCGACTGCGACGATTGCGAATAATTTAAAAATTTACCGCCGTGCTTCAGATGAGGCACGGCGGTTTTTTGTTTGTTGAACTTTCGGAATATAATCGGTCATAGGCGGAGCCTATCCGAATTTATTCTTTATTCTTTTTTGCTCTTATCTTTTTCCAAAGTTTCTTAATGACGATTATTGCAACAGCAATAATTGCTGCAACAGGAAGAAGAATGGGGATTCCGCCAACAATATCAACAGCAAGGTCGCGGAGAGTATCGCCAAGCTCATCAAGATTATCAAGGAATCTGTCCTTGATTTCTGTCCAAAGCGAAGGTTCGCTTTCGGTTACCCTTTCAACCTCCCGGATTTCCATTGTAACGGTGCTGTAGCTTACTCTGTTTTCAAGAACACGGAGCTTTGCGGTGTAGTTTTCGATTTCATAGTTAACCTCTGAAAGTCTTTCCTGAATTGCAAGCACATTTTCAAGCGATGCCGCCTCTGAAAGAAGCTTTGTGAGGGTTTCACGCTCTGTTTTGTAGGCTGAAATTCTGCTTTCAAGGTCAACATATTCAAGCGTTACATTCTGCTGTTCTTCGGTTTTGTCTGTGATTTTGCCGTTTTCTCCCGCAGTTGCAAGAAATTCATCAAGCTTTGCGGATGGAACTCTGACAATAATTGTTGCATTGCGGTTATAAGCCCTTGAGTCCTCTCCCTGTGTATAGGATTTTTCAACATAACCGCCAAAAGAATCAGCGCTTGCAGTCACTCCGTTTACGCAGGCATTATACTCTTTTGTTTCAATATGGACAGTAACGGTTTTGATGATTTTTTCATCCTGCGTTGCGGGAGCTTCTGTTTTCATTTCAGCGCCCGTTGCCGAATCTGCCGTTGCGGAATAAAACGATACCGAATCGTTCATTGCTATCGCGTTTTCCTGCGGCGCATAATCCATATCATTGCTCTTTGCTCCGCAGGCACAGAATGAAAGCGCCAGAACCAGACAGAGGATAATTACGGATATTTTTTTCATAAAATTCATCCTTTCTTTTTGTTTTTATTTTTGCGTAAATGTAAAATTTTTTTAAAACCATTGACTTTTGGGCTTAAATATGTCCTAATAATAATAGTATAAAATTACGGGAGGTAATTTTTATGAAAAGAATTGTTGCAATTCTTGTTATTCTGGCAAGTATTCTTTCTCTTGCCGCTTGCAAAGAACTCACTCCGGAAGAAAAAATGTCTTCAATTGCTGCAAAGGAATCTGAAATAGCTGTTGAAAACTCAAAACACGAAGCCGCTATTGAAGAAAGCAAAGCAGATATTCTTGCTGAAATAGGCAAAACCAAAAAAGGAAAGCAGGTTGTTGCCGTTAAATCTGATGATAACGTAACCGAATACAGAGTTGTTTATATTGACAAAAACGGCTTTGCCGACTATATGTATAAATACAATTTCTATTCTGTTGAATATTACAAAATTCACAAAAATCAGGAGGATTTCGGTTCTCTTTTCATTCCCATTAAGCGTGATGACGATCTTCGAATGATTAAATTCAAAAGAGAATACACAGATGAATCCATCGCAACTTTTGACAGCATCTATGACAGATACAGCAAATCTAATGTATGGACTCTCGTTGAGTAATCCCGAACCGCCTTGCAAAAGGCGGTTTTTTTATTTGAAATTCAGGTTTATTGTGTTACAATTTCAGTTTCGCCGTATTTTGCAATTATCTCAGCTTCCATAGCTTCAACATCAACCCATTCTTCAGTTTGAGAAGTGTATTCGCCTTTTTCAACCGCTTCTTCAAACTCAATATCATAAAGATACGGATAATCGGGTGAGAGATAATATTCTCTGATTAAATCATCATCAAACGTGAAAATTATATCTCCGTTAAAAACTTCATCTGTTTCCTGATTAGCATAATCTTTTGGGTTTATACAAGGTATACCATACAAATTATCTCGAACACCTCTTGCCCATTTAAGATTTGCTTTATCAAACTGCTCTCTTGTTATTCCAAAATGTTGAATAAATTGAGACATTACCATTGTTTCTGCTGTTGAAGTTGCATCAATGGTTTCCCTCCAAGCAAAAAAAGTTTCTTTGCCTACTAAATTTACAAATGAAGCAGGGACGCTATAAAATGCCGCTCTGTATTTTTGAACGGTAATTACACCACCACCTGCATCATTCTTAAAATCAGAATTTTCTGTTGATGATGACTGAACAATTATCCCCTGTGCGCCGTCATATGAATCGGCAAAAAATTCATAATCGTTTGCCGCCGCGTTTTCCTGCGGAGCAAAATTATCCGATTCGCTTGCTTTGAGCAAAAATCCCGGCGAAAAGATAACAAAGGCAAAAACCGCAACCGCCGCCGCTGTTGCAATCGGAACAAAACGGCTTTTCTTTTTAGTTTTTTTTGATTCTTCACACATAAGAATTATTTTTTCTTTTTCCGCATCGGAAAGCTTTATTTCTTCTGCCGCCGCTTTGATTTTTTCAAAATCCATTATCATTTCGCCTCCTTTTCATAAAGTTCTTTCAGCATTTCTCTTCCCCTTTGCAAACGCTTTTTGACCGCCGCCCGGGTTATGCCGATTATCCCGGAAATCTCATCTGTTTTATAGCCCTCAACATAGTGAAGATGAATCACCGTTCGGTATTTTTCATCAAGAGAAGCGAGCAAACCGAGGATTTGCGCATTATCCTCGCTTGTGCAAAGACCTCTTATTTCATCAAGGCTCAAAAATTCGCGGTGCTTTCTTTGACGGAGCATATCCTTGCAAATATTGGTTGCAACCCTTATCAGCCAGGCTTTTTCGTGTTCATCATCCGCAAAAGCGGGTGCTTTGGTTATGTATTTCAGAAAGCAATCCTGAACGGCATCCTTTGCCTCTTCGCTGTTGCGAAGCATTACCGTGCACAGCCGAAAAAGACTGTCGCCGTAATTCTTTACGGCTCTTTCAGCATCGGGCAAAAGTCCGATTTTTTTATCTGCCAACAAATCCCCCTCCTTTTCACTCTATACACGAAATAAAATACGAAAAGGTGACAAAATAGTGAAAATAATAAATTCGGATAGGCTCCGCCTATGACCAGTATATAACGGGTACGGGCAGAGCCCGTCCTCACCTCTTCACTATTACTTCTTACCTATTACCTCAAAAAGCACCCCGAAGGATGCTTTTTTCTTATTTCTTATATACTTTTATAATTTCGCCCGCATAAATCTTATGGTAATCCTTATTGGCATAGTTATTCTCTATTGATGCATCGGCAAAGCCTGCGGGGTCCATAAACTGCGAAGCCATTTTACGGCATACGATAACATATTCCGCCTGCTCAAAGGCTGTTGTGCCATCGGTGAAAAGCGGAGTAAGTCCCGTTTCCTTTGCTTTATCAATATCTCTGCCGCTTTTTGAACCGCAAAGGCGAAGTGCATCCTTATATTCGCTGCCAAAGAAAGAAAGAGTGAATAACTCTTCTTTCTCAATGAATTCATAGGTATATCTCTGGGGTCGCACAAAAACAAAAGCGGCATCCTTACCCCAGATTTCTCCGAGAGCGCCCCAGCTGACGGTCATTGTGTTAAATTTTTCTTCATTGCCCGCAGTAAGCAAAGCCCAACCGTCGGATATAAGCTCAACGGGGCTGATTTTTATATCTCTGATATTGATTTCTTTCATTTCATTGCCTCCAAACCAAATTTTTTACTGTATTTATTATAACATAATTTAATATTATGTAAATAATTAAAATTTTATTTGAAATCAGCAATAAAAAATGTTAAAATAATTCAGATATAAAATAAAGGAGGTTAACGGCTTGGATAAAGAACTTATGAATCAGCAGCCTGAAGAAGAAATTGAAGCTGAACAGACTGTAACAGAAACAGAAGAAACCGTTACCGAAGAAATTGAAGAGGTAACGGAAGAACCCGTTGCCGAGGAAACAGAAGAAGAATATGAACTCTGTCCCATCTGCGAATCAGGAAAAGTTGCAGAGGGAAAATATTATTGCGAAGACTGTGAAGCGCAAATGCTAAAAAGAAAGCCCCCCTTCCTTGCATGGATTTGCGGTGCGGCTGCTGTTATTCTCAGCTTTTTCGCTCTCATTGCTGTTTTTCTTGTAAGTGCTCCCGCAATTCAGGTTATCAAAGGCGATATTGCCGCTGAAGAAAACAAATGGTATACCGCTTATATCGAATATAACGAAGTTGATACGGTTTTAAATGAAATCAACTCCATTCTCGGCACATCAAAGCTGACCGAATTCATCAAGGTTGGTTCAGATGTCAGAGTAAAGCTCATTGAAGCTTACGGAAAGAGCACTAACCCCGTAAATGCATATTCTCTTGCAAGACAGTATTTCACCGATGATGAAATTGAAAAGAATTCCTCATTGCGTGAATATAAGTATATGAACGATTCTTATAACACAGCCTATGAATCTGTTTCTGAAGCTCTTGATTTTATGATGCAGGAAGGCAGCACTTACGAAGCATCAATCGCAAAGCTTGAGGAATTCCGCGGAAAAGAAGGCATTGATGATATTTTTATTGATTATTTCTCCGCTGCGGCATCAAGCTATTTCAATCTTCCGGTTGAAGATCAGGTTGCAGGCTTTGAAAAGATAGATAAAACTGCAAAGGAAAGCAATAAGGATTACAGATGGTTATATTATATTGACTATGCAAAAATTCTTATTGAAGCAGGCATGAACGATAAGGCAAACGAGCTTTTTGATGAAATGATTGCCGAAAACAAAAATGCCGATGATTATTATTCACTCAAAATAAATTCTCTTCTTTCCGCAGGAGATATTGAAGGTGCTGAAAAAGTTCTTGACGATTTCAAGGTTGATAACGAAAGCTATGACAGCACATATATCTTTGAAATAAGCATTCTCAGAAGCAAGGGCGAGCTTGATAAGGCTCTTGAGCTTTGCAAGGAAGCTCTTGAAGTTTACGGAACCACACCTGAACTTTACCGTCAGCGTGCTCTTATTTATCTTGTTCAGGGTAAATATGACGAAGCATATGAAGAGGTTTTTGCCGCAAACAGCACAGCTTATAACCTTTATTATTATTACAATGACAGCTCGGCATTTACCCTTGAGCTTGACCACACAGTTTATGTTTGCGCATATCTTTGCGATAAATTCGGCGAAAAATCAACCGAAAACGCAGTTTATATCAGCGAAATCCTTACCCAGTATGCAGGAGTTGAATTCTCAGACAAGGTTACTGCAATTATCAACGGCGAAAAAACCGTTCAGGAAGTTCTTTCGGAAGGAGCATGTGATCTGGTATGACAAAGCTTTATATAATTTTTAAATTGCTCACCTTCCCCGGTGCATATCTCAGAGGCTTCTGGGAGCAGCTCACCTGCAAGCTTCTCGGTTTGCCCGTTGAAACTCCGGGCTATCTCAGAATTGATGAAGCCTGCGGTCATGTTGAGCATGCACTTGCAGAAAAGGGCGGTGCCGCTTATCTTATCGCAACAGGACCGGGCTTTATGAATCTTATGACAGGTTTCCCGATTTTCCTTATGGGATATGTAAATCTTGCTTTTATGGGAATAACCTTCAGGAATTCTCCCGCACTTTTCATTTTCTATGCAGTTATGATGTATCTCGGCATTTCTCTTCTTTGCAGCCTTTTCCCCCTTATTGAAGACGCTCTCACTCTTCATGAAAAGGTTTTCTCAAAGGGCGGAACAAATGTTGTTGCAAAAATTTTTATGGCAATCCCTTCTCTTATAACAACAGCGGGTGCATATCTTGAAAAATACTGCATTCCCCTTATTTTCTGGGTTGCTGTTATTATTACATCTTTTATAGGTTAATTTATTAACGGAGCAGAAAACCTGCTCCGTTTTTTTAATGAAATTTAAGATATTATTAATAGATTTATTTGTCGATTAATGTTATATTATATCAGGTCTTTAAAAGGGCTTATTTTTTATGTCAGGAAAGGTGCAAAATGCCTAAAACTTATAATTTTCACAAAGTACATAAATTTTCCGATTTCAGAGAAATTATCTGCACATCTGCAGAGAAATTTGCAAACAAAACTGTTTTTGAGGTTAAAGACGAAAACGGTGAAATAAGCAATATAACATACGCTCAGTTAAAAGAGCTTTTCTACGGTCTTTGCGTGAAGTTCATTAAGATGGGCTATCTCGGCAAGCGCATTGCAGTTACCGGCAAAAACTCTCATGAATGGGGTCTTGCATATCTTTGCGCCGCAACGGTTGGCGTTGTTGTTCCCATTGATAAGGAGCTTCAGAGCGAAGATGTAAAAGATTTCCTTGATGCTGCCGATTGCTGTGCCGTTATTTCCGATAAAGACAGACTCGAATCACTCAAAGGCGTTGTTACACGCGAAATTGATTATATTGATTTCAAGGATTTAAAGAAAATGTCATTGGGAGCTGCTCCTTCGGATTATAAGCTTGTTGATGATATTGAAATCGGCAAGGATGAAATGAGAATTCTTATTTTCACTTCAGGCACAACAGGAAATTCAAAGGGCGTTTGCCTTTCGCAGAACAACATCTGCTCAAATATCCACCAGACCTGCCAGATGTTCTGCGTTCATCCCGAGGATAAAACTCTTTCAATTCTTCCTCTTCATCACACTTATGAATGCACACTTGACTTCGTGCTTTTCCTCACAAGAGGTGCAACCATTGCTTATTGCGACGGTCTTACCAAAGTTGCAAAGAATATGGCTGAATACAGCCCCTCAATCCTTGTTGTTGTTCCCGCACTTCTCAAGGTTTTAAGCAAAAGAATTGCAAAATCAGTTTCAGAAAGCCTGCCCGGAAAATTCGGCAAAGCATTTGAAGAAGAATCACTTGCTTCTGCAATGAAGAAGCTTCCCTGGATTCTTCGCAAGGTTGTTTGCAAAAAGGTTAAGAAAACTCTCGGCGGAAAGCTTCGTGTTTTCATAGTTGGTGCAGCAGAGCTTGACACAACTCTTGTTGATGATTTCGCAGCACTCGGCATCAAAACTCTTCAGGGCTACGGTCTTACAGAATGTTCTCCCCTTGTTGCAGGTAACAGCGATTTTTACCTTAATCCCGCTTCAACAGGTAAGGCAATTCCCGGCGTTGAAATCAGAATTGATAATCCCAATGAAGAGGGTGTCGGCGAAATTCAGGTTAAAGGCGATAACATCATGCTCGGCTACTTCAACGATAAGGAAGCAACCGACGCAGTTATCCGTGACGGTTGGTTCTGCACGGGCGACCTCGGTTATATTGACGAAGAGGGCGACCTTTTCATCAAGGGCAGAATCAAAAACGTTATCGTTACCGAAAACGGCAAGAACATTTATCCCGAAGAGCTTGAAACAAGACTTTCAAAGTTCCCCGAAATCAGCGAAGTTCTTGTTATTTCTTCAGAGGAAAACGGCGAAACCGCAGTTAAGGCAAAAATCTTCCCCAACCTTGATTATCTTAAGGAAAAGCTCGGCAGAAAGCCCGCCAGCGAAGAAGTTGAAAAGGCAATCAACGGCGCAGTTAAGGAAGTTAATAAGAAAATTCCCGGCTACAAGAGAATCAAGATTGTTGAAATCCTTTCATCTGCTCTTGAAAAAACAACAACCCAGAAAATCAAGCGTTTCGGCAAGAATATAAAATAAAATTCAAAGCACCCTGCGGGGTGCTTTTTTGTATTAATATACAAAAAGAAGAAAATTAATTTGTGCAAAATAGAGAAACGGAAGAAAATCAAAAAAATTTCGCGTGACAAAATAAAAAATCTTTCATATATAAATAAAAACATATGAAAGAAGGAGCTTCCGATGGTTATTACAAAACTGTAATTTGACATATATGGTGCAGAATGTTAATATCAAGGAGGATGGAAGCTTGATATTTAAGAAGTTTACTCCGATTATATCCCTTTTTCTCTGTTTATTAATGTTGTTTGAAACAGTTTCATTGGCTCAGACAGACACACAAAATCAGATTGGTTTAACATATGTCGGAACTCATACCGAATCGCAAAGCGTAAAGGCTGAAATATGGTTTATATTTGCTTTTTTCATAGCAGAGCCTGACATAGGAGCAGAAATTCTTAATTTGTATTGGCTCGGAAGCGAATTTACTATATTGAAATTTGAAGGAAGTTATTGCCTTGTAAAAGACAGCAACGGAAATGAAGGTTATATTCACCGTTTGCTTTTAAGAGAAAAGAACAACAATAACGCAGGAAACAACGGCAATCTCAAACTGAACAGAGCATATGAACACGTTTTTGTTGACGGAACAAATGCCGATTCATCGGGAACTCCGAGAGTAAAAGCTGTTTATAACGGTACAGGTACCGTTAAATGGTCAACGGACAGACCGGATTTAATTGAGGTTAATCCGTCAACAGGTCTGATAACAGGAAAAAAGGCGGGAAAAGCCAATCTTATTGCAAGCGTAAATTCAGTTGTTAAGGTTTCAATTCCTGTTTACTGTATATACAGATGGAAAAGCAACTGGACGGGTTCAGCAAAAACATCATCAAAAATATATGCGGGAAATTCAGTTAACACAAGCGAATTAACAACGATGACATCAGGAACAAAGTTTTATGTCCGAGGGGATGACGGCGGGTCAGCGGGTATGGCATACGGCTACGCAACCGTCAGCGGAAAACAATATTGGGGCTTTGTTGAGATAAAAAATATTTCGACAAAAAACACGGTATCTTACTATAATAAATTAACAATCAGCTACCCAATAAAAGATACGGAAATAAAATATGTTAGTTCCCCATATTCAGAGAGAAGTAATGATTTGCACAGAGGGTTAGATATTACAGGTGGAGGTTCATATATTTATGGAAAAGAGTTGATTTCACCAGTTAACGGAAAAGTTGTATTTGTAAATATATCATGTAAAGAAAATAATACAAAACCAAGTTATGGATATTGCATAACAATAGAATCTAATGGCGGTAATGAACCGAAAACTGCAAAAAAAGACTCTGTAACTGACCAATTTTTTACAATTACTTTTATGCATATGTCTGAAGCTCCCATTCTAAAGGTAGGGGATAAAGTTAAAGTGGGAGATGTTGTAGGTAAAATCGGAAATACAGGAAATGTCAGCGGCAGTCCAGGAATAAATCCAGAAGGAACTCATTTGCACATAGAAATAAATAATATGGCAGCTATAATGGGAAGCGGTTTAAGAACAGATTTTACATACAATATTAATCCAATCTATTTTTATATGGATAAAAAATTTACCTTTAACACGGGAAGCAGTGCTTATAAAAACTATGGGGCGTATTGGTACGGCCCTGATAAATGATAAGGAGAAATAATTCATGAATAGAAGATTTTTATTTTGTTTTGCTTTAATTATTAGCGTTATTTTTCTTTTTTGTTCTTGCAACAAAAATTTTCCCGGTTTAGAAGGCGTAAATGATAACCAGACGAACGAAACCATAACCGAAGAGTATAAATCTTCTGCAGAAACAAGTTCTCAACCAAATGAAATTAAATTAACAACAGATAAAAGCCAAGAACAAGATAGCGGCGGTGCAATTATAGAACAACAAAAATATAGAGTTCGATATTACAACATACCCGGTCCTTTTGCTGATTTAGTAGGCAGAGAAGTGTGCTATGAGTGGGAAACAGAATATGTGAAAACCCATGATTTGTATTCATCTGATAAAATGCTTATTTTAGAATTTATTAAGCATTTTAATATTTCAAAAGAGAATTTTGAAAAAGCCAATCTTGAACTTGCAAAGAATTTTGGTGAACACCATAAAACGATGATGAATCCGTTAGATCATACAAATCAAGAAATTTATGAAGTGTTTAATCCTGATATTATTTATACGTTTGATGATAAAATCATAAATGAATACTATTTGAGCCACGATTATCCTTTTTTGTATGAACATGAATACGAAGAAGCTGTTGAAAACGGTACATACGAAACACGAACAACCGATTGGGTTGATATTGAACAGATGGAAGCCGAGATAATTGCAAAATATGGTGAAACTGAAATTGTGACGGAGATTGCGGAAACCACAACGACAGAAGCTGCAGAGTAATCTTTAAATATTATATTTACACATAAAATCAACCTGCTTTGCATTGCAAGGCAGGTTTTTTATTAATTTGGTAAGGGCAAAGCTCTTCCGGATTTATTCTTTTGCAAATTAACAAAATCTTTTTCATCCATCGCCGTAACCGCCGCCCTGACTGCTTCGCTCGATGGCTCGATTTTTTTGATTTTTCTGTAAAACTCTTCATTATCTCTGATTATTCTGCATCCGAAAGAAAGATTTTCGCCCGATTCAGAGAGCGTTTTTCTGCATATTTCTAGCATAGCGGTGTAGCCCTTGCCGCCGCATTTCCATTGCGCATATCTTGCAAGAAGCTCGGTTTCATAAGAAAAATATTTGTTTTCGGAATTAAGACCCAAAGCAAAAAAGGTTTCATTTTTTGCCTCTCCGTCAGGCTCGATTGAATTTGCAAACTGAAATTTTTTTATGCTTTTTCGGGTTGTGAAATCATAAATTCCGTTTATTTCGCCCGAATAATAACCCTTGTTTTTCAGCATTCTCTGAACCGCACAAACTCTTTCTCCGCTGCTTCCGAGACCCATTGCATAAGCATCGGATTTGCTCATTGCAATTATTATAATCAGAAGAATCAGATTAACTGCCGATGCAATTGTTACTTGCCACGCAATCTCATTTTTTTCGCTCATTTTATCTGCACCCCTGTTATATTTTAAAAAACAAAAATAAATTTATAACAGTTTGGTTATTGTTATTTTAAAGAAAATACACAATATATGGCGAAAAATGAAATATTGGGCACTATTCACAAAATCATTTTACATATGTTAACAAAAAGTTGTTGACAAAATTCAAAAATTCATATATTATTAACGATAAGAGGATTTTAAGAGGTGTGTAAATGCACGGAAACAGCAAAAAAAACCTCAGCGAAGAAGACCTTGCGGTGCTTGCCGCAAACGGCGACGATGAGGCAATGAGCTTGCTCATTAACGCCATAACTCCAATCGCAAAAGCTAAAGCGGCAAAATATGCCGAAGCCCGCATTTCTGATGAAGATTTATATCAGGAGGGCATGATAGGTTTTATCAAAGCTGTTTATTCTTTTAACCCCTCCAAGGGCGTTAAATTCAGAACATATGCAAACACCCTCATCAGAAACGAAATCTATTCGGCATATGAAAAAATGTGCAACGGTAAAAACGAAGCCCTGACCGGTGCCGTTTCTCTTGAAAACGGTGCAGAGCAAAGCTCCGCCACTGCCGAAAGCGCCGAAAGCATCGTTATTGACAGCTTTGAATATCAAAGAATTTTAGAAATCCTTGAAAGCAATCTTTCCAGTTTCGAGCAGCAGGTTATTAACCTTAAATCACAGGGAAAAACCAGATTACAGATAGCTGAGATGCTTGAATGCAGCCTCAAATCCGTTGACAATGCTTTTCAGAGAATCCGAAAGAAATTGCGAGACAAAGTTTAAAAATTCCCTTTTGGGAATTAAATATGCCCCCGTAGCTTAAAGAATAGCGTTGTTAAACAAAGACGACGGTGCAATTCCGTCCAAGGGCGAAAAATATTTTCAAGCGAGGTTAAAAATCATGTACGAAGACAAAACTCTCATCTGTAAGGAATGTGGCAACGAATTCGTTTTCACAGCCGGTGA
>JAEIGA010014127.1_pt1 | contig 12145 bp, 13 predicted proteins | sample 9270691 | NCBI WGS metagenome assembly JAEIGA01 (sample SAMN17057246, study PRJNA624740) | gut metagenome | biome: biome; isolation source: fecal sample | host: Bos grunniens | place: China: Xizang | collected 2019
GGACTTTGTAGCAAAATCTCCCCACGGCTCAATTTATGTAAACATTGTGAACGGAAGGAGGACGCCACCATGGCAGGACCCCGCCAGCCCATTGAGCTGGTCATCGCGAGAGGAAAAAAGAACTTGACCAAGGCAGAGATCGAGGCACGCCGGGCCGCTGAGGTGACGCCCTCCACAGACGACCTCACCGCTCCGGCGTATTTGACCGCAGCCCAGAAGAAGCACTTCAACAAACTGGCTGGTCAGCTGGAGAAAATCAAGATCATGGGCGAGACGGACGTGGACACGCTGGCGCGGTATGTGGTCGCGGAGACTGAATACCAGACCGCCGTCCGTGAACTGCGGAAGCTGGCCAAAGACCGCCCGACCGACCGGGACGCGGAGGACTACTTCCACAAGCTGGAACAGTGGAGCGTGCTGACCGATATCGCCGACAAGCGGCAGGAGCGGTACTACAAACAGGCCAGCGCACTGGCGCGGGATCTCGGCTTGACCATATCCAGCCGATGCCGCCTTCAGGTGCCGGTGAAGGAAGAACCCGAGAAGCCGGTCAACAAGTTCGCCCGGTTTGGCGGGAAGGTGGCGGGCGCTGAATGATCGACCGCGTCACCGAATACGCCCGCGCCGTGGCCACCACCGGGTGCTACCCGGACACCGGCCAGCGCTGCGGGCAGCTGCACATTAAAGCCTGCCAACGACACCTGCGAGATCTGGCGCACCAGCGGACGGCGTCCTTCCCCTACTACTGGGACGTCGAAGCCTCGGAGCGGGTGCTCGACTACGCCGGGGCGCTGACCCTTGCCGAGGGGGCCGAGCCGAAGCCGCTGGTGCTTATGGGCTGTCAGACCTTCGACATCGGCTGCACCTTCGGGTGGAAGAAGATGGTCAACGGCTGCAGGCGCTTCCGACGCCGTTATAAGTCCATATCACGCCAGCAAGGCAAGACTATGGAGAACGGCATCCTGGGCACATACGTCGCAGGCTTCTCCGGCTATAACCACGGAAAGCTGTTCACCGTCGCAACGAAGAAGCGGCAGGCACGGCTAGCCTGGGAAGAGATGGCCAAGTTCGTCAAGATCGACCCGGATCTGGGCGAACTGTTCACGGTCAAAGACTACAAGAGCGTGATCGAAGTTCCTGGCACAGGCTGCAGCATCGAGGCATTGAGCCGCGAGGCGGGTCTGGACGACGGCTTCCGATCCATCTTCTGCAGCGTCGACGAGCTGCACCAGCACAAAGACAACGGCATCTACCGCGCCATCTACAACGGTACCCGGTCGCTGCCTGAGACCCTGGTCTCTATGATAACCACGCGAGGCAAGCAGCTGAACAGCTTCTGCTTCGAGATGGATAAATACGCACAAGACGTCCTGCGCGGCACATCGACCGCGGAGGACTTTTTTGTGGACATCTACAGCCTGGACGAGGGCGACGACATCTGGGACGAGACGAACTGGCCGAAGGCCTGCCCGTTCTCTTGCCGGGACGAGGAACGCCTGAACACACTGCGTCAAGACGCGCAGACCGCCCGCGACATGGGCGGGCTGGAGCTGTCCGACTTCATATGCAAGTGCCTGAATATGTGGGTCAAGAACACCGACCTGCAAGCCTTCGACCCGGACGCCTGGGCGGTCTGCGGCTCCGACCGCAAGCTGGCCGACGTGGTGGAGGCGGGCAACCGCGAGTGCTGGGTGGGCCTCGACCTGTCCAGCGGCGGCGACCTGACCACCCTGGCGCTGGAGTTCCCGCTGTCCGACGGTCGCTACTACATCTACACCCACAGCTTCATGCCGCGCGGTCGGATCGAAGAGCACGTCGAGACGGACCTGGCACCCTACGACCTGTGGGAGCAGCAGGGTCTCGTCACCGTGACCGGCGGCACGACGGACTACATGAACGACTACAAGTTCATCGTGTCCCACCTCGCCGAACTGCGGGAACGGCTGGGGCTGTCCTTCCTGGGCATCGGCATCGACCCGCACAACGCGGCGGGCGTTATGCAGGACCTGGAGGGCTTCGGCTGCCCGGTCGTGACCATCACCCAGAGCGCCCGGAACCTGAACGACGCCACCGTGGCCATGCAGCTGCTGGTCAAAGGCGGGCGCATCGAATACGACAAACAGAACGAGCTGCTGACGTGGTCCGTGGTCAACGCGGCCATCGTCCGCAACAGCTTCGAGGAGATCAAGATCGACAAGAAACCGGGCGCACGCTTCAAGCGCATCGACCCGGTGGACGCGCTGATCGACGCCCACGCCATCATGCTGGTCACCAACGGCGGCGAGACTGCCGTTGACGTGGACGGCGAGCTGGACAAGTACCTGCAGATGATGGGCTGGAAGTAAGGAGGAGAAAAACCTATGGGAGTAAAAAAGCGGCGCTTTGGCTTCCGGCGCAAGAGCGCAACGACTGGGGAGCAGATGACCCTGACGCAGCTGCTGAACTATTTGGGCGTGCACGACGTGTCCGAGGGGACGCTGTCCGAGGCGACCTACTACGCCTGCATCAAGGTCCTGTCCGAGAGCATCGGCAAGCTGCCCCTGCGGCTTATGCAGGCGACGCCGGATACGGGCATCAGGCCTATGCTGCAGCATCGGTACTACCGGGTGCTGAACGAGCGCCCCAACCGCTTCATGAGCGCCAGCGTCTTCTGGACCTATATGGAGCAGTGCCGCCAGCACAACGGCAACGCCTACGCCTACATCGACGAGAGCGACCCGCGGCGCCCGCAGCTGTGGCCGCTGGATCCTGACAAGATGAAGGTCTACTACGACGACGCCAAAAAGCTGGCCGACCTGCCGGACGTCTACTACGTCTACAACACCGCAGCCGGTCCCGTGACCTACGGCTCCGAGGAGATCCTGCACTTCAAGACGCACCAGACGGTGGACGGTCTGGTCGGCATCCCTGTCCGGGAGCAGCTGTTCACGACCATCCAGGGCAACATCAAAGCCCAGAAGATGGTCAACAAAATGTACGACAGCGGCATGACCGCCAAGGCCGTGCTGCAGTATACCGGCGGTCTGAACGACGACAACGTCCAGACGCTGGTCAAGGGTATGGAAGCCTACGCCAAGGGCGAGATGAGGGCCAAAGGCATCGAGAACATCATCCCCGTACCGCTGGGCATGCAGCTCACCCCGTTGAGCCTGAAGCTGGCGGACAGCCAGTTCCTGGAGGTGAAGCAGTACAGCGCCCTCCAGATCGCCGCAGCCTTCGGCGTGAAGCCGAACCAGGTGGGCGACTACACCAAGAGCAGCTACGCCAGCGCCGAGGCGCAGCAGCTGTCCTTCCTGGTGGACACCCTTCTCTTCAACATCAAGCAGTACGAGGAGGAACTGAGCTACAAGCTGCTGGCCGACGCCGAAGCAGCCGAGGGTCTGGTGCCTAAGTTCAACACCTCCGTGCTGCTCCGCACCGAGTTCCAGACCATGGTCACCACCCTGTCCACTGCGGTGAACAGCTTCCTGTTCACCCCGAACGAAGCCCGTGAGCGTCTGGATCTCCCCCACAAGGAGGGCGGCGACAACCTCCTGGGCAACGGCAGCGCGATCCCCGTGCAGTTTGCCGGGTCGCAATATAATGCCAGCCAGACCTCTCAGCCTGGCGGCGACACTACGGCAAGAGAGGAGGAAAAGGCATGGATGAGAAACGCAATCACCGAGGCGCTGAAGGAAGTGCTGGGCTGATTTATAAAGCCGCGCAGCTCTCGACGCACGAGGTCACGCCGGAAGAACTGAAGGCCGTCAACAAGTACGCCCTGGAACCTTTGGAGGCGGCGGACGTGTTCACCTTCAAGGCCGTGCTGTGCGACAATGAACTGGACCGGGACTTTGAACGCTTCAGCGTCAAAGCGCTGCAGGAACTGAAGAAGCTCTTCCTGGGCAAGACTGTCATCAAGAACCACAGCTGGGACGCCAACGACCAGGTGGCTCGCATCTACGCCACCGAACTGGTGACAAGCGACAAGGCGGTGACCAAGTCCGGCGAGGCATACGTCCAGCTGGTGGCGCACTGTTACATGGTGCGCACGGAGAGCAACAAGGACTTGATCGCCGAGATCAAGGGCGGCATCAAGAAGGAAGGCAGCGTAGGCTGCGCAGTGTCCAGCTCTATCTGCAGCATTTGCGGAACGGACAACGCCAAGAACTACTGCCGACACTACGGCGGCCGCTCCTACGAAAAGGAAGGCGGTGCGCAGGTCTGCACCTTCACCCTTGACGGGGCGAAGGACGCCTACGAGTTCAGCCTGGTGGCCGTGCCCGCCCAAAAGGCGGCAGGCGTCAGCAAGAGCTACACCGGCGAGACCGTCTACGCTTCCGAGGAAGAAACCGCACCCGCCGAAGACATCAACAAAGAGCACGAGCACGTCCTGGCTCTGCGTGCCCGACTGCTTAACACAAGAGCCCCCAAAAACTGACTATCAAGGAGGAAAACAACATGAACAAGAAAATGCGTGAACTCAAGGCCAAGATGGCCGAGCTGACCGAAGCCGCCAAGGGCTACATGGCTGAAGGCGAAGGCCGCGACCTGACCAAAGCTGAGGAGGTCCTGGACCAGCTGGATGCACTCCAGAAGGAGTACGACCTGGAAGCCCGCATGGCTGAAAAGGCAAAAGCAACCGTGCCCGCCGAGGACGTGGCCAAGGACACCAAGGCCAACGGCTTCAACCTGATCGCCAAGCTCATGCACAAGAAGGCGCTCTCCGACGTGGAGAAGACCGCCCTCATCTCCGGCGAAAACTCCGAGAACGGCGAGACCTACCTCGTCCCCGATGACGTCCGCGCCGAGATCAACGAACTGCGCAAGACCTACATCTCCGCAAAGTCCCTGGTCACCATCGAAACCACTGACGCTCTGGCTGGCTCTGTGAACTACGAAGCAGGCACCCCCGCCGGTCTGGCCGACTTCACCGACGGCGAAGAGCTCGAGGAAGAAACCGGCGTCAAGTTCGTGATGAAGAAGTTCGCCATTGCCTGGAAGGGCAAGCTGATCCCCGTGTCCCGCATTCTGCTGGGCGCCGCAAAGGCCAGCCTCATGGCGTACCTGGATCGCTGGTTCGTCAAGAACGCCATCATCACCGAGAACGCCAAGATCTTCGAGACCCTGAAGACCGGCTACAACGAAGGCACTCCCAAGGCTCTGGCTGGCTGGAAGGCTCTGAAGAAGTCCATCAACGTGGACCTCGACCCCAGCTGCAAAGTCGGCGGCGTCATCATCACCAACCAGTCCGGCTTCTCTTGCCTGGATGAAGAGGAAGACAAGGACGGCCGTCCCGTGCTGCAGGCCAACCCCGCACACCCGACCGAGATGCTGTTCCAGGGTCTGCCCGTCCACGTGTTCCCCGACGCCCTGCTGCCCAACATCGACGCAACCCACTTCCCTGTCATCTACGGTGACACCAAGGCGGGCTGCACCTTCGTCGAGCACCAGGCTCTGGAGTTCGCTATCAGCGAGCACGTCTTCTTCAAAAAGAACCAGAACTGCCTGCGCGTGATCGAAGGCTTCGATGTCATGAGCACCGACACCGGTGCCTACATCTACGGCAGCTTCACCGCTTCCGCTTCCTGATTATAACCGGCTGGGCGGCGGCATGACCGTCGCCCGGTAAGCCTGAAAGGAGGAAGGCCTATGCCTACATTGGAAGAGGCCCTGACCTATCTGGGCTACGACATCACCGACGACGAACTGGTCAACGCCAACGTCACCCGCTGCCTGAACACGGCGGAGCGTATCCTGCGCGGCGCTGTGGGTGAGGACGTGCAGGACTACCTGCAGGACGATCCGCGCATCACGGAGCTGGTGCTGATCTACATGGAGGATCTGCACAGCCAGCGTGGTCTGGCTGCCAAGGTGACCGGGGCGACCCGTCGTCTTGTGTCCGACATGGAGCTGCAGCTGCGCATTGAGCTGACCAGAGCGAGGGAGGCGGCGACATGAGCTACCACCCCCTCACGATCCAGCGTATGAACCCCGACACCGAAGAGTGGAGCGACCTGCAGAAGTTCCACGCCATTCAGGTCAACCGCTCCGGCGGCGGCGAGGCGTACAGCGCCGGGCGTGAACAGTTCCGCCCTCGCCTGACCTTCGACCTTCGCTGGTGCCAAGCACTGGAGGCTCTGCGGTGGGATACGCAAAACCACCGCATCATCTACCAGGGCCAGCAGTTCAACATCGTCGACTACGACGACTATATGGAGCGGCACCTGACCGTCCGGCTGACGGGTGAAGCCTATGGCTAGGAGTAGCATAATCCAGGTAAAAGACCTGGACGTGAAACTCGACGAGCTGTTGACCATGTACCACAAAGGCATCAACGACGGCGTGGAGTTCTGCAGCGAGAAGGCTGTGAAAGATCTCGCCAAGATCACCAAAACCACCGCACCCAAAGGCGCACGCGGCTCGTTCCGGCGGAACATCACCAGCGGGGTGAAGAAGAAGACACGCTTCGCCACCACCTACGCCTGGTACGTCAAAGCCCCGGACTACCGACTGACCCACCTGCTGGTCAAAGGTCACGCCACGAAGAACGGCGACAGGACAAAGGGCGATCCGTTCCTGCAGAACGCTCTGGACCAGGTGCTGCCCGCTTATGAAGCGGGCGTGCAGTCCGTGTTCGACTATTACAACGACATCAACAACGTCACCGGGAAAACGCACACCCGTGGTATGGGTGATTAAGAGGAGGCGCTAAAGAATGGTAAATAAAATTCTCACCGCCTCCGGCATCAAATACCGGCGCGGGCGCTTCACCGGCAAACTGCCGGAGAAGTACATCGTCTATATGGACGACCACGACACCACACCGGGGCCCGACTGCGTCCCTGGTGCACCGCAAGTTGTCCAGCACGACGTCACGGTGGAGCTTTACACGGCAAAGCCCGACGACGCAGCGGAGACCGCCGTGGAGACGGCGATCACTGATGCGGATCTGCACTACACAAAGCAGGACAGGTACTGGCTGCAGACCGAGCAGCTGTATCAAACCATTTACGAATTTACCTATATTGAAAAAAGGAGGGCCTAAACTATGGCCAAGAGAGACAAGAGCACCATCACCCTCGGCTCCGGCAAGATCTACCTGAAGGCGTTTGCCGACGCAATGCCCACCGTGGAAGAGCTCTGCGTAGACGAGAACCTTCTCGGCTACATCAAGGGCGGCGCCGCTCTGGAGTATACCGAGGAAACTTACGAGGAGAAGGACGATCTCGGCTTTGTTTCCAAGATCATCACCACCAACGAGGAGGCTCTGCTGAAGTGCGGCCTGCTGACCTGGAACGGTGAAACCCTCGCCAAGCTGATCGACCGCTGCCAGACGACCACGTCCGAAGGCAAGCGCACCACGAAGATCGGCGGCGCAGGCAACACCCAGGGCGGCTACTACGCCATCTGCTTCAAGCACGAGGACAAGACCGACGGCAACCTGTGGGTGCTCATCAAGGGCCGCAACACCGCAGGCGCCACTCTGACCTTCGCCGCTGACGAAGGCACGGTCATCGAGCCCGAGTTCAAGGCTATGCCGCACGACGACGACGGCACCCTCATCGAACTCATTGAAGAGGTCAACAACGCAGCCTGACCGAATAACCCAGAATAGCGGGGTCTAACGGCCCCGCTATTCTGCTACAAGGAGGAGAACTTATGGAGCGCGTAAGCAATATAAAGGCCTACCAGTCCCCTACCCTGTGGGTCGAGATCGACGACCTGCGCGTGCCGTGCGCCGTGCCTACGGTGGTCATCACCGAGAGCATCATGGAGAAGACGCGGCTGGTGTCCAGCTTCGGGCAGGGTCTGACCCAGGAGCAGTACGACTACACCTTCGAGCTGTTCGCGGAGATCCTGTCGTGCAACCATAACTTCGTGAAGTTCACGGCTGACGAACTGAAGCAGAAGAAGCTGACCATTTCCCAGATCATGGGCGTGCTCACGGACTGGGTGCTGTTCATCGGAGAACTGGCGAACCAAAAAAACTGAGACTGCCCTATTATCCCGGCGGGGACAATAGGGCCGGAGAAAAATACGAAACCCCTACAAACTGGAAAGCACTCGTGTCACAGTACACGCTTTTGAATTTTAACGACATCGGCGAGCTGAACTATGCGACGTTCCTGCAGTACAGGCGGGACGCCTACATTCACAACTTGCGCAAGACGCCGCAGGGTCAGGAGTACCTGGACAATGCGTGGCGTATGGAGCAGACCGCCCCCGACCGGGAGGGTCTGCGGAAGAAACTGGGGAAGAAGGAGGCACCGTCGAATGGCTAACGTCATCAAAGGCCTAACCGTCGAAATCGGCGGCGACACAACCAAACTCGGCAAGGCGCTGGAGGATGTCAACAAGAAATCGAGCAACCTGTCCAGCGAGCTGGGTGACATCAACCGGCTGCTGAAATTCGACCCGAAAAACACCGACCTGCTGTCCCAGAAGCAGAAGGTGCTGGCCGAAGCGGTCCAGAACACCCACAAGAAGCTGACCAAGCTGCAGAATGCGGAGAAGCAGGTGCAGGAACAGTTCGAGCGCGGCGAGGTCTCCGAGGAGCAGGTCCGTGCTCTGAGGCGTGAGATTATCGCCACGGAGAAGAAGATGCAGGGCTACCAAAAGGCCGCCAGAGAGACCAGGGATGCCGTGCAGAACCTGGGCGAAGAGTCCAAGGAAGCCGCCGAGAAGAGCGACGACCTGGGCGACAGCCTGTCCAATGGCGTCAAGGTCGGACTGGCCGCCGTGGCTGCCGGCTGTGCCGCTGCCGTGGCTGCTATCGCCAGCAGCGTGGAGGCAACCCAGCAGTACCGCACCGAGATGGGCAAGCTGACTACGGCCTTCACCACCAACGGTCACAGCGCGGCAGCGGCGCAGAAGACCTACGAGGAGCTGCAGGGTCTCCTGGGCGAGACGGAACAGGCGGTCGAGGCTGCCAACCATCTGGCCAAGCTGACCAAGAGCGAGGAGGACCTGTCCAAGTGGACGGACATCTGCGCGGGCGTCTACGCGACCTTCGGCGCTTCGCTTCCTATCGAAGGGCTGACCGAAGCCGCCAACGAGACCGCCAAGGTGGGCGCCGTCACCGGTCCCCTGGCCGATGCGCTGAATTGGGCGGGCGTCTCCGAGGATAAGTTCAACGAGAGCCTGGAGAAGTGCAACAGCGAACAGGAGCGGCAGAAGCTCATCATGGACACCCTGGTGGGCCTCTACGACGACGCCGCCGACGCATACAAGGACACCAACGCAGAGGTCATCCGCAGCAATAAAGCCACGGAGAAGCTGAACCAGGTCTGGGCAGACGTGGGCAGCAAGGCGGCCCCCATCGTCAACACCTTCAAGGAAGGCGTCGCCGAACTGGGCGAGGCTCTGACGGACATGGTGAGCGAGACCGACGTCCGGGAGTTCCAGCTGACCATGAAGACAGGCTTCAAGGATCTGTCGGACAACGTAATGCCCAAATTTATTAACAGTCTGAAGTGGTGCGTGGAGAACTTCGACGCCATCGAGAGCGTGGCCATAGGCGCAGCCATCGCCGTGGGTGCATACAAGGTCGCCGTCATTGCGGCTGAAATATCGCAGAAGGGCCTCACCGCAACGCTCAAGGCCACGACCGTGGCACAGACAGCGCTCAACCTTGCACAAGCCGCAACCCCGTGGGGTCTGGCTGCCATCGCCGTCGCCGGACTGACTGCCGGGCTCGTCGCCTATGCCGTCAAGGCGGAGGCGGCGAAGAAGAAGACGGAGACCCTGACCCTCGAAGAACGGGAGCTGCAGCAAGCCGCCATAGACGCTGCTGACGCCTTCCGCGAGCAGCAGGACACCGTAGCCGGAAACATCGGCGGCATTCAGTCCCAGATGGGCCACGTGTCCGGGCTTGCGTCTGAACTTCAGCGGCTGGCCAACAACAGCGGCGAGGTGGAGGAGAAGGATCGCAGCCGGGTGCAGTTCATCCTGAATGAGCTGAACTCCGCCCTCGGCACCGAATATAAAATGGTGGACGGCGTCGTGCAGAAGTACGGCGACCTGAAGAAGAACATCGACGCGGTCATCCAGTCTAAGACCGCCAACGCCCTGCTGGAGGCAGGAAACGAGGCCTATGTCACCGCGCTGCAGAACGAGAACGACGCCCTGCAGAGGGTGGTCGTGTCCGAGAAGGACTACCAGTCGCAGCTGTCCGTGACGCAAGAGGCGGAGCGCGTGGCGACCGAAGCCCGAGCCGCCCTGCAGGAGAAGGCGGCGAACGCCAAGAACGCCACGGAAGCTCGGATGCTGCGGGGGGAGGCGCAAAGAGTGGCGGCTCTTGAGCGGAACGCACAGCGTGAGCGGGAGCTTCTCACCGAGAAGGAAACCGAGTACAACGACGCCGCCGGAGACTACGCCAATTATAGCAACACCATCATCAGCTACGAAGACGCCCAGGCCGCCGCGCTGGAGGGCAACTATTCCCGCGCTGTTGAAATTATGCAGGGCAAGGGCACGAGCTACGGCGAGTATTCCAGCACTGTGAGTAAAGAGACGCAGAACGTGCTGAACACGCTCTACAAGGAGGCTGTGGACGCCGGTGTCGCCGCCGCGAACACGAAGAAGAACTTCGAGAACGGCGTGGACGGCTACACTCAGGAGATGGTGGACGAAGCGGAGAAGGGCTACGAGGACGCCCTGTCCGCCTACGACACCGCCTACAACGACGCCCACGGCGTCGGCTCGGACATCGGCTCCGGCCTGTCCTCCGGCATGGAGTCCAAGCGCGGCTCTGTAATCGGTAAGATCCGCAGCATCGTCAGCGCCATCATCTCCGCAGGCCGGGACGAGGCGGACTGCCACAGCCCCGCCAAAGAGACCGTGGAGCTGGGCGAGGACATGGGCGACGGCGCGGTCGTCGGTCTGGACAACAAGTCCAAGGACGCCGAGAAGGCAGGCAGAAAACTGGCCGAGAACATCACCCACGGCATCACCGATAAGAAGGAACTGGCGAAGAAGACCGCGGAAGACCTCGCCTCCCTCATGCTGCAGTCTGCACAGAAGCGACTGGACAACCACAAGGTCTACAATGAGATGACCCTGGAGGAAGAGATAGCATACTGGGACGGCGTTCGGGAACAGATCACCGACGGCACGCAGGCCAAAATCGACGCGGACAAGAAATACTTCGACAAGAAGAAGGAACTCAACACCAAGCTGGCGGACGAGGAGAAGAAACTCAACACCAAGCTGGCGGACGCTGAGAAGAAATTCCAGCAGGCCGTCGACAAGACGAAGCAGAAGGTCCAACAGCGGACCGACTCCATCCTGTCCAGCATGAACATCTTCGAGCTGGTCAAAGTGGACGACGCCAAGAGCGCGGACGACCTGCTGACGGGTGCACGATCGCAGGTGGCGGCTCTTGAGATGTGGCAGGACGGTCTGGCGAAGCTGAAGGAGAAGACCGGCGACAGCGCGTTCTATCGCGCCATAGAGGCGCAGGGCGTCGACGCGGTCAACCAGCTGGCGGTCATCAACGCTATGACCAAGGACCAGTTCGACGAGTACGTCAAACTGTTCGACACCCGGGAGCAGCTGGCGAAGGAACAGGCCGAGAACGAGCTGAGCGGCGAGGTCGCCGCCGACCTGTCCGCAGCCTACAAGTCCTACATCGACACCTGCACGGAGCTGGGCGTGGCGACCGACAACGCCAACCAGCTTATGGTGGGAAGCGCACAGACTGCGCTGACTTCCCTGCAGGGCGTCCTTGCCGGTGTGCAGGACGTGGTCGCTGGCGTGGGTGGCATGGGTCTGCGACAGCTCGACGGCTTCACACAGGCAGCCGCCGGTGGTGCAGCTCCGGGCACGGCTTCGGGTCAGTCCCAAGTGTTCAAGATGCTGCAGGGCATCTACGAACGCCTGGGCAACATCAAGATGGTGCTCGACTCTGGCATCCTCGTCGGCGAGCTCATCGACGACATCGACGCCGCGCTGGCCACCACCCAGGCCCTGCGCTTGAGAGGAGTGTAAGCTATGCGCTTTTTCATCTTTGACAAGTTCAACACGTGGCACGACTGGCGGCTGACGCTGACAGCCAAGGACGTGACCGCCCCTGAGCCGAAGACAAACTACGTCCAGCTGGACGGAATGAGCGGCAGCCTGGATCTGACCGAGGCGCTGACCGGCGGCGTCACCTACAACGACC
>JAEIGA010014128.1_pt1 | contig 12144 bp, 6 predicted proteins | sample 9270691 | NCBI WGS metagenome assembly JAEIGA01 (sample SAMN17057246, study PRJNA624740) | gut metagenome | biome: biome; isolation source: fecal sample | host: Bos grunniens | place: China: Xizang | collected 2019
CTACTAACGTGAACATTCGTGGTGACTGGTCATTCCAACCCACTTGGGGTACTCAAGGATATGGTGTGTTGCGTGTGTTGACTGTTCCCGGTACTTTGTCGGAAGGTTCATTCCACGACTACATCCCTGAAACATATCGTTTGTTGAGTCATGATTATAAATTTACTGAAGCATGGAACTATCGTAAGGCGGTTTCTCAACATTTTGGTCTACCGGGTGCAACTTACGGTGCTATTGCAGGACGTTTGAATGACTCACGTTTCCCTCGTGAAGGCGATTTCAAAATGTTTGATGATGACTTACTTGAAACCGTTGATACTGCTTATGTTTCTCTTTGGGACGAAACCGGTACAACAAAATTGCAAGAAACAACAAGTGGCACCGACTTCAATGGAATCTATGCATTCCGTAAAGTTCAACCCGGAAAATATATGATGAAAGCGGGTGGAAATCGTCACTATGAAACAACTACAATGGTTGAGGTTGTTGCCGATGAGATTACTTATGTAAACTTGAAACTTAATAAAATTCACAATACACCTCCGGTCGTAGAATCTTACTCTCCTGTGTGGAAAGAGGGTGATTTGCCTGTGTTGTGTAACACTCCCGTAGTGTTTGACTTCAATTGGGATATGGATACCGCAAGCGTAGAAGCTGCTTTCTCTATTACTCCAGAAATTCCCGGTGAGATAACTTGGGAAAAGAATAACCTACGTATGGTGTTTACTCCAACACAAACATATCAAACAAGCACTCTATACACTGCACGTCTTGATGCTTCGGCTAAACACGCAGGTGGAACAGCAATGGAAGCTCCATTTGAATTATCGTTTTATACAGCCGACCGTAACTATATGTCTATTATCGGTCAGTTCCCTAAAGAAGGAGAAGAGGTTCACTTCGACAATCCTGCAGTGGAAGTGCGTTTTGATAAGTTGCCCGATGTGCAACCAATCTTGAAACAAGTAAGTGTTGTTGATGAAAATGGCACTAAAGTGGCTCTTAACAATCGCAAGATGACTTATAGCAAACTTGGTGATGAATATGGATTCTTCCGCATTGCATTTACAAAAGACTTGACAGTAGGAAAGAAATACAAAATGACTCTATCTAATGAAATCTCAGATAAAGATGGTATTCCATTGCAAGATAGCGTAGTAGTGTACTTTACAGCAGTTGATGCCGGCGCTGAAAAGACTGATAGCTTGATGGACGGAATGGAAGATGCTGCAATTTACACTCTCAATGAGCAAGGGTCGGTAAATGTGACCTCAGCAACAATTACAACCGATGGTACAAATAAATTGTTTGGCTCAAAATGTGTAAATATTGCGTATGAATTCCCAACAACTGAAGGTAGTGAAATGTTGCTTTCTCGTTCTGAACTTGTAGAAACAAAATTAACAAGCAAAGATGCTGTGGGAGTACATGTATATGGAGATCTTACTGCAAATGAGATATATCTCGAAGTGATTGCCCCTGAAGATGTAAAATATATTCCATTGGGAAAAATGGATTATCTCGGTTGGCGTTATTTTGATGTGCCATTGACAATGCTTGAAGGTGAAAAAGAATATCAACTTTCAGGTATTAAAGTGGTTCAAACTCCAAGTTTGATGAGCCGTATCGGTGAACTAAAAATTGATAACATTAATTTCATTAAAGATGGTGCGGTAGGAGTTGAAAGCATTGAGACAAAGACAACAGTTACAGTTTATCCAAATCCGGCTTCGGAATATCTTATTGCAAATGCTGATGGCTTGATTGATCGAGTTGAACTTATCGGTATAAATGGATCTATTATAGCATCTGCTAATGGAAACGTAATAAATGTTAGTGAAATTGCTGACGGAGTCTATTTCGCAAAAATATATGTGGGTGGCACAAGTGAATTAAAGAAAGTTGTAGTAAAACATTAGTAACTAAATAATAATTAAGAAAATGAAAACAAAATCATTGATTCTTGCGGTAGCATTGAGTGCATGTGCCTCAATGTCGGCAGCTGATATTATGGCTGTTTATACCAAGAAAGTAGATGTGGGAGGTGATGCACATCACCCTACATTAAGTCCCAATGGAGAGGTAGTTCTCTATACTTCAGAGGACTATACCGGGTTGAAGTCTGTAAATTTGTCAACTCAAGAAGTGAATGTAATCGACGAAACCCCTAAAGCCGGATTTAATCCTCGATTTTCTGTTGATGGAAGCGAAGTCGTATATCGAACATCGATTAAGGAAGATGGAATTTCACGTGAAGATGTGAAACGTTTTAGCTTTGTTTCAAAGGGTAAAACGCAATTAATGAAACACACTAAAGATGTGATTAATACTACTTCACTTGTTGCCGATACTTATGCCTATGCGTTTGCAAAGAAACAAGCTATGGAAGTATCTATTAATGGTGTGAAACGAGAAATCAATCCTATTGAATATGGTTATCGTTATTTGTGGCCAGCTGTTTCTCCATCGGCTACTAAACTTGTGTTTAACGAAATCTATTCAGGCCTTTTCGTTTCAAATGTAGATGGTACTGAAGCAAAATTCCTCACAAGCCGTGGCGAATTCCCATGCTGGGTAGATGATCGATTTGTTGTGGCATTGAGCACTAAAGATGACGGTTATGTTATCACAAGTGCTAAAATCATCGCTATTGAAGTTGCTACAGGTAAAATTACCGAACTTACTGACGATAGTGTGCGTGTAGATGGTCTCACTGCAGTAGAAGATAAAATCGTTTATACTACTGAAGAAGGTGAGATGTATGTTATGAACATTCTAATTAACGAATAATTATGAAACGTATATTATTTATCATATTAGCAGCTTTAGTGGCAACAACTGCTGTTGAAGCAAAGAAAATGAGTGACTTGACCGTAGTTATTGACCCCGGTCATGGTGGTTATGATGGCGATGACCGTCCTATCAAAATTCACCCTTATGGTCAAAACGATACTATCGGTTATTGGGAATCAAAAAGTAACCTTGTAAAAGGATGCTATTTGAAGAAAATTCTTGATTCACTTGGTTGTGATGCACACCTAACTCGTGTACACAATGTGTATAATGAAATTGATGGCGACGGTATACCCGATGAACCTGGTTTGACTACTCGTTCATATGTGGCTAATAATCTTGGCGCCGACTGTTTCTTCTCAATCCACTCTAATGCAGGTGAAGGTGTAAACTATCCTTTGATGATTTTCCACCGTGGTGGTAGTTATGACGACTGGAGTGGCCAATTGACAACTTACAAAGCTGAAAACGAAAAACTTTGTAATGAAGTAAACGATGTGTTTAACACAAGTATCTATTCTAATTGGGTAAACTATAAAGGTCAAACAGGTACATCTAACCCAGGTCGCGTTACAGCCGACAAGGATTTGCTTGGTTATAGCCTTGGTGTGTTGCGTAACCTACATGGTATAGGTATGCTTTCAGAAGGTGGTATGCATGAGCACCGTCCACAAGCTCACCGCTTGATGAACGACGACTATAATTGGCTTGAAGCATGGTATTTTGCAAAATCTCTTATGATTCATTTTGATACTGAAGACCGTTTCGTAACAGGTAACGTTGCCGGTGTAGTTTACGATAATCACAATATTCGTCAATTCTCATACGACACAGACTTTACTTATCTTGGCCGAGATAAAAACGATGCAATTAATTTTGCACATGTAGAGTTGATTGATGCACAAGGAAATGTGGTACAAGAACGTACAACTGATAAAGACTATAATGGCGTATTCGTGTTCCGTAACATTACTCCCGGTGAATATACAGTGAAGGTTTCTCATGATAAATATTATACTGAAGAAACAAAAGTTACAGTAGTGGCTGATGAAGTTACTTATCAAGATATGCCTTTGTGCTTGAAGCGTACAGAGCCTCTTGCGATTCTTTCTTATGGCCCACTTGGTGCTGATAGTGTTGCAGTAAGCTGTGCGTCAACAATTGATTTTGAATTCAACTATGATATTGATGAAAAATCATTTGAAGAAGCATTCTCAATTTCTCCAGAAGTTGATGGCTATTTCGTATATGATAAATCATTCCACAAAGTATCATTTGTTCCATCTCTTTCTCTTGAAATTGATACAACTTATACTGTAACTTTGGCAAAATCACTAAAAACCCCTGATACATACACTGCTGACCCAACTCTCGGTGAAGACTTTACATTTATATTCCGCACATTGGCTCGTAACCGTCTCGAAATGATTGATAACTATCCTACAGATGGAGGGGCTGTTCATTATAGTGCTCCTGTGTTTGAATTCCGTTTTGATAAAACTATTGAATATTCTGATTACAAAAATCAAATCAAGGTTTACGACAAGGATAATAATGAGTTAGCTCTCAATGCTCGTAGCACTAAGTTTAACCAATTGTCAAATGGTTATGGTAATGCAATGGTTGTTTTACAAAAAGATTTAGTTGTGGGTGAAACTTATCGTGCTGTAGTGTCAGGTGAATTACGTGATAAAGAAAATCTCCCAATGGTTAACGATGTTGAGTTGACATTTGTTGCAAAAGACGTTTCAGGCGAAAAAGATGGAGAAATTCTTGAGAAATTCAATGTTGATAAATTGTTTGATTATGATACAGTTTATACTATTAATAATCTTGCAAAACCAACTGCCGCAAAGAGTACTGCAAAATATCTTTATGATAAAACATCAACTCGTTTAGCTTACAGTTTTGCTGATAATCACGATTGTCAAGTGGTGTGGAATTATATCGCTCCTGATACAGAGTCACGCACATACGCTAAAGGTGATGTCCTTGGTCTTCACGTATATGGAGACTTCAATAATCACGAGCTTTGGATAGGAGTAACACAAGGAACAGATACAAAATATGAAAAACTTTGTGATCTTAACTTCCGCGGTTGGGAATATAAAGAGGTTGTATTGAATTCGCTTGAAGCAGGTTATGACTATAACTTTAGCAATATTAAAGTAGTTCAAGTTGCAAGCCCAATTACTCAAAAAGGTGAGTTCTATGTGGATAATTTGATTAAGCGTAAAGCTACAGAAGATGGTGTTGAAGGTGTGATTGCTGAGGCTGACGCAGTTCGCATTTATCCTATTCCTGCTAATGATGTGTTTAATGTAGATGCTCCTACTGCGATTAATAAGCTTGAGCTATTTAATATTCGTGGTGAAAAAGTGGCTGAAGCAATAAATGCAAACAAGCTTAATGTATCTGAATTACCTCAAGGTGTTTATATTATGCAAGTTGAAACAGAAGAAGGAATGACTTCTCACAAAGTTTCGATTAGCCGATAATTGATAAAAATAGAATAATTTATGAGAGTGTTGCTCAATGCGAGCAACACTCTTTTTATTTAAGGGAACTTATATAAATTCCCTTAAGTAAATTTAGTTTGTAAAGCGGTGTAATTAGTTGATTTGTATATGACTGAATAAATTGTTATATTTGCAATAATGTTGTGAATTTAGATTAAAAATCACGTTTTATTAGTTAATAAACCGATATATCAATGAAAGTAATTGCCGATAGTAGTTCGACGAGAACGGAATGGGTTATAATAGATGGAGATAACGTTGTGGAACGTGCTTTTACGCAAGGACTTAATCCTTACTTTCAAACGCGTAGAGAAATATCTCATAGCATTCGTTTAGAGTTGCCCGAGTCGTTTTTTCGTCGTCGTTGGGAGCATGTTTATTTCTATGGAGCCGGTTGTGCTAATGTAGATAAAAATAAAATAATGGAATCCTCATTGGTTGCTCAATTTAAAACTCCCGTTACGGTTGAGAGTGATCTTTTGGGTGCAGCAAGAGGCTTGTTGGTAAAAGTTCCCGGATTGGCTTGTATTTTAGGTACTGGCTCAAATTCGTGTCATTATGATGGTAAAAAAATTGTAAAAAATGTACGTCCATTGGGCTTTATCCTTGGCGATGAAGGTAGTGGTGCATATTTAGGACGTCTTTTTCTGAGTGATTGCTTAAAGGGTATTGCTCCTCGTCAAATTTCTGATGCGTTTTTTGAAAAATATAAAGTTTCTCCCGATGAAATAATGGACGCAGTTTATACTAATCCTTTCCCCAATCGCTCGTTATCGGCGTATTCTCAATTCTTGTCGGAATATCTTGATGATGAATATGTTTACCAATTGATTTACAGTGCGTTTATGGGCTTTTTTGTGCGTAATGTGTCTTCCTATTCATATACGGAATTACCTATATGTTTTGTTGGTGCAACAGCTACAACATACCGTGAAGTGTTGCAAAAGGTTGCCGCTGATTTTGGTGTTGAGATTTCAAAAATAGTACAAAGTTCAATGCCTGGATTGATTCAATATCATGCTCAGTAATGTTGTGATAATCTAAAAATGTGTAGTTAAATCGTAACAAATCTTTAATTGTGGTTTTTTTTCTTTAATTATAGTGTTTTTAATTAATCTTTGTATTATCTTTGTAGTTAATCGTCATAACGTAGTTAATATCTGATAAACCTAAAAATGAAATTGTTTGAGATAAGAAGCTTTATCTTATTGATATTGATGGGTGTATCTCTTTTTTTGCATGCAAATGATACAAAAAAAGAGGTGCAAGATGTATTTGTTGCTATGCAACCCATTCAGTCAAATGTAGGAACATTGAAGGTTGAGGGTGTTAAAATAGATAAAGCAAAGAAATTGATTGTCGTAAAATGTAATGAGACAGTAGGTTATAATACGATTGATGCTACGTTTCTGAGCGAGATGAAGAATGCTGTTAAGTCCTCAATGAATGGCGATTATGCAGAATATGATGTGAAGATATACGCTGGAAAACACAATATAGACGATTATTTATCAGTTAACTACGACGAAATCAATGGTCCGACTGAATCCGAACGTTTTATTACTCCTATTGGTGGAGTAAAAGCTCCATTTGGGCTTGATGGTAGCAATATTGCCATGTGGCAAAGCCATGGTTGGTATTTTGAGCCATCACTTAACCGATGGGAATGGCAGCGTGCACGAATATTTGAGACCGTTGAAGACCTTTACACACAAAGTTATGTGTTGCCTTTCTTAATGCCAATGCTTGAAAATGCAGGTGCATACGTTTTGAGTCCGCGTGAACGTGATTTCAATGTCAATGAGGTAATTGTTGATGCAGATGGAGGGTTGGCTCAGGCTAATTATAGTGAAAAATCAGGCGATCAAAAGTGGAGTAATGCTCAGGTTAAGGGGTTTGCATATCGAAATGCAATTCTTAAAGATGTTGAAAATCCGTTCGAAGAAGGAAGTGTACGAGTAGTAAATACTGTCGCAAAAGGTAAAAATGAATCTGTTGCAAAGTGGCAACCCGAATTGCCAATGCCGGGAAAATATGCAGTATATGTTTCGTATGCATCATTGCCAAATTCAGCTCCTGATGCACTCTATCGGATTCATTCTCGTAGTGGGGTGAAAGAATTTAAGGTTAATCAAAAAATGGGCGGTGGTACATGGATCTATCTTGGTCATTTTGCATTTGACAAAGAAGGAACCGGGGCACCAATGATTGAATTGGTAAATCTATCATATGAGTCAGGAACAGTTGTTACTGCCGATGCTGTGAAAATTGGTGGTGGAGTAGGTAATGTTGCTCGAAAAGTGAAAGATGGAGAAGCCTCAATGAGCTATGAGTATGTTAAGAGTGGATATCCTCGATTTACAGAGGCTGCTCGCTATTGGATGCAGTGGGCTGGTGTTCCCGATTCGATTTATACTCCATCAAACAATGTTAATGATTATACCGACGACTATAAAGCTCGTGGAGCATGGGTTAACTACTTAATGGGAGGTTCTTCAGTATTGCCAAATTATAAAGGCTTGAATATACCTATCGACCTGTCTTTGGCATTCCATACCGATGCCGGAACTACAATGAATGATTCAATTATTGGAACGTTGTCAATCTATTATAGCGACAATGGAGGAACCTATGCAAATGGAACTCCTCGATATGCTTCACGCATGTTGACCGATAGTATTGCAACTAATATTGTGAATGATATTCGTTCGGCATATGAGCCTCGTTGGACTCGTCGTGCAATGTGGGATAAGACTTATTATGAGGCTCGAGTGCCGCAAGTGCCTGCATTGTTGCTTGAATTGCTCTCACATCAAAATTTTGCCGACATGAAATATGGACTTGATCCATCTTTCCGTTTCACAGTGAGTCGTGCAATCTACAAGGGTATGCTTGAATTTATTGCGAATCGTGATAACCGACCATACGTTGTGCAACCTTTGCCAATCAGAGCATTTGAAATAAGCAAAGCATTGAATGGTAAATATCGTTTGACTTGGGAATCAACCGAAGATAAACAAGAGTCAACTGCCGTTCCTTCATATTATATTGTGCAAGAACGTGTGAATGATGGTGAGTTTAAGGATATAGCAACTGTTTCTACCCCTGAATATGAAGTGCTTGTAAATGATGGGGACATTCATTCTTATCGCATTATTGCCGGAAATGATGGAGGCATAAGTTTCCCATCTGAGGTACTTGCATTGTGTGATAAAGGTGCGAATGCAAAAACGGTAACAATAGTCAATGGCTTTACTCGTGTATCAGCTCCCGATTGGTTTGATGCTGGAGAAATAGCAGGATTTGATGATCGCAAAGACCATGGAGTGCCTTACGTTTATGATATTAGTTACATTGGCGAGCAAACAGAATATCGCCGTTCTATCCCATGGATGGACGATGACGCAGCCGGTTTTGGCGCTTCTCGTGCCAACTATGAAACAAAGCTTATTGCAGGTAACACCTTTGATTATGTATATTGTCATGGTAAAGCTATCGCAAATGCCGGATTTTCATTTGTGTCATCAAGTGTTGATGCTTTTGCAAAGGCAAATGATAAGCCTGAAATTGTTGATTTAATCTTAGGTAAACAAAAAGAGATAAAAGTGGGTACGGGAACTTATGGTACAAAATACAAAGCATTTCCTACTGCATTACAAACCCGTTTAACAAATCTTGCTCAAAATGGTACAGATATTATGGTAACGGGAGCTTTTGTTGCTACTGACATCAGTGACAATCCATTGTCAAGCAAAGAAGTTGCTGATGCTGATGCTAAATTTGCTGCAGAAGTGCTCGGATTTAAGTGGCGAACAGATCAAGCAAGTACAACCGGCGAAGCCTATGAAGTGCAATCTCGTTACAAAGAATTTGGTAAAGTTCACTACAAATTTAACAATACGCTAAATGATACATGCTATGTTGTAGAATCGCCCGATTCGTTCTATCCTGCTGATAACAAAACCGGTGCAACGATTATGCGATATTGCGAAAATAATCTCATTAGTGCTATTGCAAGCGATAATGGTTGTCGTCAAACAGTAGTGATAGGTTTCCCATTTGAGACAATTGTTGACCAAAATCAACGAAATGAGTTAATGAAGTCAATATTGAAATTCTTTAATAATCGTGTGTCAAAACCTATAGAGAAGAATGTCGCAAAGAAAACTATAACTAAAAAGAAAAAATAATTCAAACGAAATATTTTAATTATAATCATTTTAATAATACATTTACAATGAAAACTATCAATTGTTTTATCCCTTATGCTGACGCTCAGCAAGTGAAAGCAACTGTTGACGGACTTCGTCAAAATGCTTTAGTGACAAAAATTTTCCTTCTTGCCACCGATGCTAACGCCGCAGCTGTAGAAGGTTGTGAAGTTATCAACATCGACGTGCTAAACAGCTCAGCAACCATGAAAAAAATCGCAGCAGCTTCTGAAGGCGATTACACACTTTTCTATACAAAGTATAACAACCTCGTTATGGGTTATTTGGCTCTCGAACGTATGGTTCGCCTTGCTAATGACTCTAAAGCAGCAATGGTTTATGCTGATAACTACCAAGTTGTTGAAGGTAAAAAATCTAACGCTCCTGTAATTGACTATCAATTCGGTTCACTTCGTGATGACTTTAACTTTGGTTCAGTTCTTTTCTTCAACACTACAGCGTTGAAAGCAGCAGCTGCCGAAATTGATGTGGAATATACTGCAGCCGGTCTTTATGACCTTCGTCTAAAAGTATCTCGTCAAGGCGATCTTGTTCACATTAATGAATATCTTTATACAGAAATTGCACTTCCTGTAGCTACTGAAGGTGAATCTCACTTTAGCTATGTTGATCCTAAAAACCGTGGTGTGCAAATTGAAATGGAACAAGCTTGTACCGATCACCTCAAAAAAATTGGTGGTTACCTTGAACCAAAATTTGAAGAAATTAACTTCAACCAAGGTGACTTTGAATATGAAGCATCAGTTATCATTCCTGTACGTAACCGTGTTCGCACAGTTCGTGATGCAATTAAGAGTGTTCTTTCTCAAAAAACTGATTTCAAATTCAACCTCATCGTTATTGACAATGGTAGTACAGATGGTACAACTGAAGCTATCGACGAATTCAAAGATGACGAACGTCTTATCCACATCATTCCAGAACGTGACGACCTCGGTATTGGTGGGTGCTGGAACGCAGGTGTAAATCACCCAAAATGTGGTAAATTTGCGGTTCAACTTGACTCTGACGACGTTTACTCTGATGAAAATACTCTTGCTAAGATGGTTGGTGCATTCTACGAACAAAACTGCTCAATGGTAGTAGGTACTTATATGCTTACCGACATCAACATGCAAATGATTCCTCCCGGTGTAATCGATCACAAAGAATGGACACCCGAAAATGGTCGCAACAATGCACTTCGTATCAATGGTCTTGGTGCTCCACGTGCATTCTATACTCCAATGCTTCGTGAAATCAATGTTCCTAACACAAGCTATGGTGAAGACTATGCACTTGGTCTTGCATTCTCTCGTCATTATCAAATCGGTCGCGTTTATGACGTAGTTTACTACTGCCGTCGTTGGGAAGATAACTCTGACCACGCATTGGATATCAACAAGACTAACGCAAACAACCTTTACAAGGACCGTATCCGCACTTGGGAACTTCAAGCTCGTGTTGAATTAAACAAAAATAAATAATTCCTTACGACCGTGATTAATTCAGAAATGATAAACAAATTTATTGGCGAGCAGCTTGCTGAATGGCAAACTGCCGCTGATAACTTTGAAGCACTCAAGGGTGTTAAGGTAAAAGAACTTGATGTTGATGGAATGAAAATCAAAGTGCAATTCAATCCTGCACGTATCATTTCTTCTTCGGCTAAAGTTGATGCTAAATCTCTCGCTGCTCGTAAATGTTTCCTTTGTGCCGAAAATCGTCCTTCGGTTCAACGTGGCATAGAGTGGGGCAATGGTTATATCGTACTTATTAACCCATTCCCAATTTTCCCACGTCACTTGACTATCCCCGACATGGGACACGTTGATCAACTTATCAAAGGTCGCATTGCCGACATGATGAGCCTTGCGAAAGAACTTGATGAATACACTGTATTCTATAATGGTCCTAAGTGTGGTGCATCTGCTCCCGACCACATGCACTTCCAAGCCGGTAATAGTGATTTCTTAACTATCGGAGAAGCTCTTGATGGTAAAGAACTTAAAACTGTTGCTACTGATGGCGATGCAGTGCTTGCAGTGTGTGATTCACTCCCTCTAAATGTGTTTGTTATTGATTCTAATGATCCTCAAGCCGGAGAACGTTTGTTTGCTCGTCTTTACGATGCAATTCCTGTTCCTGAAGGAGAAAAAGAGCCAATGATGAACCTTCTTTGCTATGCAACACCTGCAGGTGTTCGCTTGGTTGTTATTCCTCGCAAGCAACACCGTCCATCATTCTATGGAACTGAAGGCGACGACAAGATGTTGCTTAGCCCTGCTTCGGTAGATATGGGTGGCGTGTTTATCACTCCTCTTGAAAAAGACTTTAACAAACTTGATGCTGAATTGGTAAAAGTAATCTTTAATGAACTTTGCCTTAGCAACGAAGATGTTGAAGAAATTGTAAATAACATTAAGTAAAACAAACAATTAATGGAAGAACCCAAAATTAAGGTCGGCATCATGAGTGCCGCAGAGGTTAAATTTATCCTCGACGGTGATTTCCATGTTTCAGATACTACTGTCAGTGGTAGCCAAGTGGCTACCACCGATGGTAAATCTATTATTTGGAACAATAAAGAATATACCGAACTATTTTTTGAACCAGCAAAC